>WNGG01001513.1_pt1 | contig 26385 bp, 17 predicted proteins | sample 5400661 | NCBI WGS metagenome assembly WNGG01 (sample SAMN13153372, study PRJNA577476) | soil metagenome | isolation source: 100 cm soil or saprolite under Garry oak tree replicate 1 | place: USA:California | collected 2016-06-15
CGGCTCGTTGGAGCTGAGCTCGGATCGAGCGCGATGAAATCTCCCCCGGCACTTCCATGCGTGGCGACGTAGATGCGGGCGGTCGTACTACCGTCACCGATGGCCGGCGCGCCCTCTATCGACCCCAGATCGGTTCCAGCGGCGTAAAAGTCCTTACCGGCGTGCCAATCCTCGGGTGCGGCCCCCGTGAGAATTCGGCTATCTGTGAACTGGGCGAAGATCGAATCCTGAGAGGCGCCAATAATAGTGGTGACGATCAAATCTCCATTTGGATGGACCGCCATCCCAGACACGGTTGACGCAGCGTATTGGCGGCTCCATAGCAAGCGGCTGATCCCGATCGCGAGCGCGTTGGCGGCAATCGAGTTTGGCGCTGGAGTCACCCCGTCGGCCAAGACGGCCTTGTCCATGGCAAGAACCGTGAGGGACAAATTGCCGATCCCAGCATCAATTCTGCCTGTCTTCGTCAGGTCGTTCAGTCGCACCGGACCAACGTCGAAGTTACATGTCGCCGCGCCATCGGAACAGACGAGCGTTTGCGACGTCCCTTGAATCGTCCCGTCGATCCGGAACTGCGTCGAGGTGCCGCTCAGCTTGGCCCCGTTGTCAGTAATCGTTCCCTTCAAGTGCACCGAGTCGCTATATGCGAAGTGAGCCGTCCCGTCGCGGCCCGTCGCATATCCAGCCGGAACTGTCGGTGCCGGCGGGTAATTGACACCGGTGGCGGTTGGCGTCGTTCCCTCCAGGTACACCTGCACGTTTGACAGTTGAGGAGGCCTGTTGTCGACGTTTCGCGAGTCGGTCGCCACCTGCACGTTGCCTGCGACGTCCTGAGCGGTCACGGTGAATTGAACAGGGCCCTCCGTGTTCGCCGGTTGCACCGATGGATCGAAGGAGAAGGTCCAGGTCGTCCCGCCACCCTGGGTGCCGAACACCGGCGACCCAGGTCCGATCTTCAGGAACGGCTGCGTGTTTCCAGTGGTGACGAGCCCGCTCTCAGTCGCAGGATCGCTGATGGTCGCCGAAACAGTCAGCGTCCCTACGCTCGCTGCGTACCAGGTCGTATCCGCAACGATGCTCACGGTGGGCTTCGCGTTGTCGACCCGGATGACTTGCGTGGGGTCCCCGGAAAGCGTCGGAGCGGCGTTCTTCACCAGGTCCTTCGCGTCGATCTTGAACGAGATTGGACCGACGAATCCGTCGGTGGTGTTCAACGAGGTCCGAGGCACGGAGAAGGTGTACACGCCTCCCGTTCCCGGCGTGCCGACGAACGTGCTGTTGTCGCCGCCGATCAAGGTCAGCTTCACCTCGGCCGGGTCCACGCCCGATGCGGTGTCCGTGATCACCGCGGTGACGGTCCCCGTCGCGTTGCCTGGTCCCACGAAGGGTGCGGTCCGCCCGTCGTAAGTCCCCATCGAAATCGTGGGTGGCGTCTTGTCGATCTGGAACGTCACCGGCGCAGCCGAGAACGTCTGAGTGGTCTGGTAGGTGATCCGGGTAACGAACACCGCCGGCCCGTCGGCGATGGCAGCGCCGTTCAACGGGATGGTTGCAGTGAAGTCGGACGAACCCTGGCCGGCGGGGATACCGGCCGCGGTGGCGAGGATGGCGCCGCCCGTGGTCTGAACCTCAAAGGTGAGACCACTGACGCCGCCCGGTGCGCGCGCCGTGGCGCTCGCTTGCAGGCTGAGACCCGCGAACGAGTTCGCTCCCGGGCTGTTCACGGTGATGCTGGGTGCGGTCACGTCCTTGCAGGTCACCGTCACCGTATCGCAGGTCTGCGACGAGCTGCACGGCGGACGGCACTGGTGCGAAACGCAGACTCCGCTCTCGCAAACGACCCCTTGGCCGCAATCACTATCGGAGTTGCACTGCCCCTTCAGGGAGCTGACACTGCAGGCGCTACCGGCGCACACGGAGGCGAGCGCGATCCCAAGAAAGCGTCTCATCAAGAACCCCTAGAATGCGAAGATCATCGTCAGGCCGGTCGCGGCGAGCACGCCACCTGCAATGAAGAGCACGTTGGCGAGGTTGCTGGCGCTTCTCGCCGAGTCGATGTTCGCGAGGTCGGTAGGGCGGTAGGCGCCCTGGTTCGCGTCGAAACTCTGATTCGCGTCGTTTACGAGGCTCTTGCTGTGCAGACCTTGGTACGTAGCCACACCCAGCGCGACCGCGCCGGCTGCCGCGACCGCGATACCGGCAGGGCGAGTCCAGCGCACGCCCGGTTTCGGCCGCACACTGGGTGCCACGCTTGGTTTGCCGTCGACACCTCGCGGTGCCTCGGCGGGCGACTGGAGGGCCAGGGCCTCCTCGTTTTCGCGCGCATACAGCGCCACGCCGGTTGAAGGCTGCCGCGAGACCAGCAGCGGCCGCTCCAGCGAGGTCCGCTTGTCCACCGCGATGCGCACCCGGTGCACGCCGACCGGGAGGCGCAGGCGCTCCGGGCGGCTCGAGGTGCGCGCGATCGGTTCGCCGTCCACCAGGATCTTGATCTCGGGCAGGTCGGCGTCCACGAGCACCTCGCCGACGCACTCCTGGCCCATCATCAGCCTGCAGGCCAGCGACTCGGCCCAGACCTGCACCTCGGGCGCGGTCTGCGAGGCGATCACCTGGTCCTTGTCGCCCAAAACCTTCTCGCCGCGGGTGTCGACCAGCTTGACGCGCAAGATGAGGCCGTTCTCGGTCCTGGTCAGATCGCCGGCCATGACTTCGTCCACGCCTTGCAGGCCGCCGAGGCTGGCGAGGCACGGCACGTTGAGCCCGCAGCCCTGCTTCTCGGCGGGCTCGGGCAGCGGGACCACCGACCGGTACCGCTTCGACGCATCCGCGACCTGGCGGAACGCGTCGTCGACCGCCTTGAGCAGCGGGTCGGTCTCGCCCTTGCGCACCAGGCGATACAACCCCAGCGTCGTGCCCTCCCCCTTCGGCTTCGCCGCCGGGAGCGCCGGCTGCGTGCTCGGCAGTGACGGCGCGGGCTGCGCACTGGTCGCGGGCGCGGCCGGCGCGGGAGCCGCCGGCGTGGGCGGCGCGGGCGGGGGCGGCTCGAGCTGCTGCTGCTTGGGCTTCGACTTCGCCTTCCGCGACGACTGGGCGACGGCCGGCATCGAGGCCATCGAGACCACGACGAGCGCTGCGACGAGCCGGTGCATGCTTGCCTCCCCGGCCCCGCAATAACACCGGCGCTGCTGCACGGGCAAGCTACCGCCCGCCGCCGATCCGCCGCGCTACCTTCGGACTGCGACCAGATCGATCTCCACGCGCGCGCCTTTCGGCAGGGCGGCGACCTGCACGGTCGAGCGCGCGGGAGGCGCAGCGGGGAAGCGCTTTCCGTAGACCTCGTTCACCGCCGCGAAATCGTTCAAATCGGCGAGGAAGATGCTCGCCTTCACCACGTTTCCGAAGCCGACCCCGGCAGCGGCCAACACGGCGGCGAGGTTCTCCATCACCCGCTCGGTCTGCGCGCGCACGTCGCCCTGCACCATCTGCTGCGTCTGCGGATCGAGCGGGATCTGGCCGCTGGTGAAGACCAGCTCGCCGGCCACGATCGCCTGCGAGTAGGGTCCGATCGCCTTGGGGGCCTTCTCCGTGGAAACGACCTGGTTCGGCATCAGCGCCTCCTGTGCGGGGCGCGCAGAGTGCGCAACCCGCCGCCGCAGGTCAAGCGCGCAGCGCTGCAGACAGCGTGCGCGCGAGATCGCCGCGGCGGCCGGCCGCCACGGCACGCAGCCCCAGCCAGGTCGCCCACTGGCGCAGCTCGGCGGCCAGCGCGGAAGCCACCGGCGCGCGATCCGCGCCTGGCTCGAGCCATGCGCCGACGACCAGCAGCCGGCGCGCCACCCGATCCGACTTCAGATCCACGCGCGCGACGAGGCGGTCGCCGAAGAGGAACGGCAGCACGTACGCTCCCCAGCGGCGCTTCCCGGCGGGCACGAAGATCTCGAACCGGTAGTCGAACCCGAACAGCCGGCGCGTCCGGGGCCGGAACCAGACCACCGGGTCGAAGGGCGAAAGCAGGCTGCGCGCCTCGATCCGCGCCGGCCCGGAGTCCGGATGCAGGTACGCCGGCTCGCGCCATCCCTCGACGCGCGCCTCGCGCAGCGCGCCGGAGGCGAGCAGCTCGGCGAGGCGCGGGCGCGCGGCGCGCACCGGCATGCGGAAGTAGTCCGCCAGGTCCGCCGCCGTGCCCAGGCCGTGGGCTCGCGCCGCCTGCAGCAGGAGCTGGCGCTGCGCCTCCTCGCGCTCCACCTCCCGCCCGTGGTGCTCGGCGGGGACGATGCGCTCGGCCAGATCGTACCGGCGCGCGAAGTCCTGCTCGCGCGCGGCGACGGCGAGCGCGCCGCGCCCGAAGTGCGCCTCCAGCACCGCTCGCGGGACGCTGCCGAACCAGGCGTGCTCAAGCTCCCGCGGCGCGCCGGGAAAGTGCGGCAGCTCGTCCGCGCGCAGCGGCCCGCGCGAGCGCACCGCCTCCAGCACGCTCGCCACGTACACCGGGTTTGCGCGCAGGAACTTCTCGAACCCCCAGGGCCGCACGCGGTGCTCGTCGCGCCGGTAGCGCAGCAGCGGCCAGGTCTCGGTCGGCACGATCGAGGCCTCGTGCGCCCAGTGCTCGGTGAACTCGCCGCTGCCGTAGACGAGGCGGTCGAGCAGCGCGCGGTCGTACGGCCCCAGCCGGGAGAACGGCACCTGGTAATGGGACGGCACCAGCACGTTCACGTAGTCCAGCTGCACCAGCGCGAGCCGCCGGATCGCGCGCGCCAGGTCACGGATGGTCGCGCGCTCCGGTCGAGGACGGTCGAATCCCTGCGCCGCGAGCGCGATCCCGCGCGCCTCGGCCAGCGAAAGCTCTACGGGCACTCAGCGACCATACCGTCCGGCGGCGGCTACATGCGCTCGACGGAGTGCACGCCGGGGATCTGCCCGATGGCGCGCACCACGTCGTTGAGCTGCTTCACGTCGACGATCTCGATCTCGAAGGTGGAGACCGCCCCCTGCTCGCCGTTGGAGCGCGCGTTGGCCTGCAGGATGTTCACGCCCACGTCGGCGAACGTCTCGCTCATCTTGGCCAGCAAGCCCTTGCGGTCGTCGGAGCGGACTCTGAGATTTACGGCGCGCTTGAACTCGGCGTGGACGTCCCAGGTGACCTCTACCCGCCGCTCGGGGTCGGTCTCCATCCCCTTGCTGCAGGCGCGCGTGTGCACGGTGACGCCGCGGCCGCGGGTGATGAAGCCCACGATCTGATCGCCCGGCACCGGGCTGCAGCACCGCCCGTACCGCACCAGCACGTCGTCAATTCCACCGATACGGACGCCCCCGGCAGTGCGCGAGCGCTGCGCCACCTTGCGGAACAGCTGCGTCAGGCGGCCGTGGTGCTCGGCCCCCTCACCGTCGGCGCCGTCGCCCTTCTTCGCGGCAAAACGCTCCGGAGGCAGCAGCCGCTGCAGGACGTTGGCGGGCGAGAGCTTCCCGTACCCGACCGCGCTGACCAGGTCGTCGGCGCGCGAGTGTCCGTAGTCGTTGGCGAGCTTGAGGAATTCGGGCGCCTTGACCATCTTGGTGAAGGTCAGGTCGAAGCGGCGGAACTCGCGCTCCAGCAGGTCGCGCCCGATCTCCAGCGACCTCTCCCGCTGCTGCTGCTTGATGAACTGCCGGATCTTCGCCTGCGCCCGGGAGGTCTTGACGAACCCCAGCCAGTCCTTGTTGGGCCGGACGTTCGCGTTGGCGAGGATCTCCACCGAGTCGCCGTTCTTCAGCTTGGTCCGCAGCGGGACCATCTTGCCGTTCACCTTGGCGCCGGCGCAGTGCGCGCCCACCTCGGAGTGGATGGCGTAGGCGAAGTCGATGGGACAGCTCCCCTGCGGGAGGCTGCGCACGTCGCCCTTGGGGGTGAAGACGAACACCTCGTCGGTGAAGAGGTCGACCTTCACCGTCTCGAGGAACTCGCGCGGGTCCTTGAGGTCCTGCTGCCACTCCATCAGCTGCCGCAGCCAGGCGAACTTCTGCTCGTCGCGCCCGGAGGACTTCCCCTCCTTGTAGACCCAGTGCGCCGCGATGCCTTCCTCGGCGATGCGGTGCATCTCCTCGGTCCGCATCTGGATCTCGATGCGCTCGCCGGTGGGCCCGATCACCGTCGTGTGCAGCGACTGGTACATGTTCGGCTTGGGGATCGCGATGTAGTCCTTGAACCGCCCCGGCACCGGCTTCCACAGCGAGTGGATGAGCCCCAGCGCCTCGTAGCAGGCCGGCACGGACTTGAGGAGCAAGCGGAAGGCGACGATGTCGTGGAGCTGCGACACTGAGTTGAGGCCGTTCTTCCGCATCTTCTTCCAGATGGAATAGAGGTGCTTGGGCCGCCCCTGCACCTCCGCGTCGAGCCCGGCCTCCTTGAGCTTGGACTGCAGCAATTGCACGACGTCGCCGATGAACTTCGCCCGGTCCTTCTGCGTCTGCGCGACCTGCTGCTCGACGTCGGCGTACTCGGCCTGCTTGAGGTACCGGAAGGCCAGGTCCTCCAGCTCGATCTTGATCCACTGGATACCGAGGCGGTGCGCCAGGGGCGCATAGATGTCGAGAGTCTCCTGCGCGATGCGCTGCTGCGCCTCAGGCTTCATGTGGGCCAGGGTGCGCATGTTGTGCGTGCGGTCGGCCAGCTTGACCAGGATGACCCGGATGTCCTTGGCCATCGCCACGAGCATCTTGCGGAAGTTCTCGGCCTGCTTCTCCTCCTGCGTCCTGGGGCCGTGCGAGAAGGTCCCCAGCTTGGTCACCCCTTCGACCAGCGCCAGCACCTCGGGCCCGAACAGCTCGTGGATCTCCTCGGGCTTGGCGAGGGTGTCCTCGATCGTGTCGTGGAGCAGCCCTGCGACGATGCTGGCCTCGTCGAGCTTCAGCTCGGCGAGCAGGCCGGCGACCTCGAGCGGGTGGATGAGGTAGGGCTCGCCCGACTTCCGGATCTGCCCTTGGTGGACCTTGGCGCTGTAAACGTAGGCCTTCTTGATCAGGTCCAGATCGGCTTCCGGCCTGTAGGTATTGACCCGCTCGAGGATGTCGTTGAGCCGGATCATCTCTTTAAAAAATCAAGCCTAGCCCACGGACGGGCAGGGCGGCAAACCTCCTCTGAATGGATTTGACGCGTTGAGACGCAAGTCGATTCAACCCCCCGACAAGCCTGCGATTGACCCCTCGCCGGGCCGCCCTTTAGACTCGCCCGGCGCGCTGGTCCTGCCCCGGGGATTCCTCATCATGGCGATCACCTGCCCGAGTTGCGGGATGGAGAACTCGGATGCGGCGACCGAGTGCCGCCGCTGCAGGGCGCCGTTCGCGGAAGCTCCCGAAGGCGATCTGTCCGCCTCGCTCGGGGTGATCTGCCAGCGGTGCGAGGCCTACAACGAGGCCGGCGTCGCTCGCTGCACCACCTGCGGCTACAAGCTCGGGTCGGACGAGGCGCCGAAGCCCGCCGCCGGCGCGCGCGCGGTGCAAGCCGACACGGCGAGCCACCCGCTGACTCCGCCCACGACTTTCGATCCGACCCTTTCCGAGGAGCTGCACGGCCTCGCGCTCAGCGCCGAGGAAGCGGCGGACGCCGGGTTGGAGGTGACGAACGGCGCCAGCGCGACCCCGCCACTGGCTCCCCTGCCCGAGACGACGCCTCCTCCGGCTTCGCGTCCGCGCGGATGGGCCGCAGTCGAGGCAGCCATGGGCAGCGGGAGCGTGCGGAACGCCTCCGCCACGCCACCGCTTGCCGCGCCTCCGCCCAGGGCCCCGGAAGCGGCCCCGGCGCACAAGACCTGCCAGAGCTGTGCCGCCGAGAACCCGACCGCGGCGAAATTCTGCTCGGAATGCGGCACGCCGTTCGGCAAGGCCCCGCGGCTCGATGCGCGGCAGCCGAGGACGGAGCCGCCGCCGACCGTGTCGGTGCAGATGGACGACGAGCCTGTCGAGGAGCTCCCCGCGGATCCGGCGCTGGCCGAGCCGCTCCCCGCCGAGGAGCCGTCCGCGGAGGACGCGCCGGAAGCGTGGGCGGCGAGCACCGATCCCACCGCGCGTCCCGCGTTCGGCGCCAATCCCGAGACGTCGCCCATCGAGCTGCAGGACCCCTCTCCCGAGCCGCTCGGCTGGGAGGAACCCGGCGGGGAAAGCGCGCCGCTGGAAGCGGCCGCGGTCGCGGAGGCCCTGGACGACGCGCCCGGCGCCATTGCCGATCCCCTGGACGACGCCTCGGTGCCTGAGGCCGAGCCCGAGCCGCCTTACCAGGCCTCGCTGGTGGTCGAGCGCGGCAGCGCGACCGGGACGACCTACCTCCTGGGCCACATCGAGAACGTGGTGGGCGCCGCCGGCGCCGCCATCGAGCTGCCCGACGATCCGCACCTCGCGCCCCGCCACGCCGCGATCGTCTTCGACGAGCAGCGGCTGCTCCTGCGCGACGAGGGCTCCGCCAACGGCGTCTACGTCAAGGTGCGTGAATCCGCGGCGATCGAGCCCGGCGACTATTTCGTGGCCGGCGAGCGCCTGCTGCGGTTCGACGGTCCCTGCGAGCTGCCCGTCGGCGAATCCGGGGAGACGCCCTATCTCGGCTCGCCCCGCCCGCAGGGCACGGTGGTGCGCGTCACCGAGATCCTCCGCGGCGGGAAGACGGGACGGACCTGCTTCCGCGCCGGCCCTGCCCTCGCGGTGGGCCGCACCGGCTGCGAGCTGAACTTCGCCTCGGACGCGCAGCTCGCGCCGCGCCACGCGGAGGTGCGCATCGCGCCCGACGGATCGGCCACCCTGGTCGACCTGGACGCCTCGCCCGGCGGCGTCTTCCTGCGCCTGCGCCCCCAGCAGTCGCTCGAGCTGCAGGCGGGGGACGTCATCCAGGTGGGAGACCAGCTGCTGCGGCTGGAAGTCGGCTGAAGCGTCACTTCCAGTTGTCGAGGATGCGCGCGACGCTCTCGCCGTAGCGCACCGGGTCGAGCTTGCGGCTCGCCTCGTACTCGGCGCGCGCGCGCGGCGGGTCCGTGGCGACGAGCAGGCCCGCCAGGCGATAATGCGCCTCCGCGTTCTGGCCGTCCGCGATGAGCGCGGCCTCGAGCAGGTCGCGCGCCGCCGCCAGGCTCCCGGCCTGCTCGCGCTCGCGGGACTGCGCCACCAGCGTCCGTGCGAGCACAGCGTCGCGCGACACGGGCGACCCCGCCGGCGCCGCCGCAACCGCGCGCGGTGGCGGCGGCCGGACCGCCGCGGCCACGGCGAGGACGAGCAGCACGGCGGTGGCCGCGGCCGCGATCCAGAGGACGCGTTCGCCTCGACGCAGCGGCCCGGAAGGGGTGGCGGTCTGCGGGATGGGCGTGCTGCTCCGGCTGGGAGTGGTGGCCCGGGCGGCCGAGCGCGCCTGCCCGGGGACGGCGAGCAGCTCGTCGCGGAACTGCTCCGCGGTCTGCGGCCGCATCGCCGGGTCCTTCGCCAGCGCGCGCAGGATGAGCCGCTCCATCGCCTCGCTGATGGGCGCGTCGGGCTGCCTCTGGCGCGGCGGGACCGGCGCCTCGTTCACGTGCCGGGTGAGCACTTCCATCGAGCTCGCGCCGTCGAACGGCAGGTGCCCGGTGGCCATCTGGTAGAGGATCACGCCCAGCGCGTACAGGTCGCACCGCTCGTCCAGCGCGCTGCCGGTGGCCTGCTCCGGCGCCATGTACTGCGGAGTGCCGCACACCACGTCGTGCCGTGTCAGCCCGGGCTGATCGCCGTCGGCGAGGCGGACGATCCCCTGCCGGGCCAGCGCCGGCACGTCCGGGCCGAGGATCTTCGCGATGCCGAAGTCGAGCACCTTGACGTGGTCGGGCTGGTCGCGCCGGATCTCGACCATGACGTTCTCGGGCTTCAAGTCGCGGTGGATGACGTCGTTGACGTGCGCTTCTCCCAGCGCCGAGCAGACCTGCGCCATGATGTTGCAGAGCCGCTCCTCGGCGAGCGGCCAGTCGTCGCGCAGGACGAGCCGCAGGTCCTTGCCCTGCACGTGCTCCATGACGATGTAGAGGGTGCCGTCGTTCTCCAGGCGGCCGAAGTCCAGCACCTGGATGACGTTGGGGTGGTTCAGACGGCTCGCGGCCTTCGCCTCGCGCTCGAAGCGGCCCACCAGGGTGGGGTCTTCGAGCAACTGCGGCTTGAGCATCTTGAGGACGACGGTCCGCTCCAGCGCGAGGTGCCGGGCGCGGTACACCTTGCCCATCCCGCCCTGGCCGATGAGATCGTCGACGCGGAACCGCCCGGACACCACCGTTCCGACCAGCGGGTCGGCCATCCCGGGGTGTGAAGGACGGAAACCGGGATCGGTCGCCCCCCGCACCAGCGGCGCTCCGCAATAGACGCACAGGCGCTTGGCGGCGGCCGGCAGAGCGCGCTGGCAACGTGGGCAGGACTTCGGCAACGCTCCCTCTCCAGGGCCGGGCAGGGACACCTGGATAGCAGCGTAGGTTCGCACAGGTGCGGGCTTCTTCCAATGTAGGAACCGCTCTTCCCGAGCGGCCGCCGCGCCTTGACCCTCCTTCGGGCCGAGGACTACAACCGGCCGCATGGATTGCCCGAAGTGCGGCGCCTACAACGAGACGGAGGTCGGCTCGTGCCTCTCGTGCGGGGCACCCTTGGCGGCCGAGGACGCCGCCGCGGCGACCATGATGAAGCCGGCCTCGCGGGCGGCGCCTGCGCAGAGACTGCAGCAGTCGGGAGGGCCGCCCCGGCAGTGCCCGAACTGCATGACGTTGAACGCCGCGAGCTTCAAGTTCTGCGCGCGCTGCGGGACCCCGCTGACGGCAAGCGGCGCCGCCCCGCCGCCGAAAGTGGCCGGGTGGCCGGTGGCCAAGCCGGACGCGAAGCCCGCTGCCGGCGCAGCCAAGTCACCCCAGGCGGCAAGTCCGGCGCCTTCCGGCGCGAAGCCCCCCGCTTCCCGCCCCGCAGCCGCCGCTGGTCCGGGCGCGCGGATGCCGACCACTCCGAGCGCTCCTCCCACGCCCGTCCCCGCCGCGACCGGCAAGCCGCCCGCTGCGGCGCGGCCGGCGCCCCCTCCGCCCCCCAAGCCCGGGCCGGGGACTCGTCCCCCGACTCCAGCGACGCCGCCCAAGGCGGGCGCGCCCCGAGCGCGTGCGCGGATCAGCGCGATCGCGCGGGACGGCAGCCGCTCCGCCGATTACGTCCTCACCCAGCCCGAGACGCGCGTCGGGCGCGCCGTCGGCGACGGCGAGGTGAAGCTCGAGAAGGACCAGTTCATCGCCGCCACGCACGCGGTGTTCAAGTTCGACGGCGACCAGCTCACCGTGCAGGACGGCGGCACCGACAACGGCGTCTTCCTCTGGTTCAAGGAGCGCCAGCTCCAGTCGGGAGACGAGCTGCGCATCGGACGGCAGCGACTGCGGATCGAGTGGCTTCCGGAGGAGCCGGAGACGCCCGCCGAGCAGCCGCTGTGGGGCAGCCCCGACCCGGGGTACGTCGCGCGCGCCGTGCAGTTGCTCGAGGGGGGCGGCGAGGGCGACGTGTTCCCGCTGAAGCACGGCGAGAACCTGGTCGGCCGCGGCGGCGGCGACGTCAGCTTCCCGCAGGACGGCTACGTCTCCAGCCGGCATTGCCTGGTGACGGTCGCGGACGGCCAGATCGGCGTGAAGGACCTGGGCTCGGCGAACGGGACGTTCGTGAAGATCAACGGCTCGGCCGCAGTGGCGGCGGGCGACCTGTTGCTGGTGGGCGAGCAGATCCTCCGCGTGGACCCCGCCTGACCGACTGAGACCGGAGTTGCTCGAGCGTTCTAGCCGGATGCGCGCACCCATTCGGGTGGTGGGAGGACGTCCCCATTGTCGCGCACGACCTGAAGCATTGATTCCGCTGCGGCTAGCGCCTCGCGAACCGCGGCTTCGGCGCTTTCCCCGTGCGCGGCGCAATGCGGCAGGACAGGCACGCGCGCGACATAGCAGCCATCCTTCGGACTGTAGGCCACCGTCACCCGGTACGGGAATGCCTCAGCGGGTGAGCGCATCGATCGCCTCCAACACCTGTTCTACCTGATAAGGCTTCGCCTTCCCATCCGGCTGTCGCTGGAGGTTGCAAGTTCGAGGGCTGGGCCCGGATGTCGGAAGATCCGGTGCGATCCCGCTTCCCGCGCAAGCTCGAATCCGAATCCCGTCAGCAGTGTGCACAGGTCATCGAGACGCACGTTTCGCGGGTTGTTTCGGATCCGTTCAAGCAGCTTCTCGCGGCGGCTCACCACGACGAGAATAGCCGCGGTGTCTGACGTGCCTACCCGGTGCGCTGCAGCTTCTCGCACAGCTCGCGGCGGACGCGGGCACGGAAGCGCTCGAGCCGCATCGTCACCGCGCTCTTGCCCACGCCCATGCGCTCGGCAATCTCGCGCGCCGAGAGCGTCCCGTCCAGGTAGAAGAGGCGGACGGTCTCCTTCTCGGGACCTTCGCGCAAGCCGTCGATCACCTCGCGGACGGCGCGCAGCTCGGCTTCCTTTTCCATCTGCTCGTTGGCGGCGGGGGCGCAGCCCTCGGCCAGATCGGCCTCGCGGCAGGCCTCCTCGGCCGCCTTGTCGTGCGTCGATCGGGCCGAGAGGTAGGAACGGGCGCGATTGCGCGCGATGGTGAAGAGCCAGGCGGAGAAGCGATCCGGGTCCTTCAGGCTGGGCAGGGCGCGGAAGGCGCGGACGAACGCTTCCTGGACCACGTCGTCCGACTCGTCGGAGTCCAGCTCGCTGAAGCTGCCCGCGAGACGCGATACGGCGCCGCGGTACCGGCGGTACAGTTCCTCTTCCGCCAGCCTGGCGCGGTGTCCTCTGCTCAGCGCTTCTGCGACCAGCTCGCCGTCCGTCGCCGGCGGCGGCACGAGCTTCAGGCGGGGCGCCTGGAGGAGCTCGGGGAACCGGGGGGCGTTCGCGGTGCGCATGCCTTCTAGCACCCGGCGTGCCCATGCCAATCGTGCCAGCGCGTTCGAGTGAATCCGAGGGGTTGTGCGACGCGGCGCCGCAGGGCCCACCTCGGCCGACTGCGACATCCGTGTCAGGGCAGGCGCCCGATGTCGCGGATTCGAGATCGAGACCACCGCTGCGCGCGGCCGCGCTAATCTGCCGCGCCCATGCATGTGGTTGACGAGAAGGCACTGTCGGAGCTGGGCTGGCCGGTGCTCACCGCGGAGCTGTCCCGCCGCGCGCGCACGCCGATGGGGCGCGAACGGTGTGGAGCGCTCCTGCCCGGCGACGACCCCGAGGAGGTCCGCCGCCGGCTCGCGCTGGTCGAGGAGGCACGGGCGCTGCGCCGCCTGGACCGCGAGGTGCCGCTCGCCGGCGCGCTCGACCTGCGGCCGGCGCTGGGCCGGGCCGCGCGCGAGGGGACGCTCGAGCCGCAGGAGCTGCTCGCGGTGGCGCGGCTGGTGCGGGCCTCCGCCTCGGCACGCCGCTTCTGCCTGGCGATGCAGCAGGTCGCGCCGCAGCACGCGCAGAGGGCCGAGTCGCTCAGCGACCTGGAGCCGCTCGCGGCCGAGCTGGAGCGGGCCTTCGATCCGTCGGGGAAGCTGCTCGACACCGCCAGCGCCGTGCTCGCGGAGCTGCGCGAGCGCGCCCGCGGCCTGCACCGGGCCATCAAGGCGCAACTGGAGGAGATGCTCGCCGACGAGGAAGTCGTGGGGATGCTCCGCGATGCGTACTACTCGGTGCGCGGCGACCGCTACGTCCTGCCGGTCCGCGCCGAGCACAAGTCCCACCTGCCCGGCATCGTGCACAACGCGAGCGGCAGCGGGCAGACTCTGTTCATCGAGCCGCAGGAGCTGCTCGAGCTGGGCAACCAGCTCACCATCGCCGAGGCGGGCGCGCTGGAGGAGGAGCAGCGGATCCTCGCCGAGCTGTCCGGCGCGGTGGGCCGGCGCGCGCCGCAGCTGGAGCAGGACGTGGCGACGCTGGCGGGCCTCGACGAGGCCGGCGCCGGAGCCAAGCTGGCGGACGACCTGCGCGCGTCCGCGCCCGAGCTGTTGGAGGGGCCGCGCGAGAGCTTCCGGCTGCTCGCGCTGCGGCATCCCTTGCTGGCGCTGCGCACGCCCGAGGTCGTCGAGAACGACGTGGCGCTGCCCGGCGAGGCGCGAGGGCTGATCATCAGCGGCCCCAACGCGGGCGGAAAGACGGTGACCATCACGGCGGTGGGGCTCTCCGCGCTGATGGCCCGCGCGGGTCTGCCGGTGGCGGCGGCGGACGGGTCGCGCGTGCCGCTGTACCGGACGGTGTACACGGCCATCGGCGACGAGGGAGACCTCGCGCGCGACCTGTCCACGTTCACCGCGCACCTCACCGCGCTCAAGCACATCCTGGAAGCGGCGGGCCCGGGGACGCTGGTGCTCATCGACGAGATCGCCGCGGACACCGACCCGCGCGAAGGGGCGGCGATCGCGGTCGCGGCGCTGGAGAAGCTCGTCGCGGCCGGGGCGCAGGTCTTGATCACGACGCATCTGGAGGAACTGAAGGCGCTGGGCCTCTCCGATCCGCGCTTCGCCTCCGCCAGCGTGGGCTTCGATCTGCAGAAGCTCGCGCCCACGTACCGCCTGCGGATTGGTGAGGTCGGGCGCAGCTCGGCCGTCGAGATCGCGGCGCGGGTGGGCATTCCAGCGGACGTCTGCGCCCGGGCGCGCGAGCTCTTGGGCGGTGGGACCTCCGCGCTCTCGACCGCGGTCGAGCGCCTCGAAGCTGAGCGCGCCGCGCTGGCCCAGGTCCGCGCCGAGGCGGATCGGCTGCGCGAGGAGCTGCGGCGCGAGCAGGACGCGGCGGCGAAAGAGCGGGAGCGGCTGACCCAGGCCGAGCGCGAGGTGCGCGCGGGCGCGCGGCAGGAGCTGGTCGCCGACATCGAGAAGCGCCGGCAGGAGGTGGCGCAGCTCGTCGCGCAGCTCCAGGCCGCTCCGGCGATGGCGCGCGCGGTCGAGGTGCAGCGGGCGCTGGCCCAGGCCGAAGCGGAGGAGCAGCGCGCCGAAGCGCGCGACGAGTCGCACGCCGCGCCGGCCTCGGAGCTGCGCGAAGGCGCCACAGTCCGGCACGCCCGCCTCGGCACCGAGGGCACGGTGATCGAGATCTCCGGCGATCAGGCGCTGGTGCAGATGGGCGCCATGCGCTCCAAGGTGGCGCTCTCGGACCTGGTCCCACTCACTCGAAAAGAACGCGGCGCGAAGCCCGGGTTCCGTAAGACGGCCGCGGAGAAGCTGCATCGCGCCGAGGCCGCGCGCGCGGCGCCGGTCACCTCCGCGCAGCCCACCGTCGACGTGCGCGGCTTGCGCGTGGACGAGGCGCTGCACGCGCTGGAGGAAGAGCTCGACCGCCGCCTGCGCGAGGGCGCCGAGGAAGTCCACGTCCTCCACGGCCACGGCTCGGGCGCCCTCAAGTCCGCCATCCGCGAGCACCTCGCCCGCAGCCCCTACGTCCGCAAGGCCCGCCCCGGCGAGTCCCACGAGGGAGGGGACGCGGTCACCGTTGCCGAGCTATCCTGAGACCAATCACCATCCGAGCAGCCGCTTGAGATTCCTTGCCAGAAACCGTCGAGGAGTTTCGCGATGCACCATACGCTCTCCGACGATCACCTCATCGATCTTCGCTCCCATTCGTTCGCAGACGAATCATGAAATGCTCCACTCGTAGTAGCGACCCTGAAAGGTGCGGTCTCGTCTGTCGTAACCGCGAGCCATCTACCGGACGACACGAATCGAACGACACGACCTTCTTCCTTGCGCCTCCACGCAAGCGTCAGCCGTACCGGCTGCGCGCGCGTAGAACAGACCGTCTCGCAGCGGCTCGAGAACGGTGGTCTTGGTGCTGCTCCAGACGAGGGGAACTCCGGGCGGCCCTTGCGCGCGGAGCTGTTCGACCCTGCCGACCTTCATGGTGGGTGCGGTTCCCATGAAGCGCAGAGGAGCGTGCCGGCCAGCTCGCACGGTGACGTTCACGGTCGCCTGGCTCGATCCCGACCGGACAGTCAGCAATGCCTGGCCCGGCCGATCGCCGGCCTGCACCGACGAGCCAAATCCGGCGGCGATATTGGGATCCGTCGTCTCCCAGGTGTATGCACCCGACGAAAGCTCACGGCCGTCCCCGAGCAAGCGGACCGCAGCCCGCTCGCCGGGCGCAATCTCGATGAGGTCCGGAAGGACGCGGAGCGCTTGCACTGCGTTCACCAGCACATGCAAGGATGCTCCACCGGCGCCTCGGACGATCGCCTCGCCGTTCTTGTGTGCCACCAAGTTCCCCGCCGCATCGATGCTCACGATGCTGGAGTCCGAGCTGGACAACAGGTCCGCCGAAAGAGTGCTGCCCACCGCAACGGGAGGCACCGTCGACGTCTCCAGACGATTGATCGTGTAAGCAGACTGTCGGAAGGCAACGTAGCGCCGTATTTGCTGGGATGCCTCGGCCGGGCGTTCGCCCCCGTGCGGGTCACCGCATCCGCCTGGAGCGGCCAAGAACCAGATGATCGTCCAGTGCAACAAAATGGTGGTCCGATGGCGAGCCATCCGATCTGCCCTCCTCCCGTGAGATGGGTGCACTGAGCGTCCTCCTGTCAACAATTACTAGCGAACAGAGCAACTGATGAACGCGACCCACGAGAGCGACCCACCGCGCGAAAGTCTCCTCACGGGTGACCCGTGCCTCCTATTTCAAAGATCCGGTCCTGCCTTCCTGAACCAAGCTTCATCTAGAGTCCTGAGCTGCTGGCTCAATCGTGCCCGGGTAGATTTCATAGCGGGACAGTCGGACCTTCTGATTTTCTATCACGAAGATGAACAGCTCGGTTGCGTCACCTCGCTCGTACTTCGAATTATAGACCCCCCTGACCTGGACCGGAAGTCCAACAAGCACATTAAACTCCGAGCGTGTCGCGGCCTTGAACGCGCCGAACCGGCCATGCGCATATTCGAGATAGTTTAGAACGGTTCCCCGAGGAACCGATGCCTTGAGAACCGCGCTACCGTCCTCGTAGATGCGATCGAATTGGCCGGAGCTGAGACGAAAGTGAAACAGCTCTACGGCTGCAATCGCAGCGGCCTTCTGTTCCTCGACGTTCTTCGCTGTTGCGCTGACAGAGCACCCACAGACCGGTACAACAAGTGCCAACATAGTTGGGCCGGCGAACCCCATGAGCTGGCGGACAACATCAGCCAGGAGATGGCGCCTCGTTTCAGGAGGGCGGGTCATCGGTATCGCCAGTACATCCAAATGAGAAACACTCCCATCATCATAATGCCGACGCCGCTCGCCCGGACACTCCAGATCCTTTGAGAACGCCCCAGGAACTCCGATTCCTCCTTCAATTCGGCTATCCTGACTAGAAAGGCTCATATGGTGTGGGCGCACAACACAGCCACGGCCCCGCCCCCGAGAAGGACCAACCCGATGACAAGCTGAACAACCGGCGCTTTCGTCACGACTCCTTCCTACCAGCTGAATCCGATGTCACCGGGTCCTAGAACCGAGTAACTGTAATTAGCCCCTACCTGGGGTGTCACGAAGCCGAAACCGACCGCATATCCATTGCCGGAAGAGTACATCACATTCCCTCCTGCCCAATAGTGTGACGCGCCGGCATTGATTGGAAACCATACCGCTTACCGTTCCCGCCACTACTCTACATCCCAACAAAGCGCGTCTCCTGCAACGATGATGGCTTATCGAGCCTTCGAGGCGGTGTACAAAAAGAACAGACCCGAGGCCGTGCTGAGAACGCCCATAAACCTCAGATTGAGGAGGTATGCGTCGGAACGGATGTACGCGCGCAATTTCGCTTCTTCTGGTACAGCGGCAACGTCAAGTGCGCGCGTCGCGTATGCCTGAAGGAATCGCGGAAAGAATAGACATGCCAGTCCGAAGAGCACCAGCAAGGCGGCGAATATCCAGAAAGCTATCTTCATCGTTCACCAACTCCAGCCCGTGTCGTACAGGAACCACGAGTAGTTGTAGCTTACTCCAGCCTGCGGCGTCACGAACCCAATTCCAGTAGCCGTTCCCCTGCCCGGCGTCCACGACTCGGAGACTCCGGCCCAATAACCTAGGGTCGCGTTCACTCCGTGCGCTGTCAAGAAGTCGTGCAACTGCTCCCGAGACGGTTTCGCTCGCTGGTTGAGCCAGTTGGCCGTCACGGAGAAAGCAAAGACTGTCGCCGACTTTCCTACTGAGATGCCAAGCGGGCTCCAGAAGATTTCACCATGCCGGTCGATACTAGCCGTCCCGGACCAACCAACGAGCGTTGCCGTGTATGGATTCTGAACGGCGACGTTGATATTGACGCCGACGTAATCCGGTAGCCGTGGAAATGCCGATTGAGCATCGTTCGCACTCGCAGTGGCTATCCACTTTCCGATCCCGCCAATCCCCGTTCCGGTATCTCCACTAGTTGCGACGAACCCCGCTCCGCTGCCGACGCCGCTGCCGCTGCCGATTCCAGATGACGTCGGAGCCCTGGTCGTCGTGATCCCCACGGCCGCAGCCGCGCCGGACCCTGTGCCACCGCTACCCCCGCCAAGCCCCGCGGGCGCTACAGGGACATTGTTGGCAACGATCGGAAGCGATGGATTTGAGATGGCGTCCCAGGCTCCCTTGATCGCAGACCAAAGGAACTCTAGGATCCCTTCGGGGCTGAACTGCTTGACTCCCGACTCACCCTCGCAGGAAGGGTTGCAGACCTGCGCTATGGGGCCTCCGGGGTCGAGGCTGTCCTCAAATCGGCCGTTGCGATCCACAAAATTTAAAGGATCGCCGTGGGCGTACGTGTATCGCCGCAGGCCAGCGGCGTCGGGCTGCAAGAAACGACGAAGGGCGGGCGAGTAGACGCGAGCACGAAGATGAACCAGACCGCCGCTGAGTTTCAATCCCCCGATGTATCCCAACTCGGATGCGTTTTCGTCCAGTTCTGTCCCCACGACCATGTCTATCGCGCCAGATGGGAGGTAGCGGTACGATATTGCGATCTGGCCCCCGGCCGTGCTCGTGGCGACGACACTGCCCTGCTGGTTTCGATGATAGTAGATCGTTCCGCTTGTCGAGGTCGTGCCGCTGGACTTCGACCAGACGCTGGCGATTCGGAAGCCCCCAAGGCGGACATGAGCGTAAGCGATGGTTACCGTCCCACGGCGGACCAAAGTCAAATCATCGCCGACGTAGTAACGAGTTTCTCCTGCGGCTGTGAGCTGTCTCGATATCAAGTCGTCATAGGGCCCATAAGAAAGAGCTTCGATCTTCGTTCCTAGGCGGCTGATCGATGTCAGTCTTCCTTCGCCGTCGTATTCGTACCCGTCTTGAGGTGGATTCTGAGTCGTCGAGATGCGGTGCCCCATGATGAGGCCACGACCGCGCCGGTCGTAGTCGAAGTAGTCGTTCGTGGCAGCGGATGGGAGCGCGATCGACGTGACCCGTTCCTTGGAGGTCGGGTCCTCGTACAGGTACGTTGCCGTACTCGTCAGCCCGAGATTGTTCGTACGGGAGATGGACTGGAAGTTTTCGAGTGAGAGGCGATAGCTCTCATTGAACTGCTGGGTGGCAGACCCCGAAGCTCCCAAGGCTGCAGCGCTGTACGACGCCACGTGCCCGTCAATATCATAGGCCGCAGCATAGGCGGTTCCGGCACCCTCGACGGAGCTGTTGACCGTGTATCCGCCTAAGAGCGAACCCCTCCAACTTGCTCCTTGGTACGAATAGACGGCGGTTGCGCTTGTAGCCCCCGCTGGCTGGACCGTTGCGGAATAGCTGGCGGGCAAGTTCGATCCGGCGAGAAAGGCTCGCGTCATCGCAGCGGCTCCCGAATCCCACCTCTCTTGGACGAGCCTGCCCAGAGGGTCGTAAGGCCCGGTGACCGCATCCGTTGAACCGCTGCCCGTCCCCGCCATCCAATATGTGACGCCTGCGGCACCAGCGACTTGGATGAGATGACCGACCGAGTCGTAGCCCAGCGTATACGTGACAGCACTGGCGAGGTAGGGGCTGCCGAGCGTCCTTTGCAGGAGGCGCCCATCCGCACCGAAGGACTCGGACACCGAATTCCTCGTGCCAGGCTCGGTGAACTCATCTCTCAACACTGGAACACCGTTGGGATCATACCCGAAAGCGACGGTCGCCGCGGCACCCATCGCGGCGGTCAGGCGGCCCCCGAGAATATCAGAGGAACCATACCGATTCGGTTCCTGCCCCGGAAATGGCGTGTCGTATTGGAACGTCGTGCTGTCCGTCGCGACCTGCCAAGCGCAGGCACCGGTTTGGACCCAACGGTTGACGTCGCGCTGATTCACACGACCCAGGGAACCAATGGTCTGCGTGATCCACACCGCGTTCGTGTCGGCGGTCGTTGCGGTGGCATTCTGAATGACCCGGACAAGTTCTCCCGTCGAAAGGTACGTATAAAACTTGGTGCCACTCGCGTCGGCGAACTCTTGGACGATCCGGCCGCGCCTGTCGTACGACCAGCTGCTTCTGATACTCGGAGCCCCGGCGCCCCCGGGAACACCGCGGTAGCGAATAACAGCTGTCAGGTTCGATTGCGCGTCGTAGAGCAACTGCTCATGCACGCCGGCCGGCGACCGCCGATACGTCGTTCGACCGGCGGCATCGGTGTAAGTCCTGAATGCCGGACTTGCGGAGGCCCAATCAGGAGTCGCATCGACCGTGAAATATGGCCGCCCATCGAGCGTAGAATCGACACCGTACCTGATGGAAGATGCCCGACGGTAGTTGACGTCTTCCGAGAAGTTCGACAAACACGCGGCGGGGTCGCCAGGCGCACTGACGATCGCGCCATTGGATACGGGTGCATAGATGCTGCAGACAGTGCGGGATTTCGCGTCGTACCCGAAGGTCGTCGCGTGAAGTCCGGCACCGAGGTCAGTACGGGTCCGTGGGTCTACGTAATTGCCTGTGGACGAAAAATACGGATCGAGCAATGCGACAGGTCGGCCGAGCGCGTCGAGCAGGATATTGCGAGCGACGAGGTACTGCTGCGGTAAGGACCGCACGATGTTCCCACTCGTTGCCGCAGTGCCTGTGCCCAATCGCGTTCGTGACTGCACTGATCGGCCGAATGCGTCGACGTATTCTATCGTCTGCGTCACGTCGTCCGTGGCCGGTATCGCTGGAATGAGATACGAGATTGGATTACCGGCCCCCCACGAGAACGAGTAGGTCTTTACCGCAGCGGGGCTCTGAAGCGTGGGCAACACGTACTCGTATGCCCTCAACGGCTTCGTCACCGAGTTCCCGATGATGGGCGCGCGTGCCACGGCGATTGCACGGCCCGCGCTGTCATATGCCCACGCGAGCACCGGGAATGTGGTCGCCGTCTGCAGGCGAGGACCATCGATTTCGATCAGGTCACCGTACGCGCTCCACTGGTATTGGGTGACAAGGCTCGCAGTACCATCGGTTATCGTCTCGCTAGTCCGTTCGAGGCCGGAGAAAGTGTCGTATTGATACGAGGTGGTCAACGCCGAAATTGCCTGGCCGACATACGTCTTCTGCACATTTTGAACTGTGCCATTCGGATTGTACGCGGTGAAATAGGGTGTCTCGTATTGCCCGGAGACTCCGCTGCCGGACATCAGCATCTCAACATATGCCAGATGTCCCGTCAACAGGCTGCTGGTCGTGTGCCCTGCCTGGATGCTTGTGACGTCGTAGTGAAAGTAGCGGCGCATGAGGTCGTCAGTGGAGCCGGATTCCGTCGCATATTCTTCGAGCAGGCACGCTACACACTGCGCTGTCGACGTCGGCGGCGGGTATATCCGAGTTACGATGACGGCAGTCGATGACAAGGTATCCGCAACGTACGTGGTCTTGTTGATGTTTCCCCAGACATCAGGGCAGTCGTTGGTAACCGTTGACGCCAGGGTGATGCCCGACTCGACTTGGCCGCGTTGCCCGCTCGCAACGAACCGGTGGACGGGATAATCGGCTGGACTCGGGCTGCTCGAGCAAATGCCGGAGACCACCGGGCGTGCTTGCAGCGACCGCGTATCGGACAGATACGAGCTGTAACTGGGGACGGCCGTTCCGTTCGTACCTGACGTCAGGACGCCTCGCTCCGTGAATACGGGCACTCCAGAGGTGAAATGGACCCCTCCAAACCGGGTATGCTGGACGAGTCCCCCGAGGCTCGGTATCTCGTACCTGTCGAGAAACCCGAGAGGTTCATTGACCGATCCCGAGGGATCGTCCCATACCTTCGTCACGGCGGGGTTCGCATACACGTACGTGGTCGTCAGTGGATCGATCGCCGGACCGCTGACGGTTGCCGATGCGACGACGTCGCTGACCGATCGCAGGCCCGGCAGGACTGCGTAGTTGCTCGACGGCGCCCAGTTCAGCCTGGTAACGGCTCCAGTGGCACCCGCGACGCTCGTGAGAATGTCTGATCGCCGCGTTTGGTGCTGCCCCCGAAAGAAAGACCAGGTGCCTGGCGCGTGCTCGACGTGAGTAGCTCCGCGGACGTAATCGAGGATCCCATCGCCGTCGACATCAACCAGAGTCTCATTCGCAGGATCGGTGCCGCCCATGTCGATGGTTCCATACGGACGGAACTCCCGGAACGACACGTCATATTCCACGGGCTCCATCAAGCAAGCCCCTTGAACCCACAGCGTTACATTTGGATCCGACGTGAAGCCGGTTCCTGTGTTGAAGAAGATTTCGAACGATTCGCTCGCATTGCGCTGGCTCGTGGGCCTCTTGGGACACCTCGTCGACCTGGTAACGTAGTCGGGGCGGCCGTCGCGGTTGACATCGATGAACATTGAGTCTTGATCCGAGATTGGACCGTATCCGGGCGCCCGCGGCTCGACGACAAAGCCCGGCGCAAAGTCCCAACCAAGGTTGTAATCTACGTCCCAGCGGTAAGCAAGGACTCCATCAGCAGTGACCCACTTGACGCGGCTTATCCGGTCAGCCAAACCATCTCCGTTGACATCTTTCATGTCAGATTCGGTGACAGACGTCACCTCTCGAATGGGGAAGCCTCCCATCGGCGACGGCGTTCCAGGATGGAGCGTGACGTAAGCGCTGGAGAAGGCCCAACCTCCGCCGGCGGGCCGGTAGCCGGGATACACGTGCCAGACTGGACCATTGACCACGACAAAGTCCAACAGGCCGTCGCCCGTCACATCCACGAGGTGTACCCAAGTACTCCAGTATGTGACGTGGTTTACGTCGTCCAGCCTATCGATCGTGTATGTGAGCGGCAGATACGCACCGGTCGGCTCGTAAAGTTGTTGGTATTCTCTGATTACCGGATCAGCGTTTGCACAAACAGGGGCGGCGAATCCACGGCGAGCAGTGGCAGGGTCGATCTGCGAGAATCGGATCGAGATATACGGATTCGGATTGGTCGAACTCGTACCAGCAACGGGACAGTCGTTGCCCACGGCGCCGCCGCCGGTAACGAGATCAGGGAAGCCATCGCCATTCACGTCCACGACAAGGGTGTTCGTCAGCTGTCGCGGCGGGGTCCACAACTCTGTGATTGTTGAGCCGTCCACGCTTAGGAAGGACAGCGCGCCGGGCCAGCCCTCTGAGCCAGGCATGATTTGAACGTCATCGAACGTCACTGTTCCACTGCCTGTGGGTCGCGTCAGGTTTCGGGCCCATCGGATGCCTGGCTGAGGAGGCGTCGATCCGACGTCTTGACCGCCCCATACGAGGTCCGGCAGACCATCTCCATCCATGTCAATCCAGGCAGCGAGGTCCTGGACTTCGCACATCGTTGGTAGCGTTCTTCCACCCTTCAACCATGCGCTACACTGACTTCCCGTGGGCATTGTCAGTGGATTGGACATGTGCCCGAGCGCGATGGAGGGGGTGTCCGCGAATGGCGTCACCGTGGAAGGGCTCGCTTGATCGGTTTCGTAACCGAAGGACGTCGCCAACCCGAGAGCCGTTCCGTTCCTATCCATGGGCTGTATCGACGTTAGAAGCGGGCGCGATGTGTCCGAGCTTAGTGTGTAGGACAATCCCCAGGAGCCTAGCGTCTTGAAGCTCCCATCCCTCTGTGTCCTCGTGACCGTAACGGATGTGAGCAGTTGGTCGTACGTAACGAGGCAACCATCGACCACCTCACGTTGTGCACTGGAGGTCGGACTGTAGCCAAGAGCGACTTGATGGACCGCGGTTGCGGAAAACGCGCCGGCAGCGAAATTGTACTTGATGGCGGTCAAGAGGGCTGCCGTAGGAGGCACGGATCCGGACTGCGACGAGCATTGCTGCGTAGCGGACTGCGAGTACTCGTAGACGCACGTGTTGTTGTCGACGTCCTGAACCCTTGTCAGATACCACCGGTTGCACGACGGAGTCCCCGTGACACACGAGTACGTGTAGCTGTTTCCGAGCCCATCTGTGGCCGTCCACGTCGAGTTAGCTGCGTTGTAGTTCAGCACGAAGTAACCATCAGCCACGTCCGGCCGGAACGCGCTGTTCGTCAATCGGACCAGGATGTGCCGTACGCCGCCACGTACGAGGGTGTAACGTTGGCGAGCGAGTCCGGAGCCGTCTGGAGTCGCCCGTGTCGAGAGATCGATGTAGTTCTCGGTCAGCGACCAACCTGTCCCATACGGCGAGACACCACCAGAGCTGCTGTAGATCAGTGCAAGAGATGGTTGATACCGCTCCCGTGCCGGTGGCAGATTGAATCCGTAGGCGTAGACGGCCGAGCCATCGTTAGCAACGGTTTGTGCCGACAGAGCAGTAGTCGTGCTCATGAGAGCAATGACGATGGCCTTACGCATGGTCGCCACCTTTACGAGAGCCACGTCCCAACCCCGTGCAGCTCAGGTGTCCTGGGGACAACAAACCTGCGCGGACGGCAGGATGCATGAGTTGCCGCAAGTCTGGTAACCTGCCGGGCAGTTCCGTGAGCACGAGTTGTTGGCGCAGGTCAGCCCGGTCGGACAATCAGCGTCGCTGCAGCATGCGCCGGAAACGATGCACTTCGTTCCACATGCTGAATAGCCGGCCGAACAGATGAGCGGAGCGCTGCAGCTGTTAGAGGCGCAGGTCTGCTCGCCTGAACCATCCGGGAGTGCGCAGTCCGAATTGAAGCAGCAGTTTCCCGTGAGGCAGTTGCCGGAACAGACCACGTGCCCCACCCCACACGTGCAAGTTCCCGCCTGGCAAGTGAATCCAGTCGCGCCGGCGGCGCCGCACGGCGTACCGTCCGCCTGTGCCGTATAGGAACACGTTCCAGTCGAAGGGCTGCAGGTGCCGACATGGCACTGGTCGGGCGGCGTACACGTCACCGTCGACGTTGGTGAGCCGCACACGCCGTTCTGGCAGGTTTCGCCGGAAGTACAGGCATTGCTGTCGTTGCACGAAGTGCTATTTGGCGCGTTTGGATTAGAGCAACCCCCGGTAGCGGGATCGCACACTCCAGCGACGTGGCACTGATCCAGCGCGGCACATGTCACGGTCGACGTTGGGGATCCGCAGGCGCCGTTCTGGCACGTTTCCCCACTCGTGCAAGCATTTCCGTCATTACACGCCGTACCGTTTGCCTTGAGCGGATTCGAGCAGACTCCCGTGCTCGTGTTGCAGGTGCCGGCATCATGGCAGGCGTCGAGCGCCGTGCACGTGATCAGAGTTCCTACACAGGCACCGGCGCTGCAGTGGTCACCCGTGGTGCATGCGTTGTTGTCGGTACAGCTGAGCCCGTCCTGGGTCGAGTCCGCTTCGCAGATCCAATAGGAGCCATCACCGTCGAAGAAGCAAACCGGCGCCCTGCAACGACCGCAATCTGGAACGATGCTCGGGCATGCCGCCTCGGCCGCGGAGGGGAAGAGCACGCAGATGACGATGATGATCGTCGCTGCGAGACGCAAGGACATGGTTCGCTCCTCCGCGCCAGTTCGCTGAGACGGAGCGCACCTTGACCAGGTGAATTTCGCAAGGGTCAAGTGGCCAGGAAGCCCGCAGGGGAGCAGAACTCTGCCCTCTTTTGCCAATTTCCGTTTGCAAACGGCTGCAGTGAGTGTGCTCGACAGCTCGACAGAAAGATTGCAATGTTGTGTCGCTGACACCGCCGGCAGCGAACGCATATCCACTTTTGGACTTTTCAGTTCGCGAGCGGGCGACGAAAGTCGGAGTGCCAGACCGCGATCGCTGCCTGCAGCGCGATCCTCAGCGGCTGAGCAGCATCGCGACCGGGAGCGTGGAGAAGAGCTGGTCGGCGCGCAGCGGGCCTTCGCGCTCCTCGCCGGTGAAGACGTCCACGAAGCGGCCCGTGACCGGGACCACCGTCCCCTCGAACTTCTCGGGGCGCAGGCGGGCGCCGTCGAGCAGCCCGGCGACCAGGCGCGGGACCACCACCACCGCCGTCCGTCCCTGCGCGGCGCGGGAAAACGCGACCAGGTTGTCGGCGCGCGGGCCGGCCGGCTCGAGGGGCT
>WNGG01003375.1_pt1 | contig 26375 bp, 27 predicted proteins | sample 5400661 | NCBI WGS metagenome assembly WNGG01 (sample SAMN13153372, study PRJNA577476) | soil metagenome | isolation source: 100 cm soil or saprolite under Garry oak tree replicate 1 | place: USA:California | collected 2016-06-15
CGAACGCCTTGCCGACGATCTTTTCGTACTGCCCGACGCCAGGCCACGAGAAGCCGCCAAACGTCGGCGATTCGGTCGTGGTGATCTCGATTCTGGTAATGCGTGCGTCGGCGGCGGGCACGGCGATCAGTGCTCCGGTCACGACCAGCGCACTCACGAGGGCGATGTAGATGAGTTTCCACTGCAGCAACCGCGTGGGGTGATGTTGCGCAGCCATAAATCCCTCTCCCTCTCCGGTGGGACGCGAGACAATCGCGAGGCACTGCGACTCCGGGAGCGCCTCCTCCTTCGCTCCGCTCATGACACTCGTTGGCCCAATACGTGCTGCAATCCGACGCGGACGCACACTGAGCCAACGTGGCTCTTCAGACAATTGAATATTTCTGATGGCAGTCATATAGTCCCGCTATAATTTCACGCTCCGGGAGCTGGAGGCGTTCCTGGGCGTGGCTCGCCTCGGAAGCTTCACCCGTGCTGCCCGGTCGTTGAACATGTCGCAGCCGGCCCTCACCGTCAGGATCCGGCACCTCGAGGAAGCCCTCGGGGTGCGCCTGCTCGACCGGACGACGCGATCGGTGACGCTGACTCAGGTCGGCCGGGAGTTCTTGCCGGTCGTGGAGCGTGTGATCGGCGAGATCACCGCGGTGGCTGTCAACGCCCGGGAGCTCGTTGGAAAGCGGCGCGGCCTGGTGACCGTGGCGGCGCTGCCCTCGATCGCCTCAAAGCTATTGCCCGAGATGCTCGCCGCCTTCAAAGCCCAGCACCCCGGGATCACGGTCCGACTGCGAGACGCCGTCGCGCAGCGAGTCATCACTTATGTGAAGTCCGGCGAGGCGGACTTCGGTATCGGCAGTACGACGAAGCTCGACGCCGAGTTGCGAATCTCGCACCTCATGGACGACCCGGTGAGCGTCGCGTTTCCGCCCGGACACCCGCTGGAGGATCGTGACCGGATCGGATTGAACGATCTGCTCCCGAGCCCGCTGATCCTGATGGACCACGAATACAGCGTGCGTGATCTTATCGAGCAGGCGTTTCATTCCATCGGCAGGATGGTGGTCCCCGCCTACGAGGCGAGCTACGTCCCGACGGCGCTCGGCCTCGTCAAGGCTGGCCTCGGGATCGCCATCATCGCGCAGTCCGCCCTGGGCGAGGCTGCCGAGTCGGTAGGATTACGCGCCCGCGCCATCGAGCACCCGATGCTGATGCGGCACATCGGCCTCATCGAAAGCGCGACCCGTTCTCTCTCTCCCGCCGCACAGCAGTTCGCCGGTGTGGTGTACGACGCGTGCCGGGGCATGAGGTGAGCGCCATCGCGAGATCGAACGGCCGCGCTCGCTCTCCCGTCACCGCCCGCGCAGCTTCGGGTCGAGCGCGTCCCGCAACGAATCACCGAACAGATTGAAGCCGAAGACGCCGAGGCTGATCGCAATGCCGGGGAACAGCCCGATCCAGGGCGCCTTCTCGGCATAGGACGGCGCGGAGCCTGAGAGCATCAAGCCCCATGACGGCGTCGGCTCGGCCGTCCCCAGGCCGAGGTAGGACAGCGCGGCCTCGGCGAGGATCGCGCCGCCGAGCTGCGCGGTGAGGATGATGATGTAGGGCGCCATGACGTTCGGGACGATGTGCTGGAGGATGACGCGAGGGCGCGACGCGCCGAGGGCGCTCACGGCCTCGACGTAGACATTCTCCTTCACCGAGAGCGCCGTTGCCCGCACCACGCGCGCCGCGCGCGGGATGATCGGGATGGAGATGGCGATCACCACGTTCTCGACCGACGGGCCCAGGATCGACGCGATGGCGAGCGCCAGGATCAGCTGCGGGAACGCGAGCAGGATGTCCATCAGCCGCTCGAGGAGGAGATCGACTTTCCCGCCGTAGTACGCGCTGATCACACCGAGCAGCCCACCGAGCGTGCAGCCCGCGAACGAAGCGGTGAACCCGACGAAGAGGGCGATCCGCGCGCCGTACATGATCCGGCTCAGGATGTCGCGGCCGAACTCGTCGGTTCCCAACCAGTGGTCGGCGCTCGGGCGGGCGAACTGCAATCCGTAGTCGCCGCGATACGGGTCGTACGGCGCCAGTGCTTCCGCGAAGCCGGCCACCGCCATCATGGCGAGGATGATCGCCGCGCCGGCCGCGCCGAGCGGCTTCGTTCGGACGAACTTCGCGACCTCTTCGGCAACGGTGAGCCGCGGCGCCAGCTCGGCCGTCGCCGTCGCGTGAGTCAGCGCGTAGTTCGTCGCCATGGGACCGTGAAGAAGTCGACGCGCGAGCCTGAGACTACCGCCATGCTCCGGGCGGCGCTCATCGGTAGCGAATGCGTGGATCGAACCACGCATAGGTCAGGTCCACGATCAGGTTCACGATCACGAAGCCGAACGCGATGAGGAACACCAGGGCCTGGACGACGGGATAGTCGCGGTGGGCGACGGCGTCCACCACGAACCGGCCGACGCCGTTCAGAGTGAACACGGTCTCGGTGACGACGAGGCCGCCGATGAGGAAGGCGAATTCCGTCCCGATCAACGTGATCACGGGGAGCATCGCGTTCTTGAGGCCGTGGCGGAAGACGATCGCCCGCTCACGCTGTCCTTTGGCCCAGGCCGTCCGGATGTAGTCCTCGCGCAGTACCTCGAGCAACGTGGACCGGGTCATCCGCGTCGTGACGGCAGCGTACCGGTAGCCGACGGTGACGATGGGCCAGACCATCTGCTGGAAATTCGCCCACGGATCCACCCATGGTGGCGTGAACTCGAGCGGTGGGCCCCAGCCGAACCAGATGACCAGGAACAGGATGCAGAGGATGCCGACCCAGAACGACGGGATGGCGAGGCCTCCGATGCTGATGACGCGGATCACGTAGTCGACCCAGGTGTCCTGGCGAACAGCGGCGAGCATGCCGAAGGGGATCGCGATGACCACGGAAACCACCGTCGCCGCGAGCGCTAGCTCGAGGGAGAGCGGCAGGCGGACGAGTAACTCTTCGACGACCGGGCGCCCGGTCCAGAGCGAGTTGCCGAAGTCGAAGCGGAGCACTCCCCAGAGCCACGTCCCGAACTGCACGATCAGCGGTTGATCCAGCCCGAGCCGGTGGCGCATGGCGGCGAGTTGCTTCGGATCGATGTGGCCGGCCTGGTCACCACCGAAGATCAGCAGGGCCACGTCCCCGGGAATGACACGCATGATCACGAACACGAGGGCGGCCGCCCCGAGCAGCGTCGGGATGATCAGGAGCAGCCGCTTCGCGATGTATGTCTGCATACCGCCCGGCTCAATCTTCGGCCAGCCAGACGTCCTGGAGCTTCTGATTGGAGAAGTGATTGGGCGGCGCCACGTAGTTCTTCACCTTCGCCCAGTGCACCACGGCGCGCCTCCACCAGAGGCCCGGGATGTAGTACGCGTTGTCGAGGACGATCTTCTCGATCTCGTTGATGTGGCGCTTGCGCTCGGAAGGGTCGAGGGCCCTTGTTTGCCGTGAGAAGAGGTCGTCGATCCTGGGATCGGAGAAGCGACCCCAGTTGCTCGGGTCTCCCGTGGTGTACCGTTGGAGGAACAGATCGGGATCATCGATGTAGTTGAACGTGCCGCTGATGATGAGCTCGAAGCTTCCCGTGTCCCGTCCATCCGCGAACCAGGCGGCCGTCTCGAGCGGCCGGTGCTCGGCCTCGACGCCGATCTTGCGCCACTCCTGGATCGCGAAGACGGCGAAGTCCTGGTAGGGAACCTTGACGTTACGGTTTTTTAAAATGAGCTTGAAGCCGTTGGGATAACCGGCCTCAGCCAGAAGGCGCCTGGCCTCGGCCCGGTTCTTCTCCATGTCCCGTCCGAATCCGGGGAGCCTCTGAAGCTCGGCCTCCGACGTCGCCCACTCCGTGCCCGGACGCATCAGGCCCCCGACGTCCCTCAGACTCGCGAGTGGGTACAGCACCCGGCTCGCGGTGTAGCGATCGAACGCCAGCGTGAGGGCCTTGCGGACGCGAACGTCGGTGAACGGCTTCACGGTGTTGTTGATCGCGATCCCGAACAGGCCGGTCCCGGGCGTTTCCTGGACGACGATCTTGCTCCCCAACTGCTTCCGGATCGCATCGACTTCCGCCCCCGGCATGGTGCGGAACTCGATGAAGGCGCGCCCCGAGCGAAGGGCCGCCGCCCGCACCGACGTTTCTGGACTGATGAAGAACTTGTACCCGTCGAGGTAGGGGCGGTCCTTGACGAAGTAGTCCGGGTTCCGCTCACCCTCGAAGCTGGATCCGCGCGTGTAGTTCTTGAACTTGAAGGGCCCCGAGCCGACGATGTTCGTCTTGAAGTAGTTCGGATCCTTGTCCAGGTACTTCTTGGGATAAATGACGTTCCACGGCGAGGCGAGGTTCGCGAGAAGCGACGCCGACGGGAACTTGAGCTTGAAGACCACGGTGCTCGAGTCAGGGGCCTCGATGCTCCCGATCGCCGTGTAGGCGTTCTTCCGGATGCTGCGGACTCCTTCCGGGGGGAACACGACCTTGTCGTACGTGGCCTTGACGTCGGCCGCCGTCAACGGCGAGCCGTCGTGGAACCGGATCCCCTGGTGGAGCTTGAACGTGTAGGCCAGGCCGTCGGGGGCGATCTTCCACTCGGTCGCCACGTCGCCGATGATCTTGGGGTACTGGAGCGGGTCGATCTGCAACAACGTGCTGTAGAGCGGGGCCACGAGCTCGATGGTGGCGAAGGTTTGCTCCTGGTGCGGGTCGAGACTCGGCGCATCAGCGCCGATGGCCGCGAGCAGGACGCCCCCTCGGCGCGGGGTTTCGGCCGCCCGGACGATCGTTACGACCAGGGACCCGATCAGGACGAGCGCGAGGACGGTGAAGAGCGCCCGGTGACGTTGCATCGTCAATCCTCCGACAGCCAGACATCCTGGAGCTTCTGGTTCGTGTAGTGGCTCGGCGGCGCCACGTAGCTCTTCACCTTCGACAGGTGCACCACGTTTCGCATCCACCAGAGCCCGGGCATGTAGTACGCGTTCTCCAGCACGATCTTCTGGAGCTCGGCGACCAGCTTCTGGCGCTCGGCGGGATCGAGCGATCTCGCCTGTCGCGAGAACAGGTCGTCGATCCGAGGATCCGCGATGCGGCCCCAGTTCTGCGTGCTGCCGTTCACGTAGCGGCCGAGGAACTGGTCAGGATCGTCCATGTACTCGACGGTCGGCGCGACGATCAGCTCGAAGTTCCCGGTGTTCTGTCCGTCGTTGAACCAGGCCGCCGTCTCGAGCGGCCGGTTCTCGACCTCGATGCCGATCTTGCGCCACTCCTGGATCGCGAACACGGCGAAGTCCTGGTAGGGCAGCTTCACGTTGCGATTCTTTAAAACGACCTTGAGGCCATTGGGGTAACCGGCCTCGGCGAGGAGTCGCCTGGCCTCTACCCGGCTCTTCTCGGCGTCCCTCCAGAACCCGGGAAGCTTCTGGAGCTCCCCGTCCAGCATCGCCCACTCCGAGCCCGGACGCATCAGTCCGCCGACCAGCTTGAGGCCCGTGATCCCGTACAGCACCTTGCCTGCGGTGGAGCGGTCGAAGCCGAGCGTGAGAGCCTTGCGGACGCGAATGTCGGTGAACGGTTTCACGGTGTTGTTGATGGCGATCCCGACCTGTCCGACCATCGGCGTCGTCTGGACGGCAACCCTGTCGCCAAGCTGCTTCTTGATCGCCTCCACCTCGGCGTTCGGCAGGTCCCGGAACTCGATGTAGGCGCGTCCGGAGCGGATGGCGGCAGCGCGCACGGTCGTTTCCGGGCTGATGAAGAACTTGTAGCCGGCGAGGTACGGCCGGTCCTTCACGAAATAGTCGGGATTCCGCTCGCCTTCGAACGTCGATCCGCGCGTGTGGCCCTTGAACTTGAACGGCCCGGACCCCACGACGTTCGTCTTGAAGTAGTTCGGGTCTCTGTCCAGGTACTTCTTGGGATAGATGACGTTCCACGGCGAGGCCAGGTTGTTCAGGAGCGAGGCCGACGGAAATTTCAGCTTGAAGACGACGGTGCTCGGGTCGGGCGCCTCGATGCTGGCGATCTCCGTGTAGGCGTTCTTCCGGATGCTCAACGTGCCCGCCGGCGGAAAGACGATCTTGTCGTACGTGGCCTTGACGTCGGCGGCCGTCAAGGGCGAGCCGTCGTGGAACCGGATTCCCGGCCGGATCCTGAACATGTAGGTCAGCCCGTCGGGCGCGATTCTCCAGTCACTGGCCACGTCGCCGACGATCTTCGGATAACTGTATGGATCGATCTGCACGAGCGTGCTGTAGAGCGGCGCCACCAGCTGGATGCACGCAAAGGTGCTCTCCTGGTGGGGATCGAGGCTCGGCGGGTCCGCGGCGATCACGGCCAGCAGCACACCACCTCGCCGCGGCGTATCCGCTGCCGCGGCGGGGCCGGGAGTCGCCACGACCAACGAGCCGGTCAGCAGGGCCAGGATCATGGCTGAGAAAAAAGCCATTGGCACCTCCTGCGGGACGGTCGAGAGTGTAGCCCGAACTGGCCGCTCGCGGCCGCGGAAGAAGCTCGTGCGCGAGCCCTCGCGCCTCGTCAGGTCTGCGCGGCGCACCCCGCGCGCGGCGCGCCGGGCGCCTTTCGCGGCACCAGCGTGCAGGCAAACGTGGCCGGCTGCGCCCGGTACTCGGTGAGGAGGCGTTCGAGGCGCTGGAGCGTACGATCGCGCCGGGCCAGACCGATGCCGTAGATGGCAAGGTCGTTGACCAGACGCGTGTAGAAGTGGTGCTCGGCGTCGCCGCCGTCCGCGCGCGCCACGCACGGCGACGGCTTCTGCGCGACCTGCAGCTGCGTGCCGAACGCCCGGACGAACTCGCCCACCACCGGCTCGTCGCGCAACTCGCGGGGGACTTCGGGGAAGCGCGAGAGGAACGTATCGACCGTCATCGACCCCGGCGCCGCGCGGCCGCGGTCTTCCAGATCACGCGTCAGACGGATCTGCATGCCGACACCTCCGACACGATTGTACGCGAGAGGCCCAGCTAGAGCTTCGCCACCCCGGCGCGGGCGCAGTCTTCGTCCTGCTGCGCTGTTCCTCCTCCGACGCCACACGCGCCTTCCAGCACGCCATTGCGGATGATCGGAACGGCGCCCTGGCTGGGGATCATGTGGCCGCCCTCGGCCGCAACGATGCCCTGGATGATCGGACTCCCGGCGCGCTCGGCCAGCTCACCACTCGGCCGCGAGAAGCCAGCCGAAGCGATGGCTTTGCCCTGGCAGCCGTAGACGCTGCCCCAGATCGCACCGTCCATGCGATTGAAGGCGATCAAGCGACCGCCGGCGTCACAGACCGCGACGCTGATCCTGATCTTCGTGTCCCTGGCCTGATTGATCGCACCTTGAATGACTTGATTGGCTTCCGCGAGGGTCAACGCCATGGGAAAAGTCCTCCTCGTCGATCTATTCGGCGGTCGTGCCGCCGTCGATCACCAGCTCGCTCCCCGTCACGTACGAGGCTTCGTCCGACGCCAGGTACAGCACGCCGTAGGCAACCTCCTCCGGAGTTCCGACGCGCCCCATCGGCAGGCGGCGCAGCCGCTGCTCCCAGGACGCTCGATTCTCCAGCACGTCCTTGATCATGTCGGTCGCGATCGGCCCCGGGTGTACGGAGTTGCAGCGGATCTTGTCCCTGGCGTGCTGGATGGCCGTGGACTTGGTGAAGAGTCGGACAGCACCCTTGGTCGCGCTGTACGCGGCGGTCTCGCCGGGGCTTCCGACCAGTCCCGCCGTGGACGAGATGTTGATGATGGAGCCACCACCCGCCTGTCGCATGGCCGGGATCGCGCACTTGGTGCCGAGGAACACGCCTTTGACGTTGACGGCCATGATCCGATCCCAGTCGGCCTCGTTCGTGTCCTCGATCTTCGACCGGAACAAGATGCCGGCGTTGTTGACCAGCACGTCGAGCTTGCCGTACGTCTGTACGACCGTGGCCACGGCCGCCCGCCAGTCCGTCTCGCGAGTGACGTTCAGGTGGACGTAGGTGGCCCGGCCTCCCGACGCGCGGATCTCCGCTTCGACTTTCTTCCCGTCGTCGTCGAGCACGTCGCCGAACACCACCGACGCGCCTTCCCGGACGAACAGACGCGTCTCGGTGGCTCCCTGCCCGCGCGCACCGCCGCTGATCAACGCGACCTTGCCTGCGAGTCTGTCCATGGGCCGGTCCTCCACACTCTGCGATGTAGGGCCAGACCGTAGCCGGCTCTCAAGCTGAGGTCAAGGACGCGCGCGGTCGACGGCCGGGGAATCGCCCCCGCGGAGAACGCGAAGGAGATCCCCCGACAGCGTGTCTACTTACCGAAGCTTCATGGCCGACGCTCGTGGGCCGAACGTACCGGCCGAGCAGCCTGAACCCTGGAATTTCGACGTACCCGTCGTTGAAGACGTACATGCTCGGCGGACGGTCATCGCCCAGCCGCTACTTGCGTGCCACGTCGCCGCTGATCAGCACCTCGACACGCCGGTCGCGTTGCCAGCACTCCCGGGTGTTGTCATTGCACTTGGGCCGCGACTCGCCGAAGGCTCCCGAATGGATCCGGGACGCCGGAACGCCGGCCTGGATCAGCGCGTCACGAATGACGCTGACCCGACGCCCGCTGAGGCCCTGGTTGTAGCTGTCGGTGCCGAACGGATCCGTGTGGCCGTCGAGGCCGACGTTGACCGAAGGATTCTGCTTCGCGTAGTCCGCGATCTCGGAGACCTTGACCATCTCGTTTGTCCGGATGGTCGCGTTGTTGGAATCGAAGAGGATGTCCTTGAACGTGGTCCAGGGCAGACCGGCCGGGCCCTGGATCCCCGCCGGACCGGCTGGGCCTTGCACACCGGCGACGCCTTGCTGGCCCGCGGGGCCCTGTGGCCCTGCGGGACCCATCGGGCCCGCGGGACCGGCAAGACCGGGGACGCCCTGAGCGCCGGGCGCGCCGGAGGGACCGTAGAACTTCTGACTGCAACCCGCGACGAACAGCACGAGCACAGCAAAGAACAGTCCACGCTTCATCGTCCTACCTCCCGCTAATGGTGAACTCCACCTGCTCACGGTTGTAATGCGTGAATCAGAGCTCGAATCTACGTTGCAGTGATCCAGCCCGCTATCGGACCTTGGTCGCACGATCCGAACGGTGGTGATGAACCACTGTTGTGTGAGCTGGGATCAGGGAGAACGCAGTCCGAGACGGGAATTCGGCGCAGGCGAGGATTGCACGGCGCACGCCGACGTCAGCGCAGCGCGCCCGCTCCGATGATCCCGCGAACCGCCGAAACGGCGAGGCTCCACCGCGCTCACGAAGCACCGTCCGCGTCGAACAACGCGTCGAGCAGCGCTTCGCCGCACGGGTCGGCAATGACGACGCCGCGGCGCACCCTGGCGTTGCCAAAATAGTCGATGAAGTCGTCGATACGCTTCTTGCGATCGACATCGACGATGAACAGGCGCGTGCGTGCGATGCTCACGCTCGCGCTTTGCGGGGACTGGTCAGCGCTGCGATGGATGAGCGGTTGTGACATTGAAGCCTCCCAGGGGTGTGGAGCCCGTGCGTCGAGGCCGGCCCTTCCATTCATCGCTGTTCCCTCTGGCGTCCGTGGGCGATTAGGCGCGAAGCGGCGCGATCAGCCGGGTCAGCCAGAGCAGGACGCTCGCCCCGACGAACGCCATGACGAGGCTGATGAAAAACCCGCTTCCGCCAATGCCGAGCAACGTGGCAAACATCCAACCGCCCAACAAAGCACCGATGCCCCCGAGGATGATGTCTCCGAGAACGCCGTAACCATGGCCGCTCATAACGCGGCCGGCCAGCGATCCGGCGATCAATCCGATGACGATGAACATCACAAGGTGCATGGGCCCCTCCCTATCGTCACGTTAGCAGCACGGTGAGATCGCCGGCCAGTGGACCTTGGTCCAATGAGTGCACGAGAGGGTCAAGGGGTAGCGGGATGCTCGCCAGGCCAGCGAGGGCCGACTCGACCAACGCTCGGCCGCTTTGCGCTCGCCTCCCTACGCGATTGCCCGACGGACGGCGTCGAGCAGCGCATGTTCGTCGACGGGCTTCCACAGGTGGCTGGCGGTCCCGGAGTTTTCGATACGCTGGCGGCTCCGGGCACCACGGGCATGCCCATCCCCTCAGCCGCCAATTGCTCCTGAAGATGGAACCCGCTCATTCCGTCGTTTAGGTGGATGTCGAGAACGAGACAACCTCAACAGGCGACGCACGATGCGTCCGCGGCCGCGGCTTGGCCCTGCCGAGGTCAGTGCCTCGACTCCCCGACTTTCTCTTCTGCCGCGCCCTTCCAGGTCCGCAGGAGTGACGCGGGATAGAGCACGACGTCGTTGTCGATGAGGTTCGCGCAATTCTGGCAGAGCCATATCGCATTGCCATACGCACCGTGCTCGTGGTCCGGCAGCAAAGGATCGTAGCGGCGCCCTGAGGGCGAGGCGGCCGCGATGTGGACAGCGAGCCCCAGGGTCAGGCTCTTTCTCCGATCGTTGAGCGGGCCGCTCGTCAGCGCGCGACAGTTCGGATTCGAGCAGCGGTCGGCGGCGCGCGCCGCGGTCGCGCATGTCACGGCCTCGACAAAGGCGTCGGTCATGATCGTCATCGGCAGTTACCGAACCTTCGCGTGACGAACGTCGTGACGCTTTGGCCGAACGACGCAGCGCCGGTCTCGACCGCCCACCCCGAGCTGCGTTCGAACAAGCGGTACTCGATTCGAGATTCTGGCCCGTTGAGTCGGAATGGTCCTGGATTCATCACTCCCTGAATCTAGCCGATATCATCCAGCCTGCCAATTGGACCTTCGGTCAATGCAAATGGCCCGACGCTTGGCCGTCGGAGCCTTCAGCGGCAAGCCTCCGACACACCGGATCAAAACGGTGCCGCCGCGGCAAGACTCCGCCTGCCACATCCCTTGTGGTCACACGTCGCTGCGATGCGCGAGATTGCGTCAGAGCGGAACATCACGTCGTTGTTCCCATTCCTATGAACGTGTTTGAACCCATCTGAAGGCGATCCTCACAACGAGGGTGACGTCGCGGCTAGGGTGCCGTCCACCTTCGCCGTGCGGCGATAGAGACCAAGGTCCAATGGCTGGCTCGCCGTCCGTCGTCCACACTCCTAGTGACGGGCAACAGCGCTTGATGCCCGCTGAGGAGGGAGCCGTGGCCGGGCATCACGTACGCGTCCTCTGGACCCTCATTCTCCTGGTCCCGCTCTGTGGGCTCGTCGGCATCGCCGGCCTCGCCGGCCTCGCCGGCCTCGCGAATCGTGGTGCCCGGGCGCAGTCGGCGGATTCCATCCTCGAATGCGCGCTCCTTCAAGGACAGCCAGCCGTGGACGCCTGCGACAAAGCGATGCGTTCGCACCTCCCCGTCGAGATCCGTGCCGAAGCCGCCCACAAGAAGGGCGTCGAACTCGGCGAGCTCACGCGATACGGCGATGCGGTGAAAGCATACCGGGCCGCCATTCGCCTGAAGCCGGACTACGCCGCCGCTTACACCAATCTCGGCTTCTCACTCAGTCGGCTCGAGCGGTGGCAGGAGGCGTGCTTCGCCTACGAGAACGCGATTCGGTTGACGCCGAACGACGCCGACGCACACTACAATCTGGGCGTGGCTCTGGTCATGCGCGGTCGACCAAGCGCGGCTCTCCGCGAGTTCCGAGAGACCGTCGAGCTGACCCCCATGGACGCGGACGCGCACTACAACATGGGACTCGCCCTGAACAGCCTTGGGCGTCACGCGGAAGCGGTGCAGGCGTATCGCGAAGCGGTCAGGGTGCGGCCAGACTATGCCGACGCGTGGGGGAATCTCGGTCTCACCGCGAACGTGATTGGGCAGTACCGTGAATCGGCAGACGCGTTTGAGCGGGCGACAGCGCTGCTGCCGGCGTACTTCGATAGCCGGCCGCGTCAGCGCGAAGCCTTTGAAGCCTCTCGCGGTCGGTAGAGCGCCCCATCAGGTCGGTCGTCTCGCCAAGATAGACGTGTCGCAAGGGAGCGGGTGCGTTGCAGGGCCGAGTCACTCACCGGCCTTCGTTGGACCTTGGTCCTATAGGAACTCGAGCGTGCGGCGGCTAGTATCGGCGTGGGATGAGACCCACGGCTGGGCTAATGGAAAGAGACGCACGGTGAGCACACGCCCGACGCTCGAGCGCCCAAGCCATGAAAAGAGCAAGGCAAAGTTCCTCTACATCGTCTCCCGCGAATGGCCCGAGCTCTACCGACGCATCGCCGCCGAGTTTGCCGACCTCTCCAGCGTCACGGTGATCCTGGATCGCCGGGTTAACCCTGGGACACACGTGAATGAGCGTCGCGTGCTCACCATCTATGAGGATCTGGAGGCGCTCGGCTGGGCTATCGTGCCGCTTGGCGCCGGATAGACGGCGGCGGCTCACTACCGGGCGTCCCTGGATGACCCGCTGGCGGTAGTCGCCCGGCTTCCCACGAGGAGAGAAAACCGTTCTCAACTCATTCTCCCCGCCTCTTCGGGGGGACCCCGGCGCTGGTGACGGCGATGAACGCGTTCCGCGCGTTGCGAGCGCGTCCGTTCCGGCCTGATCACGCGTAGCGAACACTCATGATCTCGGCCACGAGCGCCGGCCGCTCCTGGCCCTCGACCTCCATCGTGACCTCGTTGGTCACCCGCACGCCGTTGCCCTCGACGGGCTCGACCTTGCCGATCTTCAGCCGCAGACGCACACGCGCCCCGGCCGGCACGGGAGCGGTGAAGCGCACCCGGTTGGAGCCGTAGTTCACGCCGCGCTTCACCTGGTCGACCTTCACGAGCGTGGCGGCCAGCCGTGGGACGAGCGACAGCGTCAGGTAGCCGTGGGCGATCGTCTTGCCGCCCGGCATCTCGCGCCGGGCGCGCTCCACGTCGACGTGAATCCACTGGTGGTCGCCGGTGGCATCGGCGAACTTGTCGATCATCGCCTGGTCGACGGTCATCCACTCGGACGGGCCCAGCTCTCGGCCCACGTGCGGCAGCAGATCCTGGGGTTTTGCGACGGTCAGCGTGGCGGTCATGTCGGTCGGGCTCCTCCCCGGGCGCCATATGATAGATTCCTTTCCCCTGAACCTGCCACGTGAGGAGACATCGATGCAATTCGGTCTGTTCATGATGCCGCTGCATCCGCCCGAACGCTCCTTCGTGGATGCCTACGAGCGCGACCTCGCACAGATCGTGCTGGCCGACCGGCTCGGCTATCACGAAGTCTGGATCGGCGAGCACCTGACCGAGCGGTGGGAGAACGCGCCGGCGCCCGAGCTCCTCATCGCCCAGGCGCTGATCAAGACCGAGAAGATCGTGCTGGCCACCGGCGTGACGCTCCTGGCGCTGCACAACCCCGTCGAGGTCGCCCATCGCATCGCCATGCTCGACCACCTGGCCCGCGGACGGTTCTACTGGGGCATCGGCGGCGGAGCCATTCCCACGGATCTCGCGCTGTTCGGGCTCCAGGACTGCACGCCCGCCCAGGTGCGGGAGCGTTCGGCCGAAGCGCTCGACGTCATTCTCAAGCTCTGGGCGTCGGACGGGGCCTTCAGCTACCGCGGCAAATTCTTCGACGTGACGGCGCCCAGCATGGACCCGGTCCGCGAGCGCGGCTTCTACATGAAGCCCTATCAGAAACCTCATCCGCCCATCGGGGTCGCCGCCACCTCGATCGGCTCGGCGGCGATCCGACTCGCCGGCGCGCGCGGCTTCATGCCGATGAGCAGCTCGCTGCTGGCCCCCGCGCATCTCAAAGACCACTGGCCTCTCGTCGAAGCGGGCGCGGCGAGCGCCGGGAGGGCGGCGGATCGCCGGCAGTGGCGCATCGGCCGCGACGTATTCGTGGCGGAGACGTCGAAGCTCGCCCAGGAGCGGGCGCGGGAGGTGCTCGGGCGGAACTACGTGCGGCACCAGTACCCGAACCGCCGGGGCACCAGCCAGATGGCGGCGTGCAAGATCGACCCGAGCATGCCCGACGACGCGCTCGACGTGGACTACATGATGGAGCACCTGTGGATCGTCGGTGATCCCGAGGAATGTGCCGATCGCATCCGGCGACTCTACGAGTCCGTCGGGGGCTTCGGCATGTTGCTGGCCATCACCACGGACTCGGACAACCCTGAGTGGGATCATCGCTCGCTGCAACTGCTGATCGAGGAGGTCGGTCCGCGCATCGCGGACCTGAACTGAGAGGAGACCTCAACCGATGACGACCGTCGGGAGCGGCCGCTACAGCTACGAGGTACATGAGACGTGGGCCACGCTGCCCACCGGGTGGACGTTCGGCCCGGTCAGCGCCGTCGCCACTGATTCCCAGGACCGCGTCTACGCGTTCCAGCGAAAGGATCCGCCCGTCGTCGTGTTCGACCGCGACGGCAACTACCTGCGATCGTGGGGCAGCAGCGCCATCACCGATCCTCACGGGATCTCCATCGACCACGACATCGTCTATCTCACCGATCGTGACGACCACGTGGCGTTGAAGTTCACGCTGGACGGCAAGCCGCTGATGGTCCTGGGCAAGCGCGGCCAGCCCTCCGACACCGGCGCCGTGAAGGACATCGAGCTTCCGCCGCGCTCGGCCGGGCCGTTCAACAAGCCGACCGAGATGGTGGCGGCGCCGTCGGGCGACCTGTACGTCTCGGACGGCTACCGCAACAGCCGCGTCCATCGCTTCTCGTCCGAGGGCAGCCTGCTGTCGTCGTGGGGCACGCCCGGCAAGGTGGAGCCCGGCGAGTTCCATCTCCCGCACAGCCTGTGGGTGGACAAGCAAGGCAGCGTCTACGTCTGCGACCGCGAGAACAGCCGGATCCAGGTGTTCACCGCCGAGGGCAAGTTCATCGCGCAGTGGCGCGATATCCATCGCCCGACGGACATCTACATCTCGCCGGAGGAGATCGCCTACGTCAGCGAGATCAGGCCGTCGGTGAGCGTCCTCGACAAGCGCGGCACGGTCCTGGCGCGCTTCGACTCGCCCTCGGGCCACGGCCTCTGGGTCGATTCGCGCGGCGACATCTATCTCGCCTCGAACAGCGGGCGCAGCCTGACCAAGTACGTTCACAAGCACTGAGCAAGGAGCGAGTGATGATCCTCGAGCGCTTCAAGGTTCCCGAGAAGGATCAGGTGCTGGTCGACGACGCGGCACTGCGACGGACGGTGACCCAGATCTTCGAGAAGCTGGGCGTGAGCCCGGACGACGCCGCCGAGGCCGGCGAGGTGCTGACGATGACCGACCTCCGCGGCGTCGAGACGCACGGCGTCTCCAACATGCTCCGCGCGTACGTGCGCGACTACAAGGCCGGCAAGCTCGATCCGCGGCCCGGCTGGCGAATGGTGCGCGAGTCGCCCGGCACCGCGGTGATCGACGCCGAGCGGAGGCTCGGTATCATCATCGGGCCGAAGGCGATGCGGCTGGCCGTGGAGAAGGCCCGGAGAGTCGGGGTCGGCGTGGTGACCGTGTTCAACAGCGGCCACTTCGGCGCGATCGGCCACTTCGCGATGCAGGCCGCCGAGCAGAACATGGTGGGCGTCTGCTTCACCGGCGCCGGGCTCAGCGTGGTGCCGACGTTCGCGTCGAAGCCGCTGCTCGGCACCAATCCGATCGCGCTGGCCGCGCCGGCGCGCCACGAGGCGCCGATGCTCTTCGACGCCGCGACCTCGGCGATCGCGGGCAACAAGATCCGGCTGGCGATGCGCGTGGGCTCACCGCTCCTGCCGGGGTGGGTCACCGACAAGGACGGTACGCCGATCATGGAGGAGAAGCCGATCTTCGACCGCGACGACGTCTATCAGGCTCCGCTCGGGGGCACGCGCGAGCAGGGCTCACACAAGGGCTACGGCTTCGCCCTCATGGCCGAGGTCCTGTCCACGGTCCTCTCCGGCGCGCTCCCGACGATGCTGGTGCCCGGCAGCGGGTCGAAGAACCACTTCGCCGCGTACAACATCGAGGCCTTCACGGACCTCGAGCAGTTCAAGGACACGATGGACACGATGCTGCGAACGTTGAGAACGGCGAAGCCGGCGGCGGGACAGGAGCGCGTGCTCTATCCCGGACTCTCCGAGGCCGAAGAGATCCAGCATCGGCGGGCCCACGGGATCCCGCTCCACAAGGAGGTGATCCAGTGGTTCGCCGAGTGCACGAGCGAGTTCGGCCTGGCGCCGCTGGCCACCATGAAGTGAACGGGCACACCCCGGTCGACAGGATTTGAGAGCAAGAAGCGGAGTGCTCGTCGACATTGAATCCCCCACGATGAGTCGGCCGAGCCGGACCGTGCATCGAAATCGAGGAGGGGGCGCGCTCATGTCGAAGCTGTCGCCATTTTCGAATGATGAACAGCGCTGGGCTGCCGTGCTGCGCCGTGATCCTCGCGCCGACGGCAGCTTTTACTATTCTGTGCGGACGACGAGGGTCTATTGCCGCCCGACGTGTGCGGCCCGGCCGCCGCGACGAGAAAACGTCCACTTCCACTCGACGCGCGAGGAAGCCGAACGGGCCGGCTTCCGGCCATGCAAACGCTGCCGACCCAACGAGCCCGCGCTTGCCGAGCGACGCGCCGCTGCGGTGGCGAAGGCCTGCCGTCTGATGGAAGCCGCCGAGGAGATGCCGACCCTCGAGGCGCTGGCCGAAGCCTCGGGGATGAGCCGCTTTCACTTCCACCGGGTCTTCAAAGCCACGACCGGCGTCACGCCGAAAGCCTATGCGGCAGCTCATCGTGCGCAGCGTGTCCGGGACGAGTTGGGGCGGACGGGGACGGTGACGGAGGCGATCTACGGCGCCGGGTTCAACTCGAATGGTCACTTCTACGCCACGGCCTCGGACCTGCTGGATATGACCCCCACGACCTTTCGCGCCGATGGCTCAGGGGCATCGATTCGCTTCGCGGTCGGCGAATGCTCGCTGGGCTCGATCCTCATCGCCGCCACCGAGAAGGGCGTCTGCGCGATCCTGCTCGGCGATGATCCCGGCGCCCTGGTGCGCGACCTGCAGGACCGTTTTCCGAAAGCTCAGCTGATCGGCGGCGATCGAGGGTTCGAGCAGACGGTGGCCAGGGTCGTCGGCTTCGTCGAAGCGCCGGCCCTTGGTCTCGATCTGCCACTCGACGTCCGCGGCACCGCGTTCCAGCAGCGGGTCTGGCAAGCGCTGCGCGAGATTCCGGCTGGATCGACCGCGAGCTACACGCAGATCGCCGCGCGCGTCGGCTCGCCAACGGCGGTACGCGCGGTGGCCCGAGCGTGTGCCTCGAATCCGATCGCCGTCGCCATTCCCTGCCATCGGGTCGTCCGCAACGACGGGGCGCTCTCCGGCTACCGATGGGGCGTGCAGCGCAAACGGACCCTGCTCGAGCGCGAGGCCGCATCCTGAATCTCCTGCCTGTCGAGCCCGTCGTCCTTCTGGCCGAAGGCGCGACGCTTCTGCGAGCATTCGCCGAGGCGGAGACTGGATCGCTGATGGAGACGCTGCGGCACGTGCTCGCGGCGGCGCCGTTCCGCCACATGGTGACGCCGGGCGGTCATCGAATGTCAGTGGCGATCACCAATTGCGGCCGCGCCGGCTGGGTGACCGATCGCACTGGCTACCGCTACGATCCGATCGACCCTGTCACTTCACGCCCCTGGCCAGCGATGCCCGCGATATGTCGCAGCCTCGCCGTACGCGCAGCGCTCGCGGCTGGATTCGACGGCTTCGCCCCGGACGCGTGCCTGGTCAACCGCTATGAACCTGGAGCGCGGCTGTCGCTTCATCAAGATAGAAACGAGCGAGACTTCGGCCAGCCGATCGTGTCGGTCTCGCTCGGGCTCTCCGCAGTGTTCCTCTTCGGCGGCCAACGCCGTAACGACCGACCGCGCCGCGTCAGGCTCGAGAGCGGCGACGTCGTCGTGTGGGGTGGACCGGCGCGGCTCACCTTCCACGGTGTCGAGCCGCTCGAAGACGGAGACGACCCGTTGACCGGCCGTTGCCGCATCAACCTGACGTTTCGAAAGGCACTTTAACCTACGTTTGGAGGCGATAGACGCTCCCCGGCGGCCGTCGCCGCTCGTGCCAGCCGAAGCCGTTGATCTCCATGTTGATCCCGCCGAGCTTCGCCACGACGTTCGGACAGGTGGCGAGCTCGCTGATGGACCTGCGCCACTCGGCGTACACGTCCTTCTCCTTGCCGGCGTACGGCCCGATGCCGAGCGGCCCGCCAAAGTGGTTGAGGATGATCGTCGTGCCGGGATACGCCCGCGCGAGCGCGGTGACGTCCGGGATCTGGCGGTGATAGCACCACGCTTCGAACGTCAGGTGGCGCGGCGCGAGCTGGGCGAACCCGGCGCGGAAGTCGTCGCGCAGGAACAGGTGCTCCGGCGGCTCGGTGCGGTGGTTGGGAATGCTCGGATCGGGATCCCAGGCCGCTCCCAGGCGGATGCCCCGGAACCTGCCGCCACCTGCGGCGATCTGGGCGTCGAGCACCGCCCCCACGGCCGAACCTATGCGAAGGCTGGCCGTGCCGATGATTCCGGCCGCGATCCGCGTCTTGCCGTAGAGGCCGGAGGCGCTCATCGCCGCGATGCCGTTCACGAACTCGGTCTCGCCGACGGGCCGAAGGGCTTCCGGGCCGTCGGTCTTGAACATCGCTCCGCACTCGATGAAGACCGTGGAGACGACGTTGTGGCCGGCGCCGGCGTCCTCGAGAACCTCGTCGAGCAGGTAGCGCTCGGCCACGCGGCCGGAGCGCAGGTCCCAGAGGTGGTGGTGAGGGTCGCAGATCGGCAGGCCGGGCTCGAGCGGCTCTTCGATGGTCTGCGCGAGCCAGTCGTGATTTTTCGAGTGTTCTGTCATGGCGCGGATGATGCGCCACGACCTGCCAGACCGCAAATGCCCGAATGCGGCGCGCGTTCGCGGTCCTGTCGTGCATCACGGTGAAATCCGGCTGATCGAACGAGGCGCTGACGGCATGCGATACTCGCCGCATGGCGAAACGGCCGAAACGACCGCGCGACCTGCACGGGCTCAAGTGCACGCGCATCCAGTGCGATGAAGTTTGGGCGTTCGTGTATGCAAAGGCGAAGAACGAGGAGATTGCGCGGCTCGCGGAGTGATAAAACCGAGGCCGCGGTAAACGCGGCGCCGCGTGGAGCCATCGAAAGGAAAACATGAACAGGCGAGCGGCGGTGGGGGTTCTCGGCAGTCTCGCGTTTGGCACGGTTGCCGCGGCGTGGGGTCAACGCGCGCTCACGCAACCAGTGTGCACGCTGACGCCGGAGCAGATCGAAGGGCCGTTCTACCTGGACCAGCCTCGCATTCGCGAAGCGATCTCCGAGGGCAGGCCCGGCGTGCCGCTTCAGCTCATTCTCCGCGTGCTCGAGGCCTCCGCGTCCTGCGCGCCGATCCCAACAGCCGCCGTGGACGTCTGGCAATGCGATGCGCTCGGCATCTACTCCGGCTACGAGGGCGCCGCCATCGCCCCGCGGCACGTCGAGCCGGTGGACGACAAGACGTTTCTGCGGGGCACGCAGCTCACGGACGCCGCCGGCGCCGTCCGGTTCCGAACGATCTATCCGGGCTGGTACGCGGGTCGCACCCCGCACGTGCACCTGAAGCTCCGCGTCGGCGCGAAGGCGGCCACCACCCAGCTCTATTTTCCCGACGAGGTCACGAACGCCGTCTATGCACGCGCCCCGTACGATCGGCACCCGAACCGCGACACGACGAACGCCACGGATCGCTTCCTGGGGCCGATCGCCGACAAGTCCCTCGTGATGTGGACGATGGCACGCGACGGCGACGGTTACGTCGCCACCGCCACCGTCGCGCTCCGAACCTCGTAGCTCAGGCCCGCCCGGCTCGAAGAGCAGATGCCGCGCGCCATCCGCCCAGACCGTCGCCCGCGTATAATCGCGTGCGCGTGCGGGTTGTCGCGCGCAAGGAGGCCGCGATGGCGCTAGAGACGTCGCAGCAGCGAATTCGGCCGGTGACGGGATCGCACGTGGTCCGCGTCCAGCACGAGGGGCTCGCGACCGCCGACGCCGAGCGGTCGAAGGATTTCTACTGCCGCGTGCTCGGCTTCCAGGTCCTGCCGCGCCCGGCATTCTCGAGCGGCGGCTACTGGCTCGGCACGCCGGGCATCTTTCCCCAGATCCACATCATTCAGTCGCAGATGCAGCCGCCGGGACCGGGCGCGCCGATCAGCCCGCTCGGCCGCCACACGTGCTTCGAGGTGGCCGACTACGACGCGATGAAGGCCACGCTGGAGCGCGAGGGCATCAAGTGGGTCGAGAACACGCAGCCCGGCGGGCGCCTCCAGCTCCTGTGCAACGACCCCGACGGCAACACGCTGGAGTTCCAGCCGGCGACGGTCTGACGTCCGTTCCTACCCGCGCAGGCGCGGATCGAGCGAATCGCGCAAGCCGTCACCGAGCAGGTTGAACCCGAGGACGACCAGGGCGATGGCAAGCCCCGGCATCATTGCGACGTGAGGCGCGGTGATCATGTACGAGCGCGCGTTGGACAGCATCGCCCCCCACTCGGGGGATGGCGGCTGCACACCGAGGCCGAGGAACGACAACCCTGACGCCGTCAAGAGCACCGTCGCCATCCGAAGGCTCGTCTGCACGATGATCGGGGCCAGCGAGTTGGGCAACAGGTAGCGAAAGACGATCGCGATGTCGCGCTGGCCGAGCGCCCGCGCCGCCTGGACGAACTCCATGTCCCTGAGCGTGAGGATCGACGCGCGGACGACGCGGGCGAACTGGGGTACGAGGAAGATGCCGGTCGCGATGATGACATTGGCGAGGCCCGTCCCCAGCGCGGCGATGATCGCCAGCGCCAGGAAGATGCCGGGAAACGCCATCAGGATGTCCATGAGCCGCATGATGGTCTGATCCGTCGACCGTCCCACATAGCCCGCGAGCAGACCGAGGACCGTGCCGATCGCCAGCGCCAGTCCCACCGCCGCCACCTGGACCTGGGCGGTGATGCGCGCGCCATGGAGCACGCGCGAGAGCACGTCGCGCCCGAGCTCGTCGGTTCCGAGCCAGTGCGCGGCGCTCGGCGCGCGCAGGCGATCGCCGAGTCGCCCCTTGAGCGGATCGAAGGGAGCGAGCACGGGCGCGAACAGCGCCACGACCACGAAGATCGCGACGACGCTCCCTCCGACCACGGCGGCTCGATTCCTGACCACGCGGTGCAGCGTGTCGGCCCAGAACCCCGACGCGCGCGCGGCCGCCGACGTCGTTGGATCACTCATACCGAATGCGAGGGTCGAAGAAGGCGTAGGCGACGTCCGTGAAGAGGTTCACCGCCACGAACGTCGTCGCGACCACCAGCATCGCGCCCTGGACGACGGGATAGTCGCGAGCGAAGATCCCCTCGACGATCAGTCGGCCGATGCCGGGCAGCGAGAAGACCGTTTCCGTCAGCACGGCGCCGCCCAGGTTGTAGCCGAACTCCAGCCCGAAGACCGTCAGGATCGGGATCATCGCGTTCTTGAGCGCGTGACGGTAGATGACGACCCGCTCACCGATGCCCTTCGCGCGCGCCGTACGAACGTAGTCCTGGCGGAGCACCTCGAGCATCGAGGCTCGGGTCATCCGCGCGATCACGCCCGAGGACGCGGCTCCGAGCACGAGGGCAGGCAGGACGAGGTGGGCGGCGGTCCCGCTGCCGCCGGCCGGGAACCACTGGAGCCGCACCGAGAAGACGAGCATCATCAAGAGCCCCAGCCAGAAGATCGGCAGCGAGATCCCGACGAGCGACCCCAGGAGCGCAGCGACGTCGATGATCGAGTTGCGACGCGTGGCCGCGATGACGCCGGCGACGACCCCGAGCGCGGCGGAGACGAGGATCGCGAGAAAGGCGAGCCTCAGCGTGAACGGAAAGCGCTCGGCGAGGAGCGTCGCCACGGGCTGGCGGGATTGGATGGAGATGCCGAGGTTTCCCCGCACGGCGTTGCCCAGGTAGACGAGGAACTGGATGGGCAGTGACCGATCGAGCCCGTGCTCGTGGCGAATTCGCTCGAGAACCTCCTCGGTGGCCTCCTGCCCCGCGAGGATCATCGCGGGATCTCCCGGTACGAGATGGAGGAGGGCGAACGAGCCGAGGCTGACCCCGAGCAGCACCGGCAGGAGCAGGACAACGCGCCGGGCGACGTACGGACCGATTTACTTTTCCTTCCACGACTTCTCGGTCAGGTACGTCAGCTCGAGCGGCAGGTTCATGACGCCGTGCACCTTCTTCGAGGTCCCCACGATCATGTTCGGCGAGATCAGAAAGATGTAGGGCGCCTCCTTGATCGCGATCTGCTGGGCCTCGCGCAGCGCGCCGAGACGTGCCTGGTCGGTCGTGGCCAGGGTCGCTTTGTCGATCGCGTCGTCCAGCCCCCTGGAGACGAAAAATCCACGATTGTCGCCTTTCGGCGCAAGCTGGGATGAGTGAAGTATCGGGAACGTCCCCCATCGCGCCTCGCCGGTGGATGGGGACCAGCCGAGCAGGAAGAGCTCGCGGGGCGTCTGCTCCGCCGGCGCCTTCGTCGCGGCCAGGTACGCGCCCCACTCCATGGTGGAGAGCGTCGCTTCGACACCGACCGCCGCCAGATCTTGTTGGACCGCCTGGGCCACTTCACCTTGAGGGTCGGATGGCCCGCCTGGGCGAGCAGCTCCTTCGCCTTCTTCGGGTCGTACGCATACCCGGAGAGCTGCGCATAACCGTTCTGAAGCGGGGAGACGTGGCTCGCGATGACCTGCGCGTTGTTCTGGAACAGCTCCTTGACGATCGCGTCCCGGTTCACCGCATAGTTCAGGGCCTGCCGCACGCGGACGTCGTCGAAGGGCTTCTTCTTGACGTTGATCGCGATGAAGAGCGCCCGCGCCGTGGGACTCGACTCGATCGTGAACCGCGCGTCCTTCCGGAGCCGCGGGATCTCCTCCGTCGGAATGTTCACGATCAGGTCGGCATCGCCCGACTCGAGCATGAGCACGCGCGCCTGGTCCTCCCGGACGGTCTTCACCACGACGCGGTCGAGATTCGGCGCGCCGCCCCAGTAGCCGTCGTGTCGCTCCATCGTCACGTGGTCGCCCTTCACCCACTCGACGAACTTGAAGGGACCGGTCCCGACGGGATGGAGCGCCAGATCCTTGCCCCACTTCTGGTGGGCGGCCGGCGAGACGATCGCCCCGGCTGAGTGCGCCATGATGAAGAGGAATGCCCCGAACGGCTGCTTGAGGATCACGCGCACCGTCGAGTCGTCGATGACCTCGGCGCCCTGGACGACGGGCGTGTAGAGACTCGCCTTGAACGGCTTCTCGTCCCCGAGGACCCGGTCGAAGAAGTACTTCACGGCTTTGGCGTCGAACGAGGTGCCGTCGTGGAACTTCACGCCCTTCCGCAGCTTGAAGGTCCACGCCAGGCCATCCTTCGACGCGACCCACGACTCGGCCAACGCCGGTTCGAGCTGCATCTTTGCGCTGAACCGGACGAGGTTCTCGTGCATCATCCGGTTCACCTGCTCGCCGGGATTCGACTGGGTGTTCTGCGGGTCGAGGTTGTCGGGATCAGCGCCGGTCGCGAAGGTGAGCGTTCCGCCCCGCACAGCCTGCTGTGCGGCGGTCGGCCCCGCCATCGGCAGAACCGCCAGGCCAAGCAGCGTCACGACGAGACAAGCTCCAAGCACCCGTCGCATGTCAGGCTCCTTTCCCGTCTTTGCAGTTCCGGGACGTCACCGCTGGCGGATCAGCTCGTCGATGTTCAGGTCGTACATGACCGCGCCCGGATTCCATCGGGTGATCTTCTTCGACGTCGCGTAGGCGCTGTGCAGGTAGACGAGCGGAATGCCGAGATGCTCGCTGCGCAAGCGCTGGAAGATCGAGCGCATCAGGCCGTTGACCTTCTCGCGGTCGGTCTCGGCGAGGACGGCGCCCACGAGCTTGTCGAGCTCCGCGTCGCGGATCGCCGCCGTCTTCGCCGTCGGGTTCGTCCACTTGTCGATCATCGCGAACGTGCCGAGCCAGTCCCGGTTCGACTGGTTGTAGTAGCCGAGCGCGCCCGGCGCGGACCGGTCGAACCACTTCTGGCGGAACGCAACGTAGTCGACGGGAACGAGCGTCGTCTGCACGCCGATCTTGTGCCAGTACCCCGCCAGCGCCTCGGCCATCGTTCGCCCCTCGGGCAACCCGGGAAGCTGGTAGGCGTACAGCTCCATCGAGAAGCCGTTGGCGTACCCGGCCTCGCTGAGGAGCCGCTTCGCCCGCGCGGGGTCGTGTTGATAGACGTGCTCGGGCGTGATCCTGAACTTGACGTCGCGCATGGCGCTCGCCATCGCGTAGGGCACGGCGCCCGGCTCCGCCATCCCCGCGAACACCGAGTCGATCAGCTCCGCGCGGTCGATCGCAATGTTCAACGCCTCGCGCACGCGCTTGTCGCGGATGGGTGCGTTGGTCCACGGCAGGATCCACCAGAAGTCCACGTGAGCGTCCTGGCGCTTCGTGACGATCGGCATGCCGCTCCGCTGCAGCTCCTTCACCCGCTCGCGGCTCACCTCCATGATGTCGACCTCGCCGCGACGGAGCATCGCGAGGCGCGTCGATTCCTCGGGCACGATCTTGAACGTCAGGACCCTGTACTTCGGAGTGCCCGCGCGCCAGTGGGAGGGAACGGCCTCGAGCTTGATGTGCGAGCCGGTCACCTGCTCCACGAACCGGTACGGCCCGCTGCCGACCGGGCCGCGCGCGAACACGTCGTCGCCCTTCGCCTCGAGGTACTTCTTCGGCACGATCATCCCCTCGGTGGCCAACCCCCGCGACAGGTACTGCGGGATGATCAGCGTCGGCTCCTTGGTGACGATCACGACGCGGTCGGTCGCCGGCGTCTCGATGTCCTTGATGAGCACGCGCAGCGGCTCCGCGTAGCCCGTCGTCGAGCGCTTGCCCATCGCGCGCTGAAGACTCCACTTCACGTCGTCGGACGTCAGCTCGTCGCCGTTGTGGAACCGGACACCGCGGCGGAGATGGAACGTCCACCGCTTGTGATCGGGCGACGACTCCCAGCGCGTGGCGATGCCGTCGTCGGCCGAGAGCTGGCCGTCGGGCGTCACGCCGACCAGGTAGTCGAAGATCTGGTCGAGATAGAACTTCACGATGTGGCCGCCGAGCACGGGGTCGAGGGTCTCCGTCGACAGGCTCGAGAGGGCGACGGTCAGGTCTTCCGCCCGGACGCCGGACACGCCAGGGCCGGCGCCGGCAAGGCCGAGCAGCAGGAGGACGATGATGGCGGAACGCTTCATCCCACGTCCTTTCTCACGATGTCAGCGCTCACGATCTCAGGCGAGCTTGGCATAGCCCGCCGTCTGGGCCGCACGCTCGCGGTCGAGGAACACGTCGAAGTCCTTCGGCTCCGTCGGGGCGAAACGCGACAGGAGCAGCTCGTCGAGGACTGTCCGGATCTCGGGCGCGGTATGCGCCGCCAGGAGCGCGGTAGTCAGTGCACGGCACGCATCGTCGGACGCGCCGGGCGACGCGACCAGCGGGGCACTCGGCGCCGGGATCGTGGTGTCGATGACCCGCACGCGGCCTGCAATCTCCGGGGCGTGCTTCCGCAAGAGGTCCAGGGCATAGCCGTCGATGGCCGCCACGTCGGCACGCCCGTCGACGACCGCGTCGAGGACGGGGCGCTGGCGCACCAGAGGCCCGATGACGGAGCCGTAGAGCACCCGACGCTCGGGCGTGAGGTAGCGGAGGAGATGATAGCGAGGCGCGTTGTAGCCTGAGTGCGAGTGCTCCGTGGAGTACGCGATCGTCTTGCCGAACGTGTCCTCGAGTCGCGCGTAAGAGCTGTCGGCGCTGACGATGAAGTCGGTGACGTAGACCGCGCGATTCCCGTAGCGCCGCGGCGAGGGCACCGGGGCGGCGAGCAGACGTGGTCGATCGCGGCGCAGGGCCCACGGGTAGCCGCACATGAACACGCATCCCATGTCGGCCCGCTGCCACAGCTCGTCGAGCGGGGTGGGATCGCGCTCGTCCATCACCGCGAGGTCGACGCCGGCGCGCGCGGACACCCACGAGAGCAGCCGCCGCCACGCCGCCCCGAGCGAGGGCGACCACGCGTACATGCGGGCGGAGGCGATCAACGGAGGAACGCTTTCGCCTGCGCCAGCTCCGGCCGCGCGCCGTCCGACGCTGCCGCGACGACGAGCAGCTTGCCGTACACGACGCGCGCCTTCTCGCGGTCGCCCGAGAGCTCGGCGGCCCGGCCCAGCGCGTAGAGGGCCTTGAACCGGTTCGGCGCCATCGTGAGCGCGGCTTCGTACTCGGCGATGGCCTTGGCCGGCTGTTGCAGCTCGAGCAGCATGTCGCCGAGCAGCTCTCGCGCGAGCACGATCGGCCCCGGCGAGATGTTG
>WNGG01001515.1_pt1 | contig 26371 bp, 23 predicted proteins | sample 5400661 | NCBI WGS metagenome assembly WNGG01 (sample SAMN13153372, study PRJNA577476) | soil metagenome | isolation source: 100 cm soil or saprolite under Garry oak tree replicate 1 | place: USA:California | collected 2016-06-15
CGACCGAGCTGATCGTGCTGCTGTCCAAGCCGCCGGCCGCCGAGGTCGCCGCCGACCTGAGGGCCCACGCCGCGTCGCTGGCCACGCCCGTCCAGTTCGCGCTGATCGGCCCCGGCCAGCCCGACCTGACGGCGGCGGCCGAGGCGGCACTACGCGCGACGGGCCGGCCGGTGCCGGACTGGCCCGCTTGGCCGGCCGCGCGGGCCACCGCCCCGGCGGCCCACGCCGGGACCGGCGCCGCGGGCTCCGCGGACCCCCGAGGCGGGACCGGCGCGTTGCGCGGCCTGTTCGCCGTTCCCCGGGCCGGGACCGGCGCGTTGCGCGGCCTGTTCGCCGGCGGAACGCTCTGCGACGAGGCCATGGTCATCGCGGCCGGGCAGCTCGGCCCGGTGTACTCGAACGTCCCGTTGCGGCCGGAGTGGCGGCTCGGCCCTCGCGCCGGGCCGGGCCGGGACGCCGCCGCACGGCACGTCATGATCGACTTCGGCGACGACGAGCTGACGGCCGGGCGGCCGCACCCCATGATCGACCAGCGGCTGCGGCTCGACCGGCTCGCCGCCGAGGCCGCCGACCCCGCCACGGCCGTGATCATGCTCGATGTGGTGCTCGGCCACGGCGCCCACCCTGACCCGGCTGCCGAACTCGCTCCGGCCATATCGGCCGCGCGGACCGGCCGCGACCTGCCCGTGGTCATCTCGCTGATCGGAGCCAGCTCCGACCCGCAGGGGCTGACGGCCCAGGCGAGCGCGCTCGCCGAGGCCGGCGCGCACGTCTTCGCGTCGAACGCGGCGGCCGCCAGGTTCGCCTGCGACCTCGTCGAGCAGCCTGGCGGCGCGCCTTGACCGACCTGTTGCGCCGCGAGCCGCACGTCATCGCCGCCGGGATCGAGCTGCTCGCGGACTCGGCGGCCCGCCAGGCCGCCAGGCTGACCAGGGTCGACTGGGCGCCCCCGATGCCCGGCACCGAAGCCGGCCTGGCGACCGTGATCGCCGACCCGCGCCGGGCGGCCGCCAACGCCCTGGCCGTCGGGCGGATGCTCGGGGTGCGGGCCCAGCTGGTGGACGTGGTCCAGGCCGGGCCGGCCCTGGATCTCGCGCCCGGCGAGTTCCTGCACGCTGGCCCGCCGATCGGCTGGGAACGCGCGTCCGGCCCGCTGCGGGGCGCGCTGGCCGGCGCGGCGGTGTTCGAGGGCCTGGTGGGGGAGCCCGATATCGCGGCGGGCGAGTCAGCACTGGGCATTGTTGCGCTGGAACCCTGTCATCACCGCGGAGCCGTGGGCCCGATGGCCGGCGTGATCTCGCCGTCGATGTGGGTTTTCGTGCTGGAGGACGCGTCCGACGGCCGGCGGGCGTACTGCTCGCTGAACGAGGGCCTGGGCAAGGTGCTGCGGTACGGCGCCTACTCGGCCGAGGTGATCGACCGGCTGCGGTGGATGTCGGCGGTACTCGGCCCGCTGCTGCAGGCGGCCGTGCGCCGGCACGGGCCGGTCGACGTGACGGCGATCCTCACCCAGATGGTCCAGATGGGCGACGAGGCTCACAACCGCAACCGGGCCGGGACCCTCATGCTCCTGCGCGACCTGCTGCCGTCGATGGTCGAGACGGGATCCGACCCGTCGGACACCGCCGACGCCGCCAGGTTCATCGCGGGCAACGATCACTTCTTCCTGAACCTGGCCATGCCGGCCTGCAAGCTGGCGCTGGACGCGGCCCGCGACATCGCCGGCTCGACGATGGTCGTCGCGATGGCGCGCAACGGCACCGACTTCGGGATCCAGGTCGCCGGCACGGGCAGCCGGTGGTTCACCGCGCCAGCGCTGGTGCCCGAGGGCCTGTACCTGGCCGGTTACGGACAGGCCGACGCGAATCCCGACATCGGCGACTCGGCCATCACCGAGACCGCGGGGCTCGGCGGCTTCGCGATGGCGGCGGCCCCGGCCATCGTCCGCCTGGTTGGCGGCACCGTGACCTCGGCGCTGGCCGCGACGCGCCGCATGTACGAGATCACGCTCGCCGAGCACCCGCTGTTCGGCGTGCCCGCGCTCGACTTCCGCGGCACGCCGGCCGGCATCGACGTCACGCTCGTCGCGCGGACGCGGATCCTGCCGCAGATCAACACGGGCATGGCGGGCAAGGTCGCGGGAACCGGGCAAGTCGGCGCCGGGCTGGTCACCCCGCCCGCGGAGGTCTTCCCGCTCGCCCTCCGCGAGCTCGCCGCACGCGCCAGGCCGGCTGCCTCCCCGCCCCCGTGACACCGAACGCCGATGGATGGCACATGCATCATCGAGTGCGGCCGGGATAACGGGCTTCCGGGCACACCTGGGCCGGGTCAGGCCACCGTGAGGACGGCGGCGCCGGTGATCCGGTCGGCGGCCAGGTCCGACAGCGCCTGGTCGGCGGCGTCCAGCGGGTACGGAGTCACCGAGACCCGCAGCCGCAACCGCTCGGCGAGGCGCAGGAACTCCTCGGCGTCTCCGCGCGTGTTGGCGGTCACGCTCCGCAGCGTCCGTTCCTGGAACAACTCGTCGGCGTAGTTGAGCGAGGGGATGTCCGAGAGGTGGATGCCGGCGATGGCCAGCGTTCCGCCGCGGTCGAGATTGCGCAGCGCGGGCGGGACCACGTCGCCGACCGGCGCGAAGATGATCGCCGAGTCGAGCGGCTCTGGCGAGGCGTCGAACGAGTCCTGTGCCGAGACCGCGCCGAGTTCGAGCGCGAGGTCGCGGGCGGCCTGCGCCCTGGTGAAGACGTGCACAGCGGCGCCGCCGGAGATCGCTATCTGCGCGGTCAGGTGCGCCGACCCGCCGAACCCGTAGATGCCGAGCCGGCCGCCAGGCGGCAGTTCGGCCCGGCGGAACGCCCGGTAGCCGATGATCCCGGCGCACAGGAGCGGGGCGAGCTCCGCGTCGCTGAACCCGGACGGCAGCGGGTGCACGTAGGCGTCGCTTGCCACCACGTACTCGGCGTAGCCGCCGTCGCGGTCCCAGCCGGTGTAGACCGACCGCGGGCAGAGGTTCTCGCTGCCGCGCCGGCAGTACCGGCACGACCCGTCGGTCCCCGCCAGCCAGGCCACCCCGACCCGGTCGCCGCTCGCGAACCTCGTCGTGCCGGGGCCGGCCCGGACGACCTCGCCGACGACCTCGTGGCCTGGCGTCACGTCGGGACGGCGCGGCAGCAGGTCGCCCTCGGCCAGGTGCAGGTCGGTGCGGCAGACCCCGCAGCGCAGCACCCGGATCAGCAGCTCTCCGAAGCCCGGCTCGGCAACCGGCCGGTCGACGAGCCTCAGCGGCCGGCTGGCCATCGGACCTGGCTCGTGGACCACCCATGCCCGCATGAGTCCACAATAGGCCGGCCGGAGGCAAGCGCCGCGGGCGGAGCCGGAGCGGTCGGGCGCGGGGCAGGCGCATTTCCCGGTCCTCCGGGCCGTTCCCGGCGGCACGCACCGGCTCCGCCGTGTTCTCATAGCTAGATGACTCGTCCGCTGCTGAACCGCAGGCTGGCCGGCCTCGGGACCACCATCTTCGCGGAGATGTCCGAGCTGGCGGTGGCCACCGGCTCGGTCAACCTCGGCCAGGGCTTCCCCGACACCGACGGGCCGGCCGAGATCGCCAGGGCTGCCGCCGACGCGATCCTGGCCGGCCGAGGCAACCAGTACCCGCCGGGCGCCGGCGTACCCGAGCTCAGGCACGCGATCGCCGACCACCAGCGCCGGTTCTACGACCTGGCCGTCGACCCCGACAGCGAGGTGCTGGTCACCGCCGGGGCCACCGAGGCGATCGCCGCGGCGCTGCTCGCTCTGGTCGAGCCAGGCGACGAGGTAATCGCGTTCGAGCCGTACTACGACTCCTACGCGGCCTGCATCGCGATGGCGGGCGGGGTCAGGGCGCCGGTCACGCTCCGGGCACCGGACTTCCGGCCCGACCTCGACGAGCTGCGGGCGGCGATCACCGGCCGCACCAGGCTGATCCTGCTGAACTCACCGCACAACCCGACCGGCTCGGTCTTCACCCGCGCCGAGCTGACCGCGATCGCCGAGCTGGCCAGCGCGCACGACCTGCTGGTGATCAGCGACGAGGTCTACGAGCACATGGTGTTCTCCGGCGAGCACGTGCCGGTCGCGTCGCTGCCGGGAATGCGCGAGCGCACGGTGTCGGTCAGCTCCGCCGCGAAGACCTTCTCCTTCACCGGCTGGAAGATCGGCTGGGTCACGGGCACGCCGGAACTGGTGGCGGCGGTCCGCACGACCAAGCAGTTCCTCACGTTCGTCAGCGGCGGGCCGTTCCAGTACGCGATCGCCCAGGCTCTGGCGCTGCCCGACGAGTACTACCGCTCGATCGCCGCCGGCCTGGCGGGCAGGCGCGACCTGATGTGCGACGGGCTCGCCGCCGCCGGATTCGACGTGTACCGCCCGGACGGCACCTACTTCATCATGACCGACATCCGGCCGTTCGGCGAGGTCAGCGGCCTGGAGTTCTGTCGCAAGCTGCCGTATGCGGCCGGCGTGGTCGCGATTCCCAGCGTCGTTTTCTACGACAGCGCCGACGCCGGGCAGTTCCAGGTGCGGTTCGCGTTCTGCAAGAAGGAAGAGGTCCTGACCGAGGCGCTTGCCAGGCTCAGCGTGCTCCGCCCCGCCTGACCGGCCGTGCGGCCCGTCCCTCGCTTTGTTACCACCGCGTGACCGTACTGCCGCACGACAGCGTGACATCGCCTGGCTCGTCCGGTTAGCATGCGGTCACTGCCGAATGCGGTTTTCTGTCATTCCGGCGGCGCCGACGTCGTCGGCCATGCTGTCGGCATGCAGCCGGAGTTCTCGACGTCGTCACTGGTCAGTGCGCTGACCATGGGGAGGGGAGCCCGGATTGACCGACATGTCGTGGGAGCACGCCGCCGAAGCCCGCGCGGCGCTGAACGCCATTGTGACTGATCCCCAGCACGGGGTTGGCGCCCTGTCGAGCGCCCAGACGATGTCGAACCTGCTCAAGGACCTGCTGCCCGACGCGCCGCGGGAGAAGAGCATCCTGGTCGCCGCCGCCGAGGCGGGACTGGCCGGCACGCTCCGCCAGCACGTCGACCAGGGCATGGACCCCGATACCGCGATCCGCCTGACCGCGTCCTCGTTCTCCTCGACCACCCCGTTCACCCCCGAGGCCTGCAACTGGGTCACCGGCGAGATCGCGACGGCGCTCGGCATGAGCCACAGCGACCCCGATGGCGGCGCGGGCGGCGGGTTCGGCGCAACTCCGGCCGGCTTTGACCCGATCGGGCAGCAGGGCATGCCGACCAGGCCCGCGCCCATCCCCGGCGTGCGCTACACCCCGGCACAGCAGCCCGCGCCGGGCTTCGGGCAGCCACCGGCCCAGGGCGGCTTCGGTATCGGGGGTCAGCCGGCTGCGCAGGGCCCCTGGCAGCCGGGCGGGTTCGGCGGCCAGCCGGGCGGGTTCGGCGGCCAGCCGGGCGGCGGGTTCGGCGGCCAGCCGGGCGGGTTCGGCCAGAACCAGCCGGCCGGCGCGGGCTGGCAGGGCGCCGGCCAGCCAGGCGGCGTCGGCCAGGGCCAGCAGGCCGGGTTCGGCGGCCAGCCGGGCGTCCCGGGCTGGCAGCCGGGCGGCGGCTCCGGGCCCGCCGGCCAGGCCGCGCCGATGGGTCCGATCTTCCCCGGCGGGCCTGGCGGCCCGGTCAAGTCGGGTGGCCGCGGGCGCGCGATGGCGATAGCGGGCGGCATCATCGGCGTGCTGGTCGTCGTGCTCATCATCGTCGCGAGCCTGTCCGGCGGCGGCAAGCCCCACGACACCGCGGGATCGACGCCGCCGCCGCCGACTTCGGCCCCGGCGCGCTCGACTCCCGCCACCTCGCCCGCGCCGCTCCACCCGCCGGGAACCGACGCGCTCGTCACGATCATGAACCCGACCGCCGCGGGCGAGAAACCAGTCGGCACCGACTGCGGCGCAGCCAAGCTGTACGGGCTGAAGGCCTCGACCCTGGATGCCAGCACCTTCTGCAGCAAGACCACCCGCGCCCACATCGTGGTGTGGGGCTACCAGTTCGACAGCGCCTCGGACTACCAGGCGGGACTCGCCCACATCAACCACTTCGTCGGCTTCGACAAGGTCACTCCGGGAACTACCTGCCCGCCGCCTTCGGGCAGCACAGAAGGCAAGGTCGGCTGGCACGCCAAGCACAATCCGAAGTACTTCTCCCGGTCAGGGCAGGACATCGAGTGCCTGGTAGACGCGCATGAGCCGGTCCTCATCTGGACGATGCCGACGCAGGACGTTTTCTTCGTCGGCGAGGATCAGGCAAAGAGCACGCCCATAAAGACCATCATCAGCTGGTGGGAGACCCTCACCTATGGATGACCTCGCCAGGTCCGGTGCGCTACGCCGGCGGGATCGGCGGCCGCTCCTGCGGCGAGCACGAAACTGACCTGATGACCGAGACGCTGATGCCAGGCGGCGGGGTGGCGCGGCGCCCGTTGCACTTCATCGTGATGGCCGACTGCTCAGGCTCGATGAAGGGCGAGAAGATGCAGGCCCTGAACTACGCGCTCAGGTCCATGCTGCCGCACCTCGTCGACTGGGAACGGGACCAGCTCCAGGCCCAGCTGCTGATCAGGATCCTGGCGTTCGCCTCCGCGCCGCACTGGTACGTCGCCGATCCGGTTCCGGTCGCCCAGCTCAGCGCGCACTGGCAGAACATGGAGTACGTCCCGATGGGCCGCACCAACATGGGCCCGGCGTTCCGTGCGGTCGCGGACGTCCTCACGCCCGACCGGCTGGAGCGGCGCGCGCTGCGCCCAGCGATCCTGCTTGTCACCGACGGCCTGCCGACCGACCCGCCTGGCGGCTTCGAGAACGGGCTCGCTGCGCTGATGGAGATCACCGCCGGCCGGTCCGCGCTGCGCCTGGCGGTGGCGATCGGCCGGGACGCGAACTCCGAGCCGCTCGACCGGTTCCGCAGCCCCGAGGTGCCGGTGCTCGTCGCCGACGGCACCGACGAGATCGCCGACCGGCTCGTGACCGCCTCGATCGCGGTGTCGCGGATGTCCGAGATCGGGGTCAACCGCGGCGCGCTCGCCGAGCAGCTGAACCTGGCCGAGCCGACCCGCCGCTCACAGCCCGAAGTCGCCCCCGGCCAAGGCGGCCAGGGCGGCCAGGGTTACTTCGAGGACATCCTGTGACGACCACGCCCGCGGCGGCACCAGCGGATCCGCCCGGGCGCACGTCACGCTGGCTCGTCCTGACGGCCTCAGAACGCGGCGCGTCGCACGTCGCCGTGAAGTCTCCCAACCAGGACGCGGTGGCGACCGAGCGGGCCGGCGCCGCCGGCGTCGTCGCGGCCATCGCGGACGGCCACGGCCACTCCCGGCATCTGCGCAGCGCGCGCGGCTCGCGCCTGGCGGTGAAGATCGGCTGCCAGGTGGCGCAGGAACTGGCCGGCCGCATCGAGGGCAACTCGGATTTTCTTTCGCAACGAGAACCCGCTGGCACTGCCGGCGGGCCGGCCGGCGAGGTCGCGAAGCTGACCGAGGAGTTCTGCGTGCCGGCGATCGTGCGCCGCTGGCGCGAGGCCGTGCTCGCCGATGTCAAGGCCGACCCGTTCACCGAGGCCGAGCAGCGGCTCAGGCACCACGGCGACGACGCCACGATCGCCTACGGCTCGACGCTGCTGCTCGGCGTCGCGCTGCTTGACTGGCTGATTCTGGCGCAGATCGGGGACGGCGACGTCGTCGGCGTCCGTGCCGACGGCCGGTCCGTGCTGCCCGTTCCCGGCGACCCGCAGCTCGACGGGCTGGTGACGACCAGCCTGTGCGGCACCGACCCGCGCTCGGACTTCAGGGTCGCGGTGGTGGACACCGTGCAGCAACCGCTGCTCGCCGTGCTGCTCGCGACCGACGGCTACGGCAACGCCCAGGTCGTCGACGCCTGGCCGAGCGCGTTCAGCGAGGATCTTGCCTGGATGCTCAGGGACCGCGACGTGAACTGGCTGGCCAGTCAGCTTCCCTCCTGGGCGGCCAGGTGCGCCTCGTCCGACGGGAGCGCCGACGACACCACGGTCGCGCTGATGATCTCGGCGACCGCGGCAGTGCTGCCGGCCGGCGGGGCGGCCGCGGACGGCGCGGCGGACGGCTCGGAGGAGACGACGATCCCGGCCGTGCCGCACGCCGACACCGTGCCCATCCAGGTGCCGACCGAGCCGCAGTCGACCGAGCCGTACTCGATCGAGCCGATCACGATGCGGCAGCTCGCGCACCGCACCGCACCGGAACCGGTCATACTCGAGCGCGCGGCCGAGCAGCCCGCCAGCCGCGAACCCGCCAGCCACGAGCCCGCCAGCCACGGGACCGTCAGCCATGAGCCGGCCACCACGGAGATTCCGAAGCTGCGGCAGGGCCAGGACGGCACAGGCGACGGCCGCGCGGGCGACGGCCGCGCGAGCCATCACCAGGCGAGCCACGACCACGGCAGCCATGACCGCGGCAGCCACGACGGCGGCGAGGACGCCGGTGACGACGACGGCGGCGAGCCGCCGACCACGCGATGGCGGCTGCCTGGGTCCGGTGCCCGGTGAGCCAGCAGCTGACCCTGCAGGGCCGGACGCTGCGCATGTTGCGGGCCGGCACCGCGGTCACCGTCGGCGAGCGCCTCGGCGAGGGCGGCGAGGGCGTCGTCCACGCGGTGACGATCGGCGGCGCTCCCTACGCCGTGAAGTGGTACAGGTACTCCTCGACCGGGGAGCGGCGCAAGTCGATCGCCGCGCTGGTCGAGCGCGGCCGCCCGCACCGGGACTTCATCTGGCCGATCGACCTGGTGGCCAGCGACGAGCTCGCCGGATTCGGCTACGTGATGCCGCGGATGGAGCCCAGGTTCTGCTCCTTCGCCCAGTTGGTCTCCCGGTCCGACCAGCCGCCGTTCCGCGTGGGCATCTCCATCGGCAGGAACCTCGTCACGGCCTTCGAGGCGCTGCACTCGGCCGGCCTGTGCTACCGCGACATAAGTTTCGGCAATCTGTGGGTGGATGCCGACCATGCCGAGGTCGCGATCATCGACAACGACAACGTCGGGCTCGACGGCGGCGAGGTGTTCGTCTGGGGGACGCTCAGGTTCATGGCGCCCGAGGTGGTGCGCCGGGAGGCGGCCCCGTCCAGCCTCACCGACCTGCACTCGCTCGCGGTCTTCCTGTTCTACCTGTTCATGCACGGCCATCCGCTCGAGGGCGTCAAGACGGACGAGTCCTACTCCTGGGCCGACTCGAACCACCACTCCGAGACCGACCTGGCCCTGCGGCACTTCGGCACGGCGCCGGTATTCATTTTCGATCCCGACGACCGCTCCAACCCGCCGCGCCCCGGCGACCCGGTCAGCGTCTGGTGGAGGTTGTACCCGCGGTTCTTCCGCGCTGTGTTCGAGCGCGCGTTCAGCTCGGGGCTGCGCGACCCGTCCGGGCTCGGCCGGGTCGCCGAGGGGGTCTGGCGCCGGGCGCTCGCCCGGCTCAGTGACTGCGTCTCGGTCTGCTCCTGCCAGGCGTCGGTCTTCTACGACCCGGACGACCCGAGCCTGCGGTGCTGGAACTGCAACCAGGTACCGCCCCGCCCCAAGCTGCTCGAGCTGCCGGGCGGCACGATCGCGCTGACGCAGGGCGCCACGATCACGCCGCACCACCTGCGCAGGAACCGCGACCACGACACGGTCGTCGGGGTCGTCGAGGCCCATCCGGCCCGGCCGGGGGAGCTCGTGCTGCGCAACGCGAGCACGAGGCGCTGGACCATGACGCCGGTCGGCGAAGCCGCGAAGACCGTCGACCCGCAGCGGCGGCTCGGCATCCGTCCCATGACGATTGACTTCGGGTCGGCGCATGGGAAGATCGTGAGCTAGATGACCCGGAAAGGGCACCGTGTATGAGCACGCTACAGGTCACCTTTGATGGCCGAAACTACACATTCGCCCCGGGTATCACGGTCCGAATCGGACGCAGTTCGGAAAACGACATCGTGGTCAATGAGCCGACCGTCTCCAGGCGGCATGCCCAGCTGTCCTGGGAGGCCAGTGGCTGGGTCTGGCAGAACTCCGGCCAGGCGCCGACCTTCCTGGCCGGCCAGCCGGCGGCGCAGTTCGCGGTGGGTCAGCAGGTCGACGTGAACCTGGCCTCGCCGCAAGGCCCGGCGCTGCGCCTGGCGGCCGACGCCGGGCACGGGCAGGCCGGCCAGGGCCCAGCCGGAACCGAGCCCGCCGCCGGGACCGCCGCCGGCGCAGCCGGCCAGGGTTACCCGGGCCAGGCCGGCGCCGCGCCGCCCGGCATGCCGGGTTACCAGGGCGGTCCCGGCTACCAGGGCGGGGCGGGCTACGCAGGTGCGGGCGGGCCCTTCGTTCCCGGGCAGGCCGGAATCCCGCTGTCACAGCTCGACATGGGCTCCTTCTTCGAGATCCTGATGCCGGTCAGGAGCTGGCTGCACGACCGCGGCTGGCGGCAGGGGATCCGGCTGCTGATCATCCCCTACGCGCTGCTGCCGCTGATCTTCCTCCAGCTGTTCTCCACCTCCACGTCGCTGAGCTCACCGGGCTGGGCGTACAGCCTGTACGTCGCGCCGCTGTGGCTACTGACGTTCTGGTATCTGATCCGTCCGCCGGTGATCGGCAAGCTCGAGGTAGCTGTCGCCGTCGGCATCGTCATCTGGACCGTCGTCTGGCTCCATGCCGTCACGATTTTCGTCAACGAGAACTACGCCAACACGCACAACATCCTCGGCTCGCTCGTCGTCGGATACAACGAGGAGATCACGAAGGCACTCCCGGTCCTGGTCGCCGCGATCCTCGTGCTCACGATCAGGAAGCAGAAGCTGGACCCGCGGACCTGGTTCCTGATGGGGACCGTCGCCGGACTGACCTTCGGCATCGTCGAGCAGTCCATCTACACCCCGGCCGCGCTCGTCCAGATTCACGGCGCGCGCGCGATCAGCGAGGCCGACATCGGCGCGCTGTCCTTCGCGTTCCGGGTGTTCGTCGACGGCTTCCAGCACGCGGTCTGGGCCGGCGTCTCCGGCTTCTTCGTCGGCATCGCCGTCAACTACCGCAGGCGCCGGGTCCCGCTGCTGCTGCTCGGCATCAGCATCCCCGCGGTGCTGCACGCGCTCAACGACTACACGCTCACGGTCTTCAGCACGGTGTGGGTCGGCGTCCTGGTCCAGGCCCTGTCGCTGCTGCTCTTCCTGGGTTACACGCTGTCGGCCTCGGCGATCGAGCGCCGGGTGCGCAGGAACCCGAACTTCCGCGGCCAGTCGATCATGATGGAGCGGTTCAGCCTGCCCGAGCAGGCGCCGAGTCCGGGATCCGGCTAGCCGGCCTGGCTGGTCACCCCGGGGATCACCCCGCCGAGGGGCCAGTAGGGAGGCACCGCCTAGTCAGACAGCACCGCCTCGATGGCCTCGGCGAACCGCAGCAGGTGCATGTCTCCGATGAAGTGCTCCCTGGTGTACGCCTTGCCCGCGGCGCCCATCCGGATGGCCTCCTCGCGATGCTTGAGCAGCCACCTGACCTGCGCGCCGAACGCCGCCAGGTCGGCAGGGTCAGGCAGCAGAATGCCCGTGCCCTCGGCGACCTGGTCGACGATGCCGCCAACGGCGGAGCCGATCACCGGGCGCCCCTTCCACATGCCCTCGGCGACCGTGAGCCCGAACCCCTCGGCCAGGCTCTTCTGCACGATCACGCTGGCGCGCCGCTGGATCGCGTTCACCATGACCGCGTTCTCCTCGACGTCGTCGAGCGGCAGCGTCACCAGCAGTACCCGCCGCCTGGCCCGCGCGGGAAGCCGGTGCCACTGGTCCAGGCACTCGGCGAAGACCACGGCGCCCTCCGGGTCGTCGGTCACGCCGCTCATCGACGGGCCCGCCAGGATCAGGTACGCGTCGTCGTCGGGCAGCACGTGCTCGGCGAAGCCGCGCATGACGCCGGCCATGTCCTTGAGCCTGTCCCACCGCGAGACCTGGACCACGACCGGGTCGTCAGGTCCCGGCCGCCCGTCACCGGTCACCAGCCCCGGCCTGGTCACCTCGCCGCGCGTGCCGTCGCTGCGCAGGAACGATCCGTGCCCAAGTGAGCCGTCGCCTTCGGCGATCCCGACGGTGGCCAGGATCGCGCGCGCGTTCTCCGCGTCGAGGTCGGCGTTCTTAGCCGAGAGCGGGTCGATCGACGGCGGGATGACCCAGGTCCTCGCCAGTGGGACCCACAGCGGGGCGAACTGCCGCCTGGTGAAGACGTAGCCGTGCGCCGCGGCCAGGTAGGGGCGCAGGAACTCCCACGCGCGGCGGGAGACGTCGCTCTGCTCGTCGATGCCGATATGGCAGCGCCACAGCACCCTGACTCCGGCCCTTTCCAGGGCGTGGGTCAGGCCCGCGGTCTGCGGGTCGTGCAGGATCGCCACGTCGCCCGGGCGGACCCGGGTGAGCAGCTCGTCGGCGTTCGCGGCAAGCACCTGCTCGTAGTGCTGCGCGTCGGCGCTGCCGAGCGGTTCCGCCCCGCCGTCATCGCCGTGGATCTGGTTGTGCAGCCGCTTGGTGATCCCGAAGAAGGCTGGGTCGCCGCCGACGGTTGTCCACCGGATCGGGATATCGAATCCGGCCACGTACCCCACGATGACCTGGAGCATTTCCGCGACGCCGCCGCCGACGGCGGTGGAGTTGACGTTCCAGATCGTGCGGCCGCTCAGCCGGTCCTTGAGCAGGCTCCCGACCATGACGAGCCGGTCGTACCGCTCCTGGCCGATGACCGGTGCCAGCCTGGACAGCGGCAGCCGCCGCTCGGCAACCTCGTGCAGCAGCGTCACGTACCTATCATTAGCCATCCGGGCCCGGTGCGCACCTTCCGCGCCGCGAGCTCAGGTTCCTGGCGCGGTTACGAAGTCGATCAGCTCCTCGACCCGGCCGAGGAACGCCGGGTCCAGGTCGGTGAAGCTGGTGACCGAACGCAGGATCCGCTGCCAGGCGGCGGCCGGGTCCGCTGGCCAGCCGATGGCACGGAGCACGCCGTCCTTCCACGGCGCGCCGCGCGGGACGTCGGGCCAGCGGGCCAGCCCGAGCACGGCCGGCTTGACCGCGGCCCAGACGTCGACGAACGGATGCCCGACGATGAGCACGTGCGGCGAGCGCACCCGCGCCGCGATCCGGCTCTCCTTCGAGCCGTCGACCAGGTGATCGACCAGGACACCGAGCTTGCGACCCGGCTGCGGGGCGAACTCGGCCACGATCGCGGGCAGGTCGTCGACGCCGCCGAGGTACTCGACCACGACGCCGACGTCGCGCAGGTCGTCGCCCCAGATCTTCTCGACGAGCTCGGCGTCGTGCCGGCCCTCCACGTAGATCCGGCTTGCCCTGGCGACCCGCGCCCGGCTCGGCGGCGGGGCGACCGACCCAGACGCCGTCCTCGCCCGGCCGGCGGCAGCCTGCCCCGAAGGTCCCGGCCTGACCAGTGTGACCGGCTTGCCCTCAAGGAGGAACGACCCGGGCCCGAACGGAAACGCCCGCCGCTTGCCGTGCCTGTCCTCCAGCAGGACGGCGTCCTTCTCCCAGCCGACCACGGCGCCGCAGTACTCCCCGGCCGCGTCCTCGACGACCATCCCGCAGGTGGCCGTGACCCGCGGGTACTCCGGCTGCGCGCGTGGCCGGCCGGCCGTGGCCAGCACGTCGCCGTCGTACCGCTTGCTCCGCATCGGCGCGCGTCTCCCCCGGGCTCAGCGGTGGATCACGGCCGTGTCGTGGCAGAAGTGCACCGCGACCGGGTTCGCGGCCCTGACCCGCTCCAGCGACCTGGCCCAGGCTCCCCGGTCACTCGCCTGCCCGGGCGGCAGCTTGGCGTCGGCGGGGCCGCCGTACTGCGCCGAGGTGTAGGCCGCATCGCCGATCAGTACCTCCTGTGCCCCGTCCGCAACGCTGACCAGCACAGACTGATGCCCCGATGTGTGCCCGGGGGTCGCGATGACGCGGACGCCCGGCACGATCTCGGTGTCGCCGTCGAGCAGCTCGAACCGCGCGTTCATGAACCCGAACCAGTCGAACAGTTCCCGCGCCTCGACCTTGGCCCGCTCGACCTCGGCCCGCTGCACGTAGCAGGCGGCATGCGAGAACACGGCGTTCTGGCCGCAGTGGTCGAAGTGCAGGTGCGTGTTGATCACCAGGCCGATGTCGGCGGGGGTCATGTCGATGTCCGCGAGCGCGTCGGCCACGGACCTGTTGACCACCCGCCAGTCATTGAGCAGGTCGTCCGGGCCGCCCACGCCGGTATCCACAAGCAGCGCGCCGCCAGGATGCGTGACCACGAACCCGTGCACCGGCCACTCGCTGCCGCCGGCCACCTCCAGCCGCGCCAGTTGCAACCGCCTGATCTCCAGCATTGACCGCCCGTCCTCAGCTCGCTCCGCCGGGCCAACCGCCCTCTGGTAGTTTTTCATGATCACCGGCATTCTCGCGGCATCTGCGCCGATCCGCCATGCTCGGGCCGGCGAGTCGCCTGCCTGGCATGTCACGCATGCGCCACGACCCGGTCGAGCGCGGCAACGATCCGCTGCTCGGAGACCGGGATCGCGGCGCCGACCGGCTGGGCGAACAGGCTGACCCGCAGCTCTTCGAGCATCCACCTGACTGCCCTGGCATCGTCACGGTAGCGCGCCCCCTGGCCGAGCTGGCCGAGCACCTGCTCGTGCTCCTCGCTCACCCGGTGCACCACCTCCATCCGATCCGCGTCGCGGCGGACGTCGGCGGGCGCCCGGTCCAGCCGGTGCGCGATCGCGCGCAGGTAGCGGACCAGGTCGGCCAGGCGGCGGGAGCCGGTCTCGGCGACGAAGCCCGGGTAGATCAGCGCCGCGAGCTGGGCGCGCATGTCGGCGACGGCCGCCGCGAATGCCGGGCTGCTGGCCCGGTCCAGCGCCACCTCCACCGCGTGCGCCTCGTCGAGTATCCGCGCCACCGCGCTGACCACGTCGGCGGTGCCCTGCCGCAGCTGCGACCTGGCCGCCTCGAGCAGGGCGGCGAACGCCGTCGCATCCCACGCCGGACCCCCGGCCCGGGCGATGATCTCGTCCGCGGCGCATGCCGCGCAGTCGTCGAGCAGCGCGGCGGCGCTGGGGTACGGGTGACGGCTCATCGCCAGTTTGGCGCTGGTCGGCAGCCGGCTGGCGACGGCACGCGCCCCGCTGGGCACCTGCAGCAGCAGCAGGCGCCTGTTGCCGGCCGCCATCGCGTGGTCGGCCTCGGCCGGCGTCTCGTAGAGCCGGATGTCGACCGCGTCTCCCGCGTCGGCAACCGCCGGATATGCCCTGACCTGCCCGTGGGCGAACACGCGCGGCAGCGGTTCGAGGTCCCAGGACGTGATCCCGGTCCTGGTGAGGTCGCCCGCGGCGGCGGCGAGCCGCTCGGCCAGCCTGGGCCGCAGCTCCGCCCGCAGCTCGGCCAGGTCCTTTCCGCTGGCGACCACCTCGCCGTCGTCGACGACGCGGAACGTCAGCCGCAGATGCGGCGGGAGCCTGGACAGATCCCACGCGTCGGGCGGGATCGGGACGCCGCCGATCCGGCCGAGCTCGGCCCCGAGCGCGTCGAGCAGGCTGCTCGGGCTGCTCGGGCAGCCACCGTGCGCCGGGTCGAGCCTGGTCAGGACGTCGCGTGCCACGTCGGGCGCGGGCACGAACCTGGTCCGCAGCTGCTTGGGGAGCGTCCTGATCAGCTCGGTGACGAGCTCTTCCCGCAGCCCGGGCACCTGCCAGGAGAACTCCTCGCCGCTGACCTGGTTCAGCACGGCGAGCGGGATGTCGGCGGCGATCCCGTCGCCAGGATCGCCGGGAGCGAACTCGTAGGACAGCGGCAGCCCGCCCCACGTGCTCGGGTAGTCGTCCGGGCTGACCTGCTCCGCGGCCGGCCCGGCCAGGTCGGCAGGCGTCAGCGTCAGCAGATCGGGCTCGGTCTGCCTGGCCTGCTTCCACCAGGAGTCGAAATGCCTGGCCGAGGTGACTTCGGCGGGGATGCGCCGGTCATAGAAGTCGAACAACGCGGCATCGTCCGCGACGATGCCGCGCCTGCGCGCCCTTCGTTCCAGCTCCTCCGCCTCAGCCAGCAGCTCGCGGTTGCGGTGGAAGAACCTGTGGTGCGTCTGCCAGTCGCCCTCGACGAGCGCGTGCCGCACGAACAGCTCGCGAGCCAGGACCGGGTCGATCCGGCTCAGCGTGACGCGCCGCCCGGCGACCAGCGGCAGGCCGTACAGGCTCACCCGCTCGGCTGCCATCGCCGCGCCGCGCTTGCCGTCCCAGTGCGGCTCGCTGTACTGGCGCTTGACCAGGTGCGCGGCCAGCGGCTCGACCCACTCCGGCTCGATCCGCGCCGCCACGCGCGCCCATAGCCGGGAGGTCTCGACAAGCTCGGCGGCAACGACCCATTGCGGCGGCCTCCTGGCCAGCACCGAATCGGGGAAAATAGCGAAACGGGACCCCCGGGCGCCGGTGAACTCGGCAGGCCCGCGCCGCTTCTGGCTGGACGGCCTGGCGCTGCCGTCCTGCATGCCGATGTGGGAGAGCAATCCGGCGAGCAGCGACTGGTGGACGCTGTCGGCGAGCCCACTTGGTATCCGCGGCTCGCTGTCGGCACCCGGCTTGGCGGCAAGCTGCGCGACGTGTGCCGAGGGACCCGACGATGCCGCGATCTTGGCCGGGGATGCTCCCCCTGGCCGCGCCGGCGTGTCCGGCCCGACCGCGATGCCGAGTTCCCTCGCCGCCTGCCTGAGCTGGCCGTACACGTCCTGCCACTCACGTACCCGCAGGTAGTGCAGGAACTCGCGGCGGCACATCCGGCGGAACGCCGACCCGGACAGCTCGCGCTGCTGCTCGCGCAGGTAGTCCCAGAGGTTGACCAGCGAGAGGAAGTCGGACCCCGGCTCGGCGAACCGCCGGTGCTGTTCGTCGGCCGCGTCCCTGGCATCCGCCGGGCGCTCCCTCGGGTCCTGGATCGACAGGGCCGCGGCGATGATCAGGACCTCGCGGGCGCAGCCGTTGCGCCGCGCCTCGATGATCATCCGGCCGAGCCGCGGGTCGACCGGCAGCCTGGCCAGCTTCCTGCCTTTCTCGGTGAGCCGCCTGGCTTCCTTGCCGTCCGGCGAGACCGCCCCGAGCTCGGCCAGCAAGCGCACGCCGTCGGATACCTGGCGCGAGTCTGGCGGATCGATGAACGGGAAACCGGCGACCTCGCCTAGATCCAGCGCGGCCATCTGCAGGATCACCGAGGCCAGGTTGGTGCGCAGGATCTCCGGTTCGGTGAACTCCGGGCGCGCGGCGAAGTCCTCCTCGCTGTACAGCCTGATGCACACTCCGTCGCTGGTGCGCCCGCAGCGTCCCTTGCGCTGGTTCGCCGAGGCCTGCGAGATCGCCTCGATCGGCAGCCGCTGCACCTTGGTCCGGTTGCTGTACCGGGAGATCCGCGCCGATCCCGGGTCGATCACGTACCTGATCCCCGGCACGGTCAGCGACGTCTCCGCGACGTTGGTGGCCAGGACCACACGGCGCCCGGCGTGCCGCTCACTCCGCCTGCCCCTTTCGCCTCCGGCAAACACACGGTGCTGCTCGGCCGCCGACAGCCGCGCGTAGAGCGGGACCACCTCGAGATCGGCGTACGGCCCGCCGGCCAGCGCGTCGGCGGTGTCGCGGATCTCCCGTTCGCCGCTGAGGAACACCAGGATGTCGCCCGGCCCCTCCGCCCGCAGCTCGTCGACCGCGTCGCAGATGCCCTGCACCTGGTCGCGCGGCTCGGCTGGGCTGACGGCCGCGTCGTCGGGGACGGGAGCGAGCGGCCGATACCGCACCTGCACGGGGTAGGTGCGCCCCGAGACCTCGACGACCGGCGCACCGGCGCCGTCCGGCCCGCGGAAGTGCTTGCTGAACCGCTCCGGGTCGATGGTGGCCGAGGTGATGATCACCTTGAGGTCGGGACGGCTCGGCAGCAGTCGGTGCAGGTAGCCGAGGATGAAGTCGATGTTCAGGCTGCGCTCGTGCGCCTCGTCGATGATCAGCGTGTCGTAGCGCAGCAGCCGGCGGTCGTGTCGCAGCTCGGTCAGCAGGATGCCGTCGGTCATCAGCTTGACCAGCGTGTCGTCGCTCGACGTATCGGTGAAGCGGACCTTGTAACCGACGGTGTTGGCCCGGGGGGACGACCCTCCGGAGCCGACCGTGGTGCCCAGCTCGGTCCCCAGTTCCTCGGCGATCCGCTCGGCGACGGTCCTGGCGGCGAGCCGGCGCGGCTGGGTGTGGCCGATCTGGCCGGCCACGCCGCGGCCGAGCTCCAGGCAGATCTTCGGGATCTGCGTGGTCTTCCCCGACCCGGTCTCCCCCGCGACGATCACCACCTGGTGATCGCGGATCGCGGCGGCGATCTCGTCCTTGCGCTGGCTGACCGGCAGGTCGGCGGGATAGCCGATCGCGGGAACGGAGAGCCCGCGGGCCTCGATCCGCGCCGCCGCGGCCTCGACGTCCGCGTGCACCTGGCCGAGCGCCCGCTCGCGCGGCCGCTGGTCGCGCAGCGCGGCGGCCCGGTCGAGCCGCCGTGCCAGCCGGTGCTGGTCGAGCAGCATCAGCTCGGGCAGGCGCGCGCGCAGTTCGGCGGGCGTGGGCGTCAAGGCGGCAGTCTCCAGGGCGACGGGATAGGCCGAGACCAGGATCGCGGTCGGGGCCACCGATGCCTAACGCTTTTCCGGCTCGCGGGCTTCCGGCCGGCCCAGCCGCGCCTCGTACCGCAGCAGGCCGGCCAGCTCGCCAGGGCTCGGCGCATCGCTCCCCGCGTGGCCGTCGAGGCCGCGGGCAGCGAACCAGTTCGCCACGTTGGCCGCGTCCCGGTCGAGGAACTCGCCGCCGCGCGGGTGCGCGATCACGTCGATGACCTGAGGCAGGTCGATCAGGACGAGACGGCCGCGGTGGACGAGCAGGTTGTACGCGGACATGTCGCCGTGCGCGAGACCGAGACCGGCCAGCGCGCGGAGCGCCCCGACGAGCTGGTCCCAGAGCCCGGCGAGCTCTTCGCCGCGCGAGCGCGTCTCGGCGAGCCTCGGCGCCGCGGTGCCGTCCGGCTCGCCGATGAACTCGAGCAGGATCTCGGTCCCGGTCACCTGGACCGGGTACGGCACCGGGATCCCGGCCTGGTACATCTGGCCGAGCGCGGCGAACTCGGCGCCTGCCCACTGCCTGGCGATCATCGCGCGCCCCGTCGCGGTCTTGCGGGCCATCGCCCGGTTGTCCCTGGACTCGCGGACGCGCCGGCCGTCCAGGTACTCGCTGTCGCGGTGAAACTGCCGGTGCTCGGCCGCCCGGTATCGCTTGGCGGCGAGCAGGCAGGACGGGCCGGTGTCCGGCACGGCGCGGCGGAGCAGGAAGACCTCCGCCTCCTTACCGGTCTTCAGGACTCCGAGTTCGGTGTCGGTCGCGGCCAGGTCGGTGACCAGCCAGTCCGGGTACGGCCGTGGGCCGCGCTCGGTGGGCGAGGACTGGTCCCAGGTGGACCAGCGGTCGCCGTCTGGCAGGCCGGCGACCGGGTCGAGCGCGTCGGCGGGCCGGAGCCGGCGAGGGTTACGGTTCCGCTTGGCGAAGGTTGGCTCGTCGTCGTCAAAGCGCCGCTTGCCGCGGCGGGCGTACTCGTGATCGGGCACTGAAGTGTGATCGGGCACTGAGGTGGCTCCTTGAACAGAGAGCGGGCAGCGTGAATCGCGAAACGGTCATCGTCATGCCCTCCTCTCCGCTCAGCCGTCCGGCCGGCACCGCCGGCGGAAAAGCAACCCGGTGGCCAGCGCCGGCCGGGCCGCGCAGACCTTCGCACCAGCGCCGGCCAGGCGCTCGCCGAGACTCGCACGCCGGGACCGCGAGCCGCAACCGATTATCGGCTGGCGAGTCGCGGCAGATGCGCAACGGCGATCAAGCCCCGCGCCGACCTCAGATGGCACGATCGGGACATGAGCGAGCCGGAGGGGCGCGGCGCCACCAGGACCGAGGAGCGACGGACGAGCGCGTCGGCTGACACCTTTGCTCGCTTCCTCGATGTCCTGGCCGACACGATGGACGACCACGAGGCATCGGGCGAGTCGCTGGCGGCGCGCGTACACCTGTCCAGGTTTCACTTCGACCCGCGCGGTGGCGGCGCAGCCCGACCGGCTTCCGGCTGGACGCCCCCAGCCAGGTCCGCTTCAGCCCGCCCGCGGGACTGCGAGTCCCCGCACGAGGAAAGGTCACCGCCGTGAACCTGCTCAGCCGCATGCTCTCCCACCAGGTCTGGCTCCTAGGCCAGATGCTCGAGCGCGCGCAGCGCCTGCCCGGCGAGGTACTCAACCGGCCCGTGACGATCTCCGTGGAGGGCATCGACGACGAACCGACCCTGCGCTCGCTGCTTGCCCGGCTGGTCGGCCAGCTCGCGACGTGGGACGCGGCGATGCAACGACCGGCCCTATGACATCGCGGTCGAGCGCGGTCAGAGCGTCGACGACCTGCGCGCGGCGATCGCGGAGATCGGCCCGGCGTTCCTGGCCGAGGTACCTGGCCGCCGCGCCCGTGTACGTCGCAGGCATCGAGCGGGAGTTCGCCGCCGGCCTCACCGACCACGAGCTCGACTCGGTGGCCAGCGCCCTGCGCAAGGTCGTCGAGCGGCCGGCGCGCTGGACACCCGGGCAGCACGTCCACCACGATGACGCCATGATCGACGACCGGATCGCGCGACCGCACGATCCAGCGCACGAGCGACCGGAGGCGTGATCATGACAGTTGTCGGGCCGAGCAGGCTGCACAGGGATGGCCTCTTCGGCGTGCTCATCGCCGTCTTCGTGCTGGCGTTCGTGCGCGGGTTCGCCGGCGCGGCGACCTCGGGCGGCAAGATCGCGGTGGTCATCTTCGCCGGCGGCGCGATCGTCGTGCTGCTCTGGGCCTGGATCCGGTCGATCGTGCGCCCCGCGCGGCTGGAGATCTCCGCCGACGCGGTCACGCTCGTCGAGCCTGACGGCCAGCGCAGGACGCTGCACCGCGCGTCGGGAGACGGGATTCGGGTCACGGCCGTCGGCGGAGGCCGGTACCGCAGGTCGGCGCTGACCATCGCCGGGTCGGGCACCGTGCTGCCGCTGGGCTTCTTCAGCTTGAACGAGATCCAGCGCCAGTGCGTCGCGAACGGCTGGCAGTTCTCCAGGCCCGGCCTGCGGACCGGGCGATAGCAGACGAGCCCATGCCGGACGCCGGCCAGCCGGACGCCGGCCAGCCGAGCGCCGGCCGACCGAACGCCGACCAGCCGGGATACCGGCTGTACCGGGAACTGGCCGGCTGGTGGCCGCTGATCTCGCCGCCGCACCAGTACGCGCAGGAGGCCACCTACCTCGCCGCCGTGCTCAGCTCCACCGCGGCCGTGCCCGTGCACGAGGTGCTCGACCTCGGCAGCGGCGGCGGCCACGTCGCCGCGCACCTGAAGGACAGGTTCGACCTCACGCTCGTAGACATCTCCGCCGACATGCTGGCGGTATCGCGGCGGCTCAACCCCGAGTGCCGGCATCTGCGCGGCGACATGCGGACCGCGCGGCTCGCCAGGACCTTCGACGCGGTCCTGGCCCACGACGCGGTCGACTACATCACCGGCCACGACGACCTGGCCCGCGTAATCGAGACCGCCTTCGCGCACTGCCGGCCGGGCGGTATCGCCGTCTTCGTGCCCGACTACGTCAAGGACGACTTCCGCGAGTTCACCGGCGCGGGCGGCGGCACCGACGCCGCCGGGCGACGGGCCAGCTTCACGGAGCGGACCTGGGATCCCGACCCGTCCGACGACTGGGTCCAGGCCGAGTACGAGTTCACGCTCCGCGGCGCGGACGGCGCGGTCGAGGTTATCCGCGAGACGCACCGGCTCGGCGCGTTCGGCCGCGACGCGTGGCTGCGCGTGCTAGCAGGCGCCGGGTTCGTTCCCGGCTCCGGGCTCGCCGGGCGGGCGCTGCCCGGCCGCGCCCCCGACCACCTCTTCATCGGCCACCGGCCGGTCCAGCCAGGGCAAGGGACTACCCCGCCCGCAGCGTGACCCGGCCGCCCGAGTACAGGTATGGCGTCTGGTCGGCGAGGCGCCCGAAGCTGACCGCCGACCACGGCTCGTCCTCGTGCGAGCGGCAGACGAAGGGAGTCGCCGGTCAGGTCGGCCGGGTACAGGTCGAACTCCTCGGGCTCGGCCTCCCGCGCGGCCGCGAGCTGGCCCGTGGTCGTCGCGATCCCGTGCAGGCGGCTGTCGCGGACCGAGATGTCGAACCGCCTGGATGTCCGCTCGTACCGGCCGGCGTGCCGGGCCAGGTTGCCGCCGGTCTCGGCGGCAAGCTCAGCGAGGCGAGCGGTCCAACGGTTGGCGGAATGCGGCATAGCGCGCATAAATCCAGGTTAGTCCAGCTGGCTCGGCCGCGATGAGACGGGCGAACCCAGGAGGTCGAGCTCGTAGACCTGGCCGACCAGGTCGGCGCCGAAGCTGCGGTGCGGCTGCTCCTCGACCAGCGTGAACCCGCGCGCCAGGTAGATGCGGCGGGCGGCGACCAGCGGGTCGTTCGTCCACAGCCGCATCCGCGCATACCCGGCGCGGGCGGCAAAGCCGACGCACTCGTCGACCAGCCGCGCGCCGATCCCGTGCCCGCGCGCGGCGGGGTCAACCAGCAGGATCCTGAGCTGAGCGGTCGTCTCGTCGAGCGGGACGCACAGCACGCACCCGGCCCGCCGGCCGTCCAGCTCCGCGATCCATCCGCCCTGCCCAGGCCGCGCGGCGAAGTCGGCCACGATCCGCGCGACGAGCGCCTCGAAGCTGGCGTCTCAGCCGTACTCGGCCGCGTAGATCTCGCCGTGCGCCAGCACCATCCAGCCCAGGTCACCCGGCTGCCCGACCGGACGTATCACAGCGTTCTGTGCGTCCATCGCGACTCCCTGTCTCACTGAAACAGTCGTTTCAGTGAGACAGTAGCATCGTGACGGTGACCACGCGATCCTCATCCCCGCGCAAGGACGAACTGCTCGAGCGCGCCTACCGGTACGCCCTGGAACACGGGCTGGCCGACCTGTCGCTTCGCCCCCTGGCGGCCGCGATCGGCTCCAGCCCGCGGGTGCTGCTGTTCCTGTTCGGCTCCAAGGACGGGCTGGTGTCCGAGCTGCTGGCCAGGGCCAGGGCGGACGAGCTGACGTTCCTCGGCCGGGCGACCGCCGGCGAGCCGGCCGATCTCGCGGCCATGGTCGATGCCACCTGGCAGTGGCTGGCCGCCGGCCAGGTCAGGCCGCTGCTCACACTGTGGACCGAGGCCTACGCCCGGTCACTGGCCGAGCCGGCCGGCCCCTGGTCCGGGTTCGCCGCGCAGGCGGTCGCCGACTGGCTGGCTGTCTTGTCCGCCGCCCGCCCGGCCGACCCGGCCAGCGACTCCGACGCGGCGGCCCAGGCCGACCGCACGCTCGCGCTGGCCGTGCTCCGCGGCTGCATGCTTGACCTCCTGGCGACCGGCGACGGCGACCGCGTGAGTGCGGCCGTCGCCCGGTACGCCGGCCTGATCGCCGGCGGTCACCCCGGACGTTCCGTTGACGCCCATGAATGACGGACCGCGCGCGCAGCCGGGTCGCCTGCCCGCCGCACCGGCCGTGCCCCGGCGCCGCCGCGAGCTGCGGGCGGACTGCGAACGCTGCGCGGCCCTGTGCTGCGTCGGGCCAGCGCTGGTGGCCTCGGCGGACTTCGCCATCGACAAGCCCGCCGGCCAGCCGTGCCCGCACCTGCACGCCGACTTCCGCTGCTCGATCCACGACCGGCTGCGGCCGAGCGGGTTCGGCGGCTGCGCCGCGTTCGACTGCCTCGGCGCCGGCCAGCAGGTCGTCCAGGTGACGTTCGGCGGCCGGGACTGGCGCGCCGAACCGGAGCTCGCGACGCCGATGTTCGCCGTGTTCGCGGTCATGCGGAAGCTGCACCAGCTGCTGTGGTACGTGAACGAGGCGCTGGCGCTGCGCCCGGACGGACCGCTCGTCCGCGAGCTCGATGAGGCATTTTCCGCAACGGAGCGCTTGACCTACTCTCGCCACGACGAGCTGGTTGGGCTCGACGTGGACGCACACCGGCAGCGGGTCAACGCCGTCCTGCTCCGGGTCAGCGAGCACGTCCGCCAACGCGCCGTCCGCGGCCGGCCTGACCACCGGCGACCCGGCCTGCGCGGTGCCGACCTGGCCGGGAAGGATCTGCGCGGTGCCGGCCTGCGCGGTGCCGACCTGCGCGGCGCCGACCTGGCCGGGAAGGATCTGCGCGGCGCCGACCTGGCCGGGAAGGATCTGCGCGGCACCGACCTGGCCGGCGCGAGCCTGCGCGGCGCGCTGCTGATCGGCGCCGACCTGCGCGGCGCCGACCTCGGTTACGCCGACCTGACCGGGGCCGACCTGCGCGGCGCCGACCTGGCCGGAGCCGACCTGGAAACGAGCCTGTTCACCAGCCAGCCGCAACTCGACTCGGCGCGAGGCGAGACGCGCACGAAACTGCCGTCGCGGCTAAGCCGGCCGTCGCACTGGGCGCCGGCCGGCTGACTGGCCGCGCTCTAGCCCGGCCGGAGCGAATCGAATATCGTCCGCGCGGTCGCCCCGGTCCCGGCGAGCCCGATGTCGACGACGGTCGGGCGCGCCCGCCCGGGCGGGTAGATGATCAGCTCAAGGAACTCGCCGCCCTGCGGCATTCCCTCCTGCGGGATGCACGCCCGCATGCCGCGCAGCCTCACGCAATGCGCTTGCATGCCCGACTGCAGGGCACCGACCCCGAGAGCCGCGAGGCGGCCGGCTCCTACGGTCAGCCCTGCGACCGGTGCCGAGAACCTGGCCAGAGGCACGGGCGACGCTATCCCGCCTTGGCATCCGAATGCGGCCGCCGCGCTGAGCCTGACCGTCCCAGCAGCCACCGGGCGGCCGTCGCAGCTCCCCCACTTGTCAGTGCGCTGCAGATTCCAGGCTCCAGGGGCCGCGAACCTGATCCCGCCGAAGTCGTGCCAGCGCCAGCCGGACGGGACGGGGAACGGGCGGCCGGGTGCCAGCACGACCGACAGCGGCGAGCGGGTCAGCGTGGCGATCACCCGGGGCGCCTTCGGCCCCCTGGCCGTCACATCGACGCCCAGCGACGGGACGGTATACGACACGAAGCCCGAGGTTCCGGGCAGCCGGGTCACGGGGATGCCGTTGATCCGCTGTGTCGGGGCCCTCCGCAGCATCCGCTGGATCGGTGACAGCGTCACCGTGGTTGGGGGCAGCCGGCAGGCGGCGACCCTCAGCTCCGCCAGGCGGAACTTGCGGCCCAGGAGCACTCCGCCGTTGGTCGTCAGGCCGCACAGCGATCCCAGCGATGTCTGAAAGCCCCACGAGGACGGGACCGACACCTGTGCGTCCCGGTAGGTCAGCGGCGACCAGCCTGGCGGCGTGAGCGACGGATCGGACAGCGGCACTGAGCCGTCACCGTGACCCGCAGCGCCATTCCGCAGCGCCGAAGTGGTCTTGGCGCCAGGCGACAGCAGCGTCAGCGGTAGAGCCACCGCCGCCGCTACCGCGACCGCGCTCAGCGCCGACGCGGCCCAACGGCGGCGGAGCCGGGCCAGGCGGATCCGGCGGTCCAGGCTCCCGAGCAGCGCGGTGGCCGGCTCGGCGGGGTGAGCCGCCTCGGCGGCCGCGACCCCCGCCCGCAACTCCTCGCGCACCAGGTCTTCCAGGTCGTTCATCGTGTCCACCCCTCCAGCGAGATCGACTTGCGCAGCCGGCCCAGGCCGCGCGCGGCGTGGGTCTTCACCGCGCCCGGGGAGCAGTCGAGCACCGCGGCGATGTCCGCCTCAGTCATGTCTTCGAAGTAGCGCAGCACGAGAACGGCTCGTTGCTGAGCGGACAACGCCAGCAGCGCCGGCCACAGTCCGCGGCGGTCGTCGATGGCGTCAAGCTGCCCGTTCGCGGCCTGTTCGGGGACGTCGGCGAACGGCAGTTCCCGGTGCCAGAGCCTGCGCCGCGAGGACAGGAACAGCGTGACCAGCACCTTGCGCGCGTACGGCTCGAGCGCCGCGGCGCTTCTCAGCCGCCGCCTGCGGAGGTAGGTTCTGGTCAGCGCCTCCTGCACCAGGTCCTCGCCGACCTGCCAGTCGCCGGTGAGCAGGTAAGCCGTCCGGCACAGCGCTCGGCCGCGCGCCGCGACGAACCGGCCGAACTCCTCGTCCACGCGATCACCTCGCTGTTATGACGATCCGCCGAACCCTTACCTGTATCCGGCCCTGAGCGCAAGGGTCCGGTTTGACCGTGACTGCCGGTTTTCCGGTCTGGTTCAGGGCACAACCCACTTGCCTGCCTGCCCCTGGATAGCTGCCCCAGGTTCTGCGGACGGGCGGCCGGGT
>WNGG01004459.1_pt1 | contig 26367 bp, 26 predicted proteins | sample 5400661 | NCBI WGS metagenome assembly WNGG01 (sample SAMN13153372, study PRJNA577476) | soil metagenome | isolation source: 100 cm soil or saprolite under Garry oak tree replicate 1 | place: USA:California | collected 2016-06-15
GCCCGACCTCGCGCTTCGGGCTGCCGGGGCACGCTCGCTGTGGGAGCTTGCACAGGGCACGTGAGGCCGCAGTGGTCGACCCCGACCCGCGCCCGTCCCCAGGGAGCGTCGAGAGACAACGGCAACTGCCAGGATCGCGAAGGCACTCCCGCCCGGCCGCTGGCCGTCGAGGAACTGGGCCGGGCTGGGCCGAGGTCCAGATCGCCTCGGGCGACAGCTCGATCCCGGCTCGGCCCGGCCGCACAGCCAGGTCCCTCGGGGTGTGGATCGAGTTGTTCGTGAGCACCAGGAACGGGAGGTCGGCAGCCTGAGCGCCTGGATGGAGCGGTTGGTGCCGGGGATGGCGTGCTCCTCATGCACGAGAACCCCGTCCACGTCTACGAGAAAGCTTGAAGAGGCCGCAGGTTCAAACCCTGCCGCGCCCACCACACCCACTCTGACCAGCGCTTTTTGCTCACTCCAGAGTCTTCGCTCGCCCACGGCAGCTCAACCGTAGGGATGAGTGGGCCGCACAGCGGTAGAAGAGCGCTTTACTTGTCCCCTCGGTGCTCTTCGCCAGCAAGCCGCCGGCATCGTGGCGTGCGACTTCTTCACCGTCGGCACCGTCTGGCTGCGCCGGCTCTACGTGCTGTTCCTCATCGAGCTCCACACCCGGCGGGTCCACCTGGCCGGGTGAGCGACACGAAGTTCTCCCCAGCTTCGACGACGTGTTGCGCTCCGAAGGCGCCGAGGCGCTCCTCACACCAGTACAAGCCCCCAACGCGAACGCCTTCGCGGAGCGCTGGGTACGAACCGTCCCGCGCCGAGTGCCTGGACTGGCTGCTGATTCTCGGGCGCAACCACTTGGAGCACGTGCTCCAGGCCAATGTCAACCACTACAACCAGCATCGGCCGCACCGAGCGCTCCGGCTCGGACCGCCGAATCCAGCAGCCGGTCTCACGATCCGCCGAGGATCACCGAGCCCGGGTCCCACCGGCACACCGGCCGGGTCAGCTGAAATGGTCCTCTTCGAGCAGGCTGGCGCACACGCCGAAGTCACGCAGCTCAGCGCCGAGCGCGGCCTGGCCCGAGAACGCCGCGGTCTCCCCCCGTTCCAGCGAGTCCCAACACAGACCGTCGGTCAGCTGCAACGCACGCACCACCACCGAGGCCAGTCCCGCGAGCGGCCCCGTCTCCGCCTCCCGACGCAGTCGGGCGACGTCGCGCACGGACGTCTGGTTCGCGGCGACGGCTTGCAGCCGCGCCAGTAGCATCGACAACTCACCGGCGAGGTACTGTTGTGTCATTCCCATCGCCGCCCAGCTGTTCTCCTCACCGACCTCACGCGGTCGGTCTTTCAGCGTTGGCTCGAGCCGGTTACTCAGCGTGACCGAACGCCCTAATCTCCTCAGCCTCCTCTGGCGACAGCTCGCGTGGAAGCTCGCCGCTGGCGACCTTCTCGCTCTGGACGTGGTGGCGGATGTCGTCGACGATCTCGGGGTTCGCCAGCGTGCTCACGTCGCCGACGTCGGCGAAGTTGGAGATCGAAGCGATGACCCTTCGCATGATCTTGCCGGAGCGGGTCTTGGGCATGTCCGAGACGATCCAGACGTTCTTCGGCCGCGCGATCTTCCCGATCTCGGTCTCGATCGCCTTGGTCACCTTCGCCTCGATGTCCTTGCCCGGGGTGAACCCCGGCTTCAGCGCCACGTACAGCTCGACGGCCCGGCCGCGAAGCTCGTCGATGACCGGGACCGCGGCGGCCTCGGCGACCTCCTCGACGGTGATGCTCGCCGACTCGAGCTCCTTGGTCCCCAGCCGGTGCCCGGCCACGTTGATCACGTCGTCGATCCGGCCGAGGATCCGGAAGTAGCCGTCGGCCGCCTGGACCGCCCCGTCGCCTGCCAGGTACGGCCAGTCGCGCCAGTCCTTGCTCTCCTTGTTGCGGCAGTACTTCTCGTAGTAGATCTGCACGAACCGCTCGGGCTGGCCCCAGATCGTCTGGAAGATGCCTGGCCAGGGGTTGCGGATGCAGATGTTGCCGGCGCGGCCGCTTCCGGCCGCGACCTCGTTGCCCTCCTCGTCGTAGATCACGGGGTAGACCCCGAGCACCCCCGGGCCGCAGCTGCCGGGCTTCATCGGCTGCAGGGCAGGCAGGGTGCTGCCAAGGAAGCCGCCGTTCTCGGTCTGCCACCAGGTGTCGACGATGACCGCTTCGCCCTTGCCGACGGCGGCGTGGTACCAGCGCCACACGTCCGGCTCGATCGGTTCGCCCACCGTTGTCATGTGCTTGAAGTGGTAGTTGTACTTCTTCGGCTCGTCCGGGCCGAGCTTGCGCAGCATGCGGATCGTCGTCGGCGCGGTGTGGAAGATGGTCACTCCGAGCCGCTCAGCGATCCGCCAGGGACGACCGGGATCCGGATAGGTGGGCACGCCCTCGTACATCACGCTGGTCGTCCCGAGCGACAACGGGCCGTAGACGATGTAGGAGTGCCCGGTGATCCACCCGATGTCGGCGAAGCACCAGTAGGTGTCGTCCGGGTGGATGTCCTGGTAGTACTTTGACGTCCCGGTGACGTAGGCGAGATAGCCACCCGTCGAGTGCTCGCACCCCTTTGGCTGGCCCGTCGTGCCGCTGGTGTACATGAGAAACAGCGGCGCTTCGGCAGGCATGGAGAGCGGCGCGACCACGCTCCCGCGGTAGTCCTTCAGCAACTCGTCGACGAAGAAATCTCGGCCTTCGACCATGGGGCTCTTCGAGGCGTACTGGCCGGGGTACCGTCGCCAGACCAGCACCTTGTCAACCTCGACGCCCTGCTCACGGGCCCTCGCCACCGCCTCGTCGGCCTTGGCCTTGTGGTCGATCAGCTCGCCGTTGCGGTAGTAGCCGTCCATCGTCACAAGGATGCGGCTTTGCGAGTCGGCGATCCGCTCCCCGCACGCCGCACCGCTGAATCCGCCGAACACCTCCGAGTGGATGACGCCGAGGCGGGCGCAGGCCAGCATCGAGACCGGCAGCTCAGGGACCATCGGCAGGTGGAAGGTCACGCGGTCGCCGGCCTGCACGCCGCCGAAGTCTCGTAGGAGCGCGGCGAACTCGTTCACCCGGGTGTAGAGCTCCTGGTACGTGATCGCCTTGGTGTCTTCGGTCTCCGGCTCAGGCACCCAGATGAGCGCAGCCTTGTTCCGACTGGTCGTCAGGTGGCGGTCGACGCAGTTGTACGAGGCGTTCAGTCGACCGCCGACGAACCACTTCCAAAACGGCGGGTTACTGGTGTCCAGCGTGGTGTGCCAGTAGGCATCCCAACTGAGCAGGTCCGCGTACTCCTTGAAGCACTCCGGGAAGTGCTCCTCGCCGAATCGCTCGAAGATGGCCGGGTCGGCCGCGTTCGCCTGTGCGATGAACTTCGCAGGCGGGTAGTAGTACTCCTCCTCGCGCCAGTGAACCGCGATCTGCGCCTCGGGGACCTCCGCCTCCTGCCCTGCTGCCATTGCTCGACCCTCCCACCGGGAGACGACTTCGACGACCGTTGTCGGCTCGGCACGGACGGGCGCGTGCAACCCGTGGTGTCGTCCCCGCGCTGCACGCGCCGAACCTGGGCTACGCGTGGCGCAGCGGTCGCACTGGGACCATCTCGCGCCCGAAGGTGAAGTTGGTCACCGCCGCGAACGACGCGTACCACGCCGCGACCGCGGTCGCCAGCCCGACCCAGCCGCCGAGCTTGGTGACCCCGCTCTTGTCCGCCGCCGCGCCGATCCCGAGCAGGATGAACGTGATCCACAGCAGCAGGAACACCACCATCACCGCGGTGGTCGTCCGGAACGATGCGATCCACATGTAGAACGTGAAGATACCCCACGCGATCAGGTAGAGCCCAACCGCCGACGCCGGGACCCCCTTGGCGAAGAATGCGACAAAGGCCCAGTAGGAGATCCAGAACGCCCCGAAGGAGCTGAAGGCTGTCGCCCCGAAGGTGTTGCCCTTCCGGAACTCCCACATGCCCGCCAAGAGCTGGGCCACGCCGCCGTAGGCCAGCGCCAGCCCGAGGACGACCGGCTCGCCGGCCTTGCCCACCAACCCAGCGTTGAACATGCTGAGCACGAAGGTGGTGAGGGCGAAGCCGGCCAGCCCAAGCGGCGCCGGGTCGGCGATGGAGGCCGCCACGGGATCAGGGGGTGGCGCCGTTCGGGCCGGTTCGCTGGGGATCCGCGCAGCCTCAATATCGTCAGCCATCGGTGCGCCTCCTTGCGCATGGGCCTGCGGGAAAATCCCGCCCCACAAGCAAAGCGTGCTCTTCTGGCAGGTCTTGGTCAAGATTCCTTAGGGAGCCCGCGGTACTAGTTTGAGGCGTATGGGTGTTTACTGTAGGTTCGCTATGTGGGGGCGATTCGAGACTCGACGTGGTCCTGGCGGCGATGCTCGCCAGGGTCTGCCGCACCTGGGCGAGCGACACCGGTGCCGGGTGTGCGGCGCGGCTGCCCGCGCGCTCGGCCACGGGGGCAGACCCGGGTCGCGAAGCTCGCCGAGGTCTCGGTCCCTATCGTCATCCGTGGTGCCAGGGAGCTGGACGACCCGCCGACCCCCTACGGGCGCGCCGGCCGCGTTCCGGTCCTGCAACGACCTTGCGCGGTTGCTGGCGTCGCAGCCCTCGGGGCGGGCGCGCCGCCCTCCCGGCTGGCTCGAATGGTCTGCTACCAGCTTCGAGGTGCGCTCTGGCGGGCCCGTCGAGTTCGGCGTCGACGGGGAGGCGATGGTCCTCGACCCACCGATCCGGTTCCGCACCGTCCCGGAGACGCTCCGGGTGCGGATCCCACGCCACGCGTCCGGCTACTCCCCCGCCGCCGCGACACCCACCCCGGCTGGTCCACCGTCACCGCACTGCTCCACACACGCCGACTGACCCGTAGCCATCCAGACATGAGCAGCCAGCACCGTCCGGCTTGCCCATGCCCTCATCCGTGCGGACCCGACCCTGCACCGTCGACCCGCCTCCGCGGGCCGGGACCGGAAGCAGGAGCCGTGAGCATCCGGACGCTTCCCATGCCGAGCAACCCCGCCCTGCGCCAGCACGCCAAGGAGCGAACGCGGAAGGCCGAGAATCGCATCGCCGACGCATCACGCAGTTCGCGGGCTCGATGCAGTTCGTCTACATCCACGTGCTCTGGTGCGCGGCGTGGATCGTCTTGGCGTGGATCGTCTTCAGGGTGGAGCACTCCCCTTTCGGGCTGCTCACCATGATCGTGTCCCTGGAGGCCATCTTCCTGTCGACGTTCGTGATGATCAGCCAGAACCGGGCGACGAGAAACGCCAGGTCCTGGCCGACCACCAGTGGCAGATGGTCCAAGAGGAGGAGCACCGAACAATGACATCGGGCGGGGCGGCGAACGGATCCCGGCGGGACGGGCGGGGCTGCGATGCAGGACTCCGGCCCGGCCAAGCCGCCCGACTCGTAACCTCTGGGGAGTGCTGACAATGTGCTGGAATAGTGCGGTGGTGGATACCTGGAGGTAAAAGGCCGTACAGATGAGGCGTAGGGTCCAGGAAGCGGCGATGATTAACGCGCATCAGGGCTCGTGAAGAGAGCGTTTAACTTGTCGCCAAGAGAGCATATAACTTTGGCACCTACGGTTCCGCGCGACCTGCGAAAACGGCCTTCCGCACAGCGGTTCCCCGTCTTTTGCTGACACGGAGGAGGTCGCTGGTTCGATACCAGCCGCGCCCACCGCATGCGGCCTGACCAGGAGCGTTGCGAGCGCCATGGATTCCCGGTGCTCGTCCATCCACGGCATGCTGCTCGCACAGCGGTAGGAGAGCGCATAACTGCACGATCCGCGCATGCTGTCTTCGGATGCCCTGGGTTACCGCAGGCCGCCAGGGCGATGATCGCGCGGGAGGCACCGGGTCGCGTGTGTGCGCCCGCGGGGCACGCGCGAGGTGCGCAGCGGGAGGGGCCAGTGGGAGGGGCTGGACATGGCTCCACCCTACGACGTCACCGGTCGCGGTCCCCGCTGGACGAGGTGCAGGTCGTCGGCTGCAGATGGCAAGGGCCGGCCGGCTCCGGTCTTACGGTCGGAGTCCTCGGCGTGGCCGTCGACCGCGACGCGGCGCGGTTTGAGCAACCGGTGCACTTCTCAGCCCATCGACACGCCTTGCCTGCCGAGTGCCTGTGAAAGCCCCGGATCGGACCACCGGGGTCAGGAGAGGTGGATCCAGGTCGCGGTCGACGGGACGCGGTTCTGGTCGACGAGGAACAGCATGTACCAGCCCGGCGGTGCGAGCGTGGGCGTCGCGGGCGCGTGCACGGTCAGGCTTCCCTGCGCACGAGCATTGATCGGTAGGTCGACGAGACGCTGCGAGTTGTCGAAGGCGTGGGTCGTGACGCCGCTGCGGATGAGTTCCGCCCACAGGATGTTCGCCGGCTGCGCGGTGGCGATGTCGACCGCCTGGCCATAGTGCCATTCGTCGGCCACCTGTCCAATCGTCGGCCGGGCACCACCGCATCTCCTCGTTCTCCTGAGGAGGCTGCCACGGCGCCTTGTCACCGTACGGTGGTGGGTTACCGCTCGTCGTCATGACCCGACCGTCGGGCATGAGCAGGGCAACGGAGTGGTACATGCGAACGACGCTGGCGACGGCGCCGGGTCTCCAGGTGTCTGTCGCCGGGTCATAGATCTCGGACTGGAGCCGGGGGATGGGCGGTACGCCCGTCTCCTCGTGAATGATTGCCCCGCCGCTCACGAAGACGGTGCGGTCGGGAAGCAGGACAGCGTTGAGGTGAATCCGCGGCAGGCTCAGCGGCATGGCCACCTGGTAGGCAGGGTTGGGCTGCTTGAGATCCACGACCTCGGCAATCCCTGTCGCGCTCGTGCGGTCGTCGGGGGGTCCGCCACCGACGATCATGACGCGCTGGTCCTGCGCCGGAGGCAGCAGAACGCTGGACGACTGGTTGCGTAGCAATCCGTCGACGATGGCCGGCACGACCTGGAAGTCGATGCGGTTGGGTGCGAAGGCCATGATGCCGGGCCGCTGGATGCGGCCGTCGTCCATTCTCCCCCCGCTGAAGAAGACGCGCCCGTCCGCCATCAGAAAGAGGTGGGCGTAGAACGGCAGGCCGTTGAAGTCCGGACTCTGCGGCGGGTTGTGCTGGAGCCACTGCCCCGCCACGGGGTCGTAGATCTCGAAGAGCGGATTGAGGTTGCCAGTGAACTCGTCCTTGCCGCTCACGGTCAGCACGTGTCCGTCCGGAAAGAGCAGCAGCTGCGGATACCACCGTCCGTGCGCCATGGGAGCGGCGTTCGCCCACTGCTCGGTGACCGGGTCGAAGATCGCGACGTCCCGCTGACCGAGGTCATTGCCGTTGTTGTAGTCCTGCGTCCCGCCAGCGGAGAGGATACGGCCGTCGGCGAGGACCGTGTCACCACCGCAGAAGAAGTCAAAGGGCCGGTGGTCCCCGCGGAAGATCGTCGGTAGGTGCGTGAAGTTCTGGCCATCTGGGGCCTGCGGGTCCCACACGACACTCGTGTACAGACCGGCGGCGATGCTGCCGAAGTTGGTGTCGGCGACCCGTGCAGTGTTGTTCCCCGACCCTGAGAAGAACAGCACTCGCCCGGTGTGGAGCATCGCCGCATGGATAGCGAGCACCTCTGAGTTGAAGCGGAGAACTTCCCACTTCCCGTGGACTGTCGGGGACTCGGTGAGCCGGACGGTCGTGTAGAAGCCGACGCTGCCGTCCGTTGGGTGGTCGGCGGCGAGGATGACGAGATGCGGTGTTCCGTCGAGCGGGACCACGGCGATCCCTCCACCCTGGTTCTCCCAGGAGAACCAGTTGTTCACCCCGAGCAGACTCGACCACCCGGCTTGCGGGTCGCCCGGCTGAGCGCCTGCCGGTACGCCGTCCGCGTTGACGTCAAAGGCGATGCGGTAGAAGGCCTGGTTCTGCTGCGGTGCGTTGTCGATTCCGAAAACGATAATGTCGAGGTGCCCGTTGCCCGTCGTGTCGGCGACGGCGACCCCGCCACCCTGGTTCGCCCACGAAAACCAACCGGGCATGTCGACCCAGTCCGACCACCCGCCGGTGACGTTGCCGCCCTGGTCGAGATTGCGGCCAACGCGGTAGATGCCGCGGTTCTGCATGGCTGGGTCGTCGATGGTCATGACGATGAGGTCGGGCATTTGGTTGCCACTGAGGTCGGCAACGGCGATTCCTGAACCTTGGTTCTCCCACGAGAACCAGGGCACGTCGTGCCAGGGGGACCATCCCCCAGTGACATTCCCGTCTGCGTCGAGGTCCCGTCCGACGCGGTACGCTCCAGTATTGAGCTGCGCCGCGTTGTCGACCATAAGGACGATGACGTCGAGCCTGCCGTTCCCGTTGAGGTCCGTGATCGCGATTCCGGCCCCCTGCGTGTCCCTCGAGGTCCAATCCGGTACGGCATGCCATTGCGTCCAGCCCCCGACGATGCTGCCGTCGGCATCAAGGTCGCGCCCCACGCGGTAGGCGGCTCGATTGGGCTGCTGGCCGCTGTCGACAGCGAGAACGACGAGGTCTGATGTCCCATTGCCGGTCACGTCGCCGATGGCGACCGAGGCCCCCTGATTAACAGGCGAGAACCAGTCTGGGATGTCGTGGAAGCCGGGAGGCATCATCGTGGGCTCCTGGTCGGGCGGGGCAATGGAGGTCAGGGCCCAGGGCCGTCGCTACTCTCCGAGAGCAGCCTTGATCGTGCTGACGCGGGTTCTCGGTGAGCGGCACCAGGGTGTAGACGCCGGCATTGCCGTCGGGCGGCTGGTCGACCGCCAGGATGACGAGCTGCGGGGCCCCCGTTCACGTCGGCGACCGCGACCCGGCGTATTGGTTCTCCCAGGAGAACCAGTTGTTCACCCCGAGCAGGCTCGACCAGCCTCCCGACGGGACGCCATCGTGGTTGACGTCATGCGCGACGCGGTCGATCCACGGTCCCCAGCCACCGGTGACCACGCCGCTCTGGTCGTGTCGACCATGAGCACGACCAGGTCGCGCCTGCCGTTGCCGGTGACGCCCGCCACCGCCACGCCGGCCCCCTGGTTCTCCCACGAAACCAGTCCGGCACCGGAAGAAACTCCGCGGGCATGCGTCAGCCTCCTTCACCCCAAGCGGCCACGGCTGCCGACAGTGGCCTATCGCAGTCCAGACGTTCTGGATCGCACCCACGCCCACTCAGAAGTAGCGATCTTGCCAAACCAGCGCGAACGTGTCTAGTGGGAACACAGACCAGTGCGGCCATGAGGCTGCCGGCATCAGCTACGGTCGGCCTCTCGTCGCGGGGGCCTTGGACTGCCAAGGCGAGCAAGAGCCCGAGACGACTACGGCGGGATGCTCGGCGGTCCGAGGCCAGCCGCCAAACGAGACAAATCGTTTTGAGTGTTCCGATCGCTTCAGCCAATCTGGCAGATTCAGCGTAAATAGATCTCTTGACTCACTCCCCACAATTGCCTAGCATCGACCATTAGTCTCGATTCCCGGGAGGCGAGTCGAGCCCGGTTTCCGCGTCGCGCCCGGCGGGTTCGAGCGTGCATGCGCAGGTCATGGGCGTCACAGGCCACGCCGGACCCGTGACCGCATCAGCGCTTCCTGAGCGACAGTCACCAACGCCGTCAACGCGATCTCAGCCACAGCCTGCCGTCCGGACCCGTCGGTTCCCTTGCGCATGCCCGATCGCCGCCCAAGCGCGCCGCGGTGGCCGCCCGCGACGGTTCGTTCGTCGTGGCGCTGGCTGCCCGAAGCGCCGATGAGGTGAGCTCGCAGGTTCGTCCTCGGCGGATCGAGGTGGCGCGGCCGACGGTGGGCCTCCAGGCGTCGACACCTCGCCAACCGCGACGAGACCTCAACGCAACTACCGCACCGGGAATCGAGGCTAGGGGCTGTCGGCCTCTCCGGCGGGCGGCTCATGGCTCGTGACCCGCAGGGAGCCGGCGCTTGGGATGAAGACCGACTCTGAGCCGGAGTCCCAGCGCACCGTGATCAGTCGGCCGTCCACGGCCGTAACCACCCCGCTGCGTGTGACCTGTCCGACCTTCTCCGACTCCACGAGTACCCGGTCGCCGACCTCCACCATGGTCGACCTCCTCTGCTGGTGGCGGAACCAGGACGCTCCAAGTGTCCCCAAGCCCGCCAGTTCGCTTCAAGAGTTGCGGTGGCAAGGCGAGGTAGGTAGAAGCAGGGAGCGTCTTACAGTCATTCCGTCTGTCATTCCACCACGCGCCACCCCTACCTGCCAGCATGGGGTAGCCATTCAGCCCCCCGCCCGGGGGGCGGGGTGGGGTCAGGTGGGCGAGGCGGCCGCCAGCCAGGCCAGGACCTTGGCGGGCAGCGACGAGCGTGGGCAGGATGGCACGGGGACCAGACCTCCATGGCAGGTGTCAGCACCCTGCCGATGGTCTGGTCCCCGTCAATGTAGGGACGCACGGAGCATCACGGACACCCTCAGTGACCTTGCTGGCTTGTCCGTCGAGTCCCGGGCGAATAGGCTCCAGCGAGCGGGCGATTCGAGGACCCCAGGGATGCGCTGGTGGAGGGGTAGGCGGCGATGCCGAAGTACGCGGTGTTCTTCACCCTCAAGGCCGAGGCCATCGCCCGGGCCATGCAGCAACCAAGCGACCGGATCGCAGTCGTGTCCAAGGCGGTCGAGTCCGCGGGGGGCAAGCTTGAGGCGTACTACTTGATGTTCGGCCAGTACGACGGGTTCGTCATCGTGGACCTCCCCGATTCCCGGGCAGCTGCCGCGTCCAGCCTGGCGGTGAGCAGCACCGGGACCTTCGAGCACCTGGAGACCCACGAACTCATCGAGGCAGAGGACGTCAACCCGATTCTGGAGCAGGCCAAGGGCATCACCTCCCAGCTCCCCGGCACCTAAGGGGTCCCCGCCGCACAGGTGGATGTGGGGGTCGAACGCCTGCGCCGCTGCCGGCGGGGCTGGCGATCGAACAGGGCGCCCTGGGCGGGGTCGACGGGCCTGCGCATCAGCGCCGCGCCTGGACGTGCAGGGCGATACGGGGGCGAGCTCGCTGGGCCGCCGGTAAGGGTCGGGCTGCACCAGATCACCTACCGGAGCGGGTCGGGGAACCGGCGCGTCGCCACCGACGGTGGGGTCCTGCTGGCCCGGGCAGTAGATCCATCACCGCGACGAGTGGGGCGGCGTGGCGCCAGCCCAGCTGCTCGCCGCGACGGAGGCCGCCAGCCGTCAACGCCCTGGCCACCCCCCTGCCCGCGCACTGCGGCGCTTGCCCGTCCCCCTGACCCGCCACAGCCGGTTGAGCTCCGCCGCCAGCGGCCCGGTGCCGTGCTCCAGATACTGCAGGTCGCCGTGGCTGTAGAACGGCCGGCCGTGGACGCGGCACGCCCGGCAGCGCCAGTCGCAGGTCTGCGGGATGCACGGACGGGCGTCGTCGGGCTTCGGCCAGCAGGTGCACCTACGGCCCTTGTCGATCCCCGATCCGGGCGGGATGGTGATCTCCCCGGGCCGGCGCGTCTTCCGGCCGCCCACCAGGCGTCACCGCCCTTGGCTTGTTGCCAGGCTCCGACCACCTCAGCAAGCAGACGGGCACGACCAAGCCGGAGCCGCATGGCGCGCGCCCACCGTACTCCCCGGCGATGGGGCCCGCCGGACAAGGTCTGGGTCCGGACCACGCCACCCACGCCGGGGTGACCTCTGCTGGATCGTCAGCGTTGGCGGGTGTGGTAGCCAAGCCGGTCGATCGGCACTCGCCGGCCGCTGCGCCCGCGGCGAGGCACAGCCGCTTGGCATACTCACGTCGGCAACTGTCGTTTAGGCGAGAAGGTCCTGGTGGACCTGGCGAGGGAAGCGGTGAGCCATGTCGGAGTGGAGGGAGCTGACCTGGGACGACGCCATGCGGCGCGGTTACGAGGCGCTCCGCAGCGGCGAGGCGCTCTACGAGGAGATCGACGCTGAGCTGGGCAGGTCCAACATCGACATCGAGAAGCACCTGCGGCGCGCTGAGCTGAAGCTCGCCCAAGCCAACGCCTGGCTTGCCATGGCGCGGGAGCTGGGCTGGCAACGGGACGACTACGGCAATCGGGCACGCTGAGCACCGCAGCTGCCGACTGAGGCCGCGGACAGGCGGGGGGAGACCTGGTGGAGTGGACGCCAGAGGGCTGGGCGACCACTGATCTCGTGGTGGGCCTCCGAGGGAGTGCGACGCCAACGGCACCCGCCGCGCTACCCGCTACAGGACGAGTCTGGTTGACCCGCCTCCGGTGCGGCGGTACGGTCCACGGGTCACGAACGACTGCCTTACCTGAGCCCGATGTGCAGATACATTGCGTCCGTCGTCGCTCACCTGACGCGGGTACGGCCTGAGGCCGAAGGAGCGAGCGACCAGGACCGGCCAGGTCCGGGGCGCATCCGAGCCATCCCGCCGCACCGCTCCCGCGATGTGCACACGTGCTGCCTGACAGAGTCGGACGCCTGATGCCGATGACGATCACCTGGCGCATGCCGGTGCTCGTCGCTGCGCGAATGCGGGCGGTGCCGTCCGCGCTCGATCCGGTCACCGTCGCCCAGCAGTTGCTGCCGGGCGGCCCGGAGGAGGAGGCAGTCATGCCCAACCCCGTCCACCTCGAGCCCCAGGCGAAGGCCGTCGCCGACGCCAACGCCAACCCTCCCTACTTGTTTGAGCTCGGCCCGGACCAGGGTCGCAGGACCGTCGATGAGGTCCAGTCCGGCCCTGTCAAGAAGCTACGCGTCGACATCGCGGACACCACCGTGCCCGGCGGCCCGTCCGGCCAGGTGTCGGTGCGCATCCTGCGCCCGCAGGGCGCCAGCCGGCCGCTGCCGGTGATCGTCTACATCCACGGCGCCGGCTGGGTCTTCGGCAACAGCCACACCCACGACCGGCTCATCCGTGAGCTCGCCGTCGGCGCGCAGGCCGCAGTGGTGTTCCCCAACTACAGCCTTTCCCCGGAGGCCAAGTACCCCACGGCCATCCAGGAGTGCTACGCCGTGGCCAAGTGGGTCGCCGAGCACGGGCAGGAGCGTGGACTGGACGGCAGCCGCATCGCGATCGGCGGCGACAGCGTCGGCGGGAACATGAGCGCCGCGGTCACGCTGCTGGCCAAGCAGCGCGGCGGTCCGGCGTTCCGCCAGCAGGTGCTCTTCTACCCGGTCACCGACGCCAACTTCGACACCGAGTCCTACCACCAATTCGCCACCGGCTACTACCTGCGCCGCGACGGCATGCAGTGGTACTGGGACCAGTACACCACCGACCCCGCCCAGCGGGCCGAGCCCACCGCCTCCCCGCTGCGCGCCAGCCTCGAGCAGCTCGCCGGCCTGCCGCCCGCCCTGGTCATCACCGGCGAGGCTGACGTGCTCCGCGACGAGGGCGAGGCGTATGCCGACAAGCTCCGCGAAGCTGGCGTCCCCGTCACCGCCGACCGCTTCCAAGCCATCATCCACGACTTCGTCATGCTCAACACCCTCGCGGACACCAACGCCGCCCGGGGCGCCATCACCCTCGCCACCGACACGTTGCGAAAGGTGTTGTCCGACAAGAACTGAGTCTCCCGCCTCTCGGGGCCTTCCGACCGTAGGGCAAGGTCGGACGAGTCAGTCGGCGACCATGGCCCGGCCAAGCGCACCGGCGGTGACAACGCTCCACCCCGTTCATGTCTGGTGTCGCGCCCAGCGGCCGGCGGGCGCGACACCAGTCACGTCGGTGGTATCCCGCGGAGGAACCTGTAGGGTGCGGAAACCCGGACGTGGCCTGTGAGCTGCGGGTCCGCATCGACACGCGGCTCGGTACCGTGACGCTGCCCCCCACGACAGAGGCCACCTGGTGCTGTCGAGATTCGCCGACCTGACGGTGCCGCTTCATCCAGCTCATCCAGCTGCTCGCCCTGTCGTCGGCGGCGACGCCGCCGGGGACCTGGAGATCCTCGTGCTGCGCCACCAGCTCACGGTGCTGCGCCGGCGGTGGCGTGCGGGGCGAACCTGTCAGTGGTTGTGGCGGGGCGGCTCGTGGCCGCTCGCGCCGACCAGGAAGTCGAGGTCGGCGCCGCGGTTGGCCTGGAGCACATGGTCGATGTGGAGCCGGGTGTGGCCGCGTGCCGGGGGGGCGGCCCGGGCGGCTGCCACTTCTGGCGGCGGTGGCCGTGCTCCTCGTCGTCGACCTCCATCCGCAGCGTTCGCGCGGGGGGCTGTTGCATCTGGGCCAAGGACGTCGCCGGCGAGTAACAAAGTGGAGTCCGCTTCCCCACCCAAAACGGCCAATCTTGAGTATCGTCGGCGACGTTCCGGACCCCAGTGGGGGGACGTCGAAGGCGGTGATCGCCAGATGCAACAGTGCCCCGAGCGGCGTCGGTGTCCTCAAGACGCATTGGGAGTAGAGCGCATAACTGGACGTCAGGAGAGCATTTACGATAACTTCGGAACCTACGGTCGAGCGCGACCTGCGGAAACGGGCGTCCGCACAGCGGTTCCCTGCCGTTTGCTGACACGGAAGAGGACGAAAGTTCAACTCTTGCCGCGCCCACGATATAGGTTCTGAGCAGCGCATTTGCTACTGCGCGAGTGAGCGACCGTCTTCGCCAGTCGATCGTAGCGCTAGTTTTCCTTGTAGTGAGCCGCACAGCGGTACAAGAGCGCTTTACCGTGCTCTTGTGGGGAAGGTCTTGGTTCATGCGGCGTCAGGGCTTCGATGGATTTTCGGCGTAGGTCGGTCAGGACCGCAGCTCAACATTGGCAGACTGATGACCGGCCCAGTCTGTGGAGTGGCTCAAGAGGGGGATGGCTCCGGTTGGGCTCGAGCGACGGGGGCGACGGTGCCTTCCGGGTATGCCCCAGCCGGGACCTGGCGGACCAGCTGCACATAGCGGTCGAACGCTTCCTCGTAGGCACCGGACCGGGCTGAGGGCCCGACCGGCTCGCCGGCGCTAAGCGGGATGCCGGGCGGCCGCAACCGGGCGGCCTCGGCGGCCAGCAGGGTGGCCCCGATGGCCGAGGCGCTGCGCACCTCGACCAGCCGCAGCTCCGCCCCGAGTACGTCGGCCAGCACTAGCCGGAAGCTTGGGTCGAGGGCACCCCCGCCCACTAGCCGGAGCTGGTCGGGCCGGGCGCCGGGTAACGCTTCGAGGGCGTGGCGCAGGGCGAAGGCCACCCCCTCGACAGCGGCCTGCAGCAGCGCGGCGCGGTCGGTCGCCAGGCCGAGCCCGAGCCAGGCGCCGCGGGCATCGGACCGGAGTACCGGCGTCCGCTCGCCGCTGAGGTAGGGGATGAAGGTGACGCCCAGCGCCCCCGGTGGGTTGGCCCGGGCCGAACCGTACAGCTCGGCCCAGCTGGCCTGCAGCGTCCTTCGCACCCAGTCGAGGGCGAGCCCGGCGTTCTGGATCGCGGCCATCGCGTACCACCGGTCGGGTGCGGCGGCCCGGTACAGGTGGGTGCGGGGCGCCGACGCCGGCTCCGGGTGGAGCACGGGCCGCACGATCTGCCCGCCGGTGCCGACCGAGAGCTGCACCTCCGCCGGGTCGGCCAGGCCGGTGGCGAGCAGCGCGGCGGCCGTGTCGGCCGCGCCCGCAGCGACGGGGATGCCGGACCGCAAGCCAAGCGCCTCGGCGGCGTCGGGACGCACGGCACCGGCAGGGTCGCTGGAGGCGACCACTGGCGGGAGCAGCTCGGGTTCGAGGCCGACTCCGGTCGCCACGTCCTCGGCCCAGCGGTCGGCGGGCAGGTCCCAGAGCAGGGTCGCGGAGGCGTCGGAGGGGTCGGTCGCGGCCGTGCCGGTGAGTTGGTGGCGGACCCAGTCCTTGGGCAGCAGCGCCCAGCGGGCCTGCCGGTAGGCCTGCGGCTCGTGCCGCGCGACCCAGCGCAGCAGGGGCCCGGTCATCCCGGGGACGATCGGGTTGGCGAGCGCCGCCCGGCGCGACTCGGGCAGCCGCCGCCAGGCCGCGGTCTCCGCCGCCGCCCTGGTGTCGGCCCACAGCACGGCGGGCCGCAGCGGCCGCCCGGCCGCGTCGACCAACACCAGCCCGTGCATCTGGCCGTCGACGCCGACCGCCGCCACGTCGACGTCCCCGGCCCGGCCACGAGCGGCACCGACGGCCGCCACGACCGCCTGCCACCACGCCGCCGGATCCGTCTCCGCCCACCCGGGCCGGGGACTGTCGACGGGGTAGCTGGCCGCGGCCTCCGCGAGGAGGCGCCCGTCGGTGCCGAGCAGGACGGCTTTGGCGCCGCTGGTGCCTAGGTCAATGCCGAGGATCGCTTGTATGGTCATGGTGCTTCCTCGCCGGCCGGCGCTTACCCGGTCCGGGCTGGGGCGCCGAGCCCGTCGAGCATGAAGCGGCGCGCGGCGCGGGCGAGGTCCTCGCCATCGTCCCACAGGTTGCGCCAGACGGCGAGGGTGTTGGACAGGGTGGGGTTCACCACCGCGGACGAGAAGCTCTCGAAGGTGACGACTCCCTGGTAGCCGACGGTGCGGAGCGCGGCGAAGAACTGCTCGAAGTCGATGGTGCCGGTGCCGAGGTAGCCGCGGTTGCTCTCGCCGACGTGCACATAGCCCAGGCGCTGGCCGCACAGCTCCACCGGAGAGGCGAAGTCCCGTTCCTCGATGTTCATGTGGTAGGTGTCCAGGTGCACGACGAGGTTGGCGGCGTCAACCTCGTCGAGGAGCGCCATTGCTTGCTCGGCGGTGTTGAGGAGGTTGCTCTCGTAGCGGTTGACGACCTCGACGCCGAGGGTGATGCCATCGGCCGCGGCGCGGTCGGCGAGCCAGGCGAGCGACTCGACGCAGTGGCGGCGGCCCTGGGGCGTTGCGGGGCCCGGGTACTTGCCGAGAGCGGAGTAGATGACGCCGCCGAGATAGGTGGCGCCGATGTCCCGGGTGACATCGAGCGCCGCGGCGAGCAGTCCGCGGCCGCGACGGGCGACGTCCGGGTCGGGGCTGGAGATGTCGGCGTCGAAGCTGAGCCCGAGCGAGCAGGCGGCCTTGAGGCCGTATTCGCCGAGCAGCCTCCGGGTGAGGCCGGCATCGACCGTTGTGGGATCCAGGACGGGGATCTCGAGCAGGTCGAAGCCGGCGGCGGCGGTGGCCTCCACGGCGCGCCGCACGTCGGCTTCGGTCCAGCCCCCGACCCAGACGAGCGCGTGCACGCCGAGGGGGTTCACGGTTGTCTCCTTGCGCCAGTTCATCGGGCGGGTCAGGCGGTGAGGGTTCCGGTGATCATGGCGACGAGCTCGTCGCCGGAGGTGTCTGCGGTGCGCCGACCGCCGACCAGACGCCCGGCCCGCATGACCCAGACGTGGTTGGACAGGCGCATGACCTGGTCGAAGTTGTGGCTGATGAGCAAGACGGCCATGCCGTCCTGGCGGAGCGTGCGGATGAGCTCCTCGACCTTGGCGGTCTCCTGGACGCCGAGCGCTGCGGTCGGCTCGTCCATGATGACGAGCTTGGAGCCCCAGCCGGCGGCGCGGCTGATGGCCACTGCCTGGCGCTGGCCACCGGACAGCCGTCCCACGCGTGATCTAGCGGATGGCACGTTGACGGCCAGGCGCGACAGCATCGTGCGCGATTCGGCCTGCATGCCCTTTCGGTCCAGGAACGCGACCGGCCCGAAGCGCCGCACCCTCTCCCGGTTGAGGAACAGGTTCTGCCACACCGTGAGCTCGGGGACGAGCGCAAGGGTCTGGTGGACCGTTTCCATGCCGGCGCGTCGTGCGTCCTCGGGTGAGTGGAAGTTGGTCTTGGCGCCGTCGAAGACGATGCGTCCGCCGTCGGGACGGTGCACCCCGGCGATGCAGCGCACCAGGGTGGACTTGCCGGCGCCGTTGTCGCCGACGAGCGCGGTGACCTCGCCGCGGTGCGCCCAGATGCTGACGTCGGCCAGAGCTCGGACACTGCCGAACGACTTGCTTACGTCCTCGCAGTTGAGGAGGGCGTCGCCGGATGGTGGTCCGCCGCGGCGGGAGTCGGCCTGGTTCCGTGTGGTGGGTGGGGTATCAGTGCTCATCGCTGGAACCTCGTGAGGAGTGCGGCAAGGACGACGACGATGCCAACGGCGAGCGGCTGGTAGAACTGCGAGACGCCGAGCAGGGTCAGGCCGTTGACGAGGGCGGTGAGGAGCAGCGCCCCGACGACGGGGCCGATGATCGTTCCGCGGCCGCCGAACAGGCTGACGCCGCCGAGGACGACGGCGGCGACCGAGTTGAGCAGGAAGGCGGTGTTGGCGGCGGGTTCGGCCGCGCCGATGCGGGCGACGAGCAGGATCGCTGCGAGCCCCGCCAGCACGCCGGAGATGGTGTAGACGGCGATCTTGACCCCGTCGGTGCTGACGCCCATGGCGCGGGCGCTCTCCTTGTCGCCGCCGGTGGCAAGGAGGTGGACGCCGAAGCGGGTGCGGAAGAACACGACGTGCGCGATGACCGCGACGACGGCTGCCACCAGCACCGCGTAGCCGAAGGGCCCGATGGTGCCGCTGGCGAGCCGGAGCAGGAACGAGCTTGGCACCTGGACCGGCTTGCCGTCGGAGATGACGAGCGCCGCCCCCGAGGCGGCCGAGAGCGTGCCGAGTGTGACGATGAAGTCGGTGATGCGGCCCTTGGCGACCAGCAGGCCATTGGCCAGCCCGACCAAGCCAGAGGCCAGGACGGCGAGCACGCAGGCGGCCGCAATGTTCCAGCCATGGGCTGAGGCCCATCCGAGCATCACCGCGCCGAGCGTCATCGTGGAGGCGACCGACAGGTCGATGCCGGCGGTGGCGATGACGAAGGTCTGGCCAACCGCCAGGACGACCAGGATCGCGGCTGCGACCAGCATCGCCTCGACGTTGCCGACGGTGAGGAAGGTTGGGGTCGCGATGAAGAAGACGATGACGAGAACGACGAGGCCGACGACCGCGGCCCAGTCGGCCCAGAAACCGACGTCGCGGAGCCGGGCCGTGAGCGGCTCCGTGTCGCGCACGCCGACCGCGGTGTTCGTGTCAGACATGATTCACCTCTGCTCTCGGCGCCGGGGACGGGCGACGTCCCATCCCCGGCGCGTGCGCTTGTCAGCCGGCGAGTGCCTTGAAGGGGTCGTTGAAGGTGCCGAACGGCTTCGGGAAGTTGCTGATGGCCTTGTCGGCGACGTCCTTGGTCACCAGCAGCACTGGGGCTTCGACGTTCGCGGGTAGCTGCTTGCCCGAGGCAGCCGCCTTGCACGCCTCCATGCCCATCTGGCCGATGGCGTAGGGGTACTGCGCCACCGTCGCCGTCAGCTGCCCCTGCTTCACCGACTCCAAGGCGTCCTTGTTCCCGTCGACGCTGATGACCTTGACCTTGCCGGCCTTGCCGGCGTTCTGGATCGCCCGGACGATGCCGAGCCCCATGTCGTCGTTGGCGGCGAAGAAGCCCTTGAGGCTGGGCCGTGCCCGCAGGATGTCGGTCGCCGTGGTCAGCGCCTTTTGGCGGTCCCAGTCGGCGGCGACGGTCTGCGCAATGTCGAGCTTGCCGGTCACGGCCTTCTTGAAGCCGTCGAGCCGGGCCGCGCTGGTGACGTCGCCAGCGATGCCGCCGATGAGGGCCACCTGGCCGTTGCCGGAGAGCTCCTCGAGCATCTGCTCCCCGGCCATCTGGCCGGCGTTGACGTTGTTGGTGCCGACGTAGGTGGCGAGTTTCACCCCGGCAGCCTGCGCGGCCTTGGCGTCGACCGGGCTGTCAATGTTCACGATGGGCTTGTTCTTGCGGCTGACCTGGACCCGCGACTGGACCAGGTTGGTGCCACTGATGGGGTTGACCAGGTAGCAGGAGTAGTCCTGCCCGGCCAGCGCGTTCAGCTTGTCGGCCTGACCGGTGGTGTCGGTGATGCTGGTGGCGGCCTGCACCGACACGGTCGTCCCCTGAGACTTGCTCTGCTCTTCGATGCCCTGCTGCATCGCTTGGAAGAACGGGTTGTCCAGGCCCTTGATCACGGCGGCGATCCTCCCGGCGGAGCTGCCACCCCCGCCACCACCTCCGGTGGCGCCCGAGCTCGTCCCCCTGTTACAGGCGGCGAGCACCAACGCCAGCACGGCCACGGCAGTCACCGTGCCCATCTTGCGCCAGGTCTTTCCAGCCATGGCCCATCCTCTCTGCTCCGCGAGGCACCGGAATCGGTCCCCGACTGCGACAGAAGTTAGCATACTTTTGTATGTTGTCAAGCAATATGTTCGGGGTCTACTATGTCTCAAGCGGACAGAAGTTCCTGTCCTAGTAGCACGGTCTTCGCAAGGCGAGGAGGGGTGATGGCCGGACCGAACGGTAGTGCGACGAGTCAGGGACTCGGGCAGATCCTTGCCCTCTTCCGGAGCCGAGGGCCCCTGACCCGCAGTGAGGTCATGGACTCGACGGGTCTAGCTCGCTCCACGATCAACCAGCGCCTGGACACGCTGCTCGCGGCTGACCTGATCCTTCCGGCCGGTGAGAGCGTGTCCACTGGCGGTCGACGACCGGGGAGGTTCGCCTTCAACGCCCAGGCTGGGATCACGCTGGTCGCAGATATCGGCGCCTCCGGCCTAAGGACCGCGGCCTGCGACCTCGCGGGGGCGGTCATGGCCGACCGCGCGACGCGGAGCGACGTGACCGCAGGCCCCACCGAGGTTCTTGGCATCGTTGCCAGGCTGTTCGAGGAGCTGTGCGCTGAGGTCGGCCGTACCCCTGAGGATGTCAAGGGCGTAGGGATCAGCGTGCCAGGGCCGGTCCAGTTCGCCACCGGACGGGTGGTCAGCCCCCCGATCATGACGGGTTGGGATGGATTCGACATCCCCGGGTTCTTCCAGGAGCGATACCGGACCACCGTGCTCGTCGACAACGACGTGAACGCAATGGCCGTGGGCGAGCAGGGCATCTGCTACCCGGACGTGGCACACCTCGCGTTCCTCAAGGTCGGGACCGGGGTCGGCTTCGGAATCGTCGCAGGCGGCCAAGTGCTACGTGGGACGCAGGGCGCGGCAGGCGATATCGGCCACATCCGGGTCACCGTCCCAGACGTTGTCGAGGAGCCGGACTGTATCTGCGGCAACATCGGCTGCGTCGAGGCGTATGCAGGCGGCTGGGCCCTAATCCGTGATCTCCGCGCGGCCGGCCGCGATCTCCAGACCGTCGACGAGGTCGTTGCCCTCATCCGGGCTGGCGACCCACTCGCCGCACGGCTCGCCCGCCGCGCCGGGCGCATCCTTGGCGAGGCCACCGCAGACGCCGTCAGCCTGCTCAACCCCTCGGTCGTCGTCATCGGGGGCCAGCTCGCGCACGCAGAGGAGCAGTTGCTCGCCGGCATTCGCGAGGTCGTCTACCAGCGCTGCCTTCCCCTGGCGACCCGATCGCTCCAGATCGTGCGCAGCCGCTTGGACCTGCGAGCTGGCGTCATCGGTTTGGCTCGACTCCTCACGGACACGATCCTCGCTCCCAACCAATTGGACGCTCTTCCTGCTCATTGATCGAAACGGGTGCAGCCGACATTGGATGCCTCGCTTCTCACGCGGCCGCCCGGACAACGGTCTGTGTCCGCAGCAGTCAGCCACCTGACGGGGAGCCGGCTTGGTGTGAGCCCAGCATCAAGCTCACGATAGCGGCCGTACCGGGCGGAGAACACGAGTCGATGCCACGACAGCCGCACCGAGGAAGGCCAGCCCAGCCTGGCCTGCCGAATGCCAGCGGCCAAGGCGTCTACGATGTGCTTGGCCGGATGGGAGAACCTCTTGGCGCCAGTGTCTGCCCTCGACCGACGGCACTCGAAGGAGAGTGCTTACGACAGAAGAGCACTTACGATAACTGAACGCTGGAAGAGCATTTAACTTCGGCCCCTACGGTCGGGCATGACCTGGGGAAACGGCGTTCCGCACAGCGGTTCCTTGCATTTTGCTGACACGGAAGAGGCCACAGGTTCAAACCCTGTCGCGCCCACCACACATCGTCGCTGGTCAGGCCGGGTCCACGGACCCGGCTGCTTGCTTTCGGTGCCTGGTTCGGGGTCCTCGGGCAGCAAACGGGCAGCAACCGCTGGTGCGCCGGCGCCCGCTGGCGACGCCAACCAGGATGAGCACGCGGCGGTGGCGACGACGCCACGGCGGGCGATGATCCCCGGGGGGCCGTCGGCGCGGGGCGGCCAGACGACCAAGCCGCCCTCCAAGCAGGGGTGATCATGTCGAACCGGGCCTCCCCGCCACGCGGTCGCCCGCCGCCGCTGGGACGCCGCACCGTCGCTCCGGTGGGGCCTGCGGCGCTCGGAACCCATGACGGCTCGGCGGTGAGGCCACGTGCCGGCGCGACCCTCACCACCGCAGCACCAGGCAGCTGCTCGGTGTCGCTCAGCCGTCCAGGCCGCGCCTCGGCGCACTGCTGTCTTCGGACAGGTTCGGGTCGAGAGTAGGTCGAGCGGCACAGCATCATCCGTCATGCAACGTACTCGGCAGAGCTTTGGGATGGCGGCATTAGCCTTCACCTAGCAGTCCTGGTCATCGACGCCATGTTCGAGACCCGGGGTGCTTGGTACGAACCCGCACCATGCTCATCCATCGAAGCCATAGAGGTACTCGCCCACTTGGGGGCTCGCTTCGATCGCTGCGTGGCCCACCTCCGAAATGGCGGCAACGCCGTCGACCTAGATCTCGACAACCTTACCCATCCCCGCTGGTCGCCGACCCTCATTCAGTAATTCTCGGCCGAGTGCTCGGGTCCGTGTCACCGGCCGCCAAGCAGTGCTGGCTGACCACCGCCTCGTCGCCGCGCCCCTGTGAGAGGCTTGCCTCGATTTGTGATGCTGTGCGCTGGTCAGGTGCCGGTCGTAGTCGGCGTGCGCGGCAGCCGGGGTCGTGCGCCACTCGCCGGTCCAGCCGCACCCGGGCTCCCGGCAGTGCGCCTGGTAGCAGCGGCCGTCCCGGCGCTCGGAGGCCAGCACGAGCAGCGGGACGCCGAGACCACTCCCCCGCCGCGGGTCCAGCTGCGGAGCCGCGTCCTCACCGACCGGCACCGGCAGGAGCCGAGCCAGGGCGTACTTGGGGATGTAGATCGTGTTGCCGATCCGCTCCGACGGCAGCGCGCCCTTCTTGGCCCACTCGTAGACGGTGTTGCTGTGCTTGCCGAGCAGCCGAGCGACCTCGGCGACGGTGTAGGCGATCCGGCCGGGCTCCCCCGCCGGACCGTGCCCGGTGTTGCCCTGCCCGGCGGGCAGGGCGGTACCCTGTGCGTGCATCTGGGCTCCTAATCTCGATGCGACCTGCGGCCTCGGCACCGGGAGCACCACCTCCCGGGTACTGCCGAGGCCGTTCTTACGTACGAACCGTGACTCCTGTGTAGAGGGGTATACAGCGATGCTGAATGTATAGGGGGCTAGACGTTTGGCTGTCAAGTCCCCCCGTACAAGAATGGCCGCATGCCAAACGACGACGACCTCGACCACATCGCCGCCATCAGCGATCCAGCGGCTCGCGCCCGCGCGGCAACCGAGCGCCTCGCCATCTATCAAGCCGCTGTGACGAGGCTCGCGCGGATCCGCCGTGAAGCCATCGCGCAGCTTCGAGCCTCTGGGCTGTCCTACGGCAGGGTCGCCGATGCTCTCGGCGTCAGCCGGGGTCGGATCGCCCAGCTTCGAGGAACCGGGCACGCCGTCGAACGAGACTTCTTCGGCGATGACATCATCACGATCACCACACCGCTACGCGCCGGCGAGGGCACAAGGCCGGTGGTCGCCCAAGAGGACTTCGAAGCGGCCTCCCAGCTCGCCCGCTACCTCAACAGCGTCGAGATCGACACGAGCTTCGGCCAGGTGGCCCCGGCCGGCGAGATCGACTTCACGCCCCCGGGCCTGATCCTGATCTGTGGACCCAAGTCCTCGCCCGTCGCCCGCAAGCTGTTCGACACCGACCCCCGGCTCCAGTTCAACGTCGACGAGGCCGGACGATGGCGGCTCACCGAGCGCGCATCGGGCGAACAGCACGCCTCGCCTAGAGACGACGACCCTTCCGCAGACCGTGACGTCGCCTACCTAGGGCGCCTCGACCGGCCCGACGGCGGCCCACCGGTGCTGGTGATTGCGGGCGTGCACGCGATCGGCTCCCTCGGCGTGGTCCACTTCCTCTCCCAGCCCGGCAACGTGCACCAGCTCCACCGCGAGATCGGCACCCACCGGTTCTCGATGGTGATCGGCAGCGCCTACACCACCTCGCCCCTGCAGATCCTGAGCAGCCAGGCCGACACGCCACCGCTGGTGCACGAGGGCTAGCCATGCCAGGGGAAGGCGACCAGCGCAACCTCGTACTCAGCTACCGAGCGGCCTCAGTGCCGCGCCCCGGCAAGCAGCAGAACGAGGACTTGATCGGCACGCTCGGGGGGCTAGCGTGGCTGCTTGACGGCGCCAGCGTCCCGGCGGGCATGCCGCGGTGCTGCACCCGGGACGCGGCGTGGTACGTCCAGCAGCTCGGCGCCGCCCTGGCCTATGCGCTCTGCAGCACCGACGAGAGAGACCTGCGGGCGGCACTCGCCGGCGCGATCGAGACCGTCGCCACCGAGCACCGCCGTCACTGCTCAGTGGCAGACCGGACTGCCGGGCCGTCGGCGACGGTCCTCATCACCCTCGTGCGCGGAGCAACGCTTGACTACCTCATCCTCGGGGACAGCACACTCCTGCTTGAGACCGACACCGGGGTAGCGCACCACAGCGACAAGCGACTCGGCGAGGTCGCCCGCCCGCTGCGCGCACGCCTGCACGACCTGCTGCGGGCTGGGTGCGGCTACGGCGCCCCCGAGTACCAAGCGCTCCACGCCGAACTCGTGGCAAACGAGCAGGCGGCCCGGAACACCAGCGGTGGGTACTGGATCGCCAGCGACGTACCCCGGGCCGCATACGAGAGCCTCACCGGTACCTGCGAGCTGGGCGCCAGTGCGGGCGCGGTCCGGCGCTTTGCGCTGCTCAGCGATGGCGTCGAGCGTGGCGTCTCGGTCCTTGGCGTATACCCGTCGTGGGCGAAGCTTCTGCACTCGCTCGTTCACGACAGCCCGATCGCGTGTATCCAAGCAGTTCGCGACGCTGAGGCGGCTGACGACCAGGGCCGCCGCTTCCCGAGGACTTCGGGATCCGATGACGCCTCGGTCCTGCTTTGCGAGCCGCAGGGCGCCACAGACTCTTCGACCGTGCCGTGAGAAATCTCCATACTACTTCGAAGCCGGCCTACGAGACGGCCGCTGCAGGCGGGCGTCCTCGACGTCCAGTCGGCCCGCTGCACGTCGGTGCTCACGGCGCTGCGCAGCGAGCTGCACTCTGCGGACGAGCGACCGGCAATGCCGACGTGCGTGGCTTCGCCGGCGAGCTGGACCGGGTGCTGCACACCCAGCCGTCGCGCCGCTCCCACCGGGCACACCCCCCAGGCCCAGCCGGATGAGCAGCACCGACGTGCTGGTGATCGGCGCTGGCGTCGCTGGGCTGACCGCCGCGGTCTGCCTCGCCGAAGCCGGCGCTCGTGTCCGGGTGGTCGCCAAGGAGCGGCCGGAGCAGACCACCTCGGCGGCGGCCGGCGCGGTCTGGGCGCCCTACCGGATCGGCGGCGACCCAGCGCGCATCAACCGGTGGAGCCAGCGCAGCCTGGAGGTCTTCACTGCGCTGGCACGCTCCGACCGTTCCGGCGTGCAGATGATCATCTCGATGGAGGTCGGCCGCCGGCTGGTCGCCGCGCCCGAGTGGGCGCCGCTGGTTCCTGGCGTGCGTCCCTGCACGACCGACGAGCTGCCGGCCGGCTACGCCCACGGCTACCGGTTTGTCATCCCAGCGATCGACATGCCCGTCTACCTGGCCTACCTGCTTGCCCGCCTCGAGGACGTCGGCGGGGTCCTCACCCAGGAGACCGTGCCGTCGCTGGACCAGGTGAGCGGCACGGCGACGGCGGTCGTCAACTGCACCGGCATGGGCGCCCGCGAACTCGTCCACGATCGGGCGCTGCGGCCGGTTCGTGGCCAGCTCATCATCGTCGCCACCCCGGCGTGGAGGTCAGCCTGGTCGAGGCCGAGGAGGACCCGGACAGCACCGAGTTGACCTTCCTGATCCCCCACGGCCCCACGCTGGTCCTGGGCGGCACCGCCGAGCCTGATGACAAGCGCAGCGACCCCGACCCGGCCACCACCAGAGCGATCCTCGCTCGCTGCGCCCGGCTCGATTGAATCGCCCTGGGTTTGATGGAGGCCGGTGGGGTTGGTTCTGGTCGGGTGTGCTGACGGCCGGCTGGGTCATTGTGCCGCACGGTTGTGGCGGGGCTCGAGGGCTCGGAGCATCAGGGCTGGAGGAGTTCGTTGATGGTGACGGGCTCGTCACAGCAAGGGCAGTGTCCGCCAGGCCCCAGGCGGCGCATGAAGGTGCCGCAGTCCTGGCAGCGCTGGGTGCCGAGGAGCCTGGT
>WNGG01008724.1_pt1 | contig 26335 bp, 21 predicted proteins | sample 5400661 | NCBI WGS metagenome assembly WNGG01 (sample SAMN13153372, study PRJNA577476) | soil metagenome | isolation source: 100 cm soil or saprolite under Garry oak tree replicate 1 | place: USA:California | collected 2016-06-15
CGTTGTACTCACGCGGGCTGACCAACACGCTGGAGGTCGTCAACGCCCTCGCCTGGCGCCTGATCGAGGCGTCCCGCGACGACGACTGGTCGACCGAGCGGTTCGCCTACGTCGACGGGCTCCAGCAGGCCCTGTTCGACGTGCACGACGACCTCGTCTACTGCTCCTTCGTCGGCTTCCGCCACTACGACCTGTGGAACGCGGTGGTCCGGGTGTGGAAATCGACCAGCATCCTGCCCACCATGACCGTCGAGAAGGCGCTCCGCACGTTCCTGAAGACCGGGGACGCGCAGGTCTTCCTCGACCTGGAGAAGACCGAGACGCCCGGCCTCCCCGACCCGGTCGGCAAGGACATCACCCGGCTGCTGGAGTTCACCCGGCACACCTGCCAGGCGGTCGAGTCCGGAGAACTGGCCGCCCACCACGCCGCGGCTGCGCTGTTCGCCTGGATCCAGGATGCCGCGTTCCTGCCGGCCCCGTTCGAACTCGGCCTACCGGACAACCGGTACTTCGAGGCGACACCGCACCTGCTCGAGCGGGTGGGGGAGCGGGGCCGGACCGAGGCGCCCGAGCACATGAGGCAGCTCTTCCGGTAGGCGGCCCGGGCCAGGGTACGGGTCAGCCCGCACCCTCGCCCGGTCATCCGTCAGTCTTCGGTGGCGAGGCCGTCGCCGAGCATTTCGAGGACCTCATCCAGGTCGTACTGTGCCCGGCCGGGCTGCCCGTACCTGGTGAGTTTTCCGCGGCTGGCCCATTTGCGGATCGTCGCCTCGGTGACGCCAGCGGCCATCGCAGCGAGCTGGGTCGGGACCATGCGTTTCCGGTCGTTGTGACCGTGCGCCCGGCCGCTCATGCAAGGAAGTCGCCATCTTGGATGGTGCGGCCGCCGTGCAGTTGCCCACTCTCTTCGAGGCGACGACCGAGGACCAACCATTGGTTGGGCCGCCAGAGATGGCCACGGTCACAGCTGACTCTGGTCGGACGTGACGTCGCGCCGATGGTGGCGTAGATTTTGGCGTTGCATTCCGACTCCTGACACGAACCGAGTTCCACCCGCCGGCTGGAATACGGCTCAAGCGCCTCCTCCGCGGTTTTGACCACCCGGACAATCTCCCGCACCGCATCGTTGGCGGCGGAATGCCGCGCCAACCACAGAAGGTGGGTCAACAGGAAGCGGGAAAGCTCCGAAACGGTGCGATGTGGCCGGGCCGGTAATCGCCGCTCGTCCACGACCAGACCGGCCCAGGACGAGGCGACGGCCAGCATCTCGGATCGCGCCGCGACGATCGCGTCGTTCAGGGAGACACCTTTAGGGGTACCTCCGCGTACCCTTTCGATGCCACGGGCGCCACCGTTTACAAGCATTTCCTCGCAGTCGCAGTAGAGCCCGGGTAATTTCGCAAGGTTGTCCTTGAGTTGCTCGAGACAGCCGGCGCACAGTCGATTGCCTTTTTCGTTGTTCGAGGGCGCCAGCCTTTCTCGGCGGTATCGAGGACAGGATTCTACGGCACACCATTCTTGGGACATGTCAGTCTCTCCGGTGAACTTAACCACTGACCCGACCATTCGTATTTCAGTGTGACCACTCTCGTATTTCAGGCAAGCAGATCGCTTGCCGAACAATCTGTTGGAAGCTTCGAAACAACCGCTGCGAATAGATGAGGCGGTGGCCCGGCGGGCCGGCGGACCAGATGCCGTTTGCGGCCCGCAATGGAGACGCTCTGAAACAACGGAGACGCTCTGAAACAACCCGGACGCTATCTCGACCGGCTCCGCTGGTCGGGCTCGGACTGGGCCCGGACCCGCCGTATCCCGCCCGCAGGCGGGATCGGCAGACCGTCATTCGGCGACCAGACTGGTTCTGGACAAGGGACGGTGCACGGCGACGCCAGTCCTAACGTGGCTGGGAACGTCATGCGGGTCCGGGCACCGGGATGTAATCCGCAAAGTGTCAACCCCACCAGAGACGCCTGCGAAAGCATTGGCAGGGACACCTTCCGGTTCCGAAGCTTATTCGAATGAACCATGGGGCAATTGGGGACCACCAAGCTTGCCAGGGCGCGACTGTTCGACGCTCCGACGTGCACCGAGCAAGGCGCTGCGTGGCACAAAGCGTGACACGTCGAGCAGTACGGTGTCAACACTGCGGGATGAATTACCACGTGACCGCCGTGGATGCGTTACGGGCACTGCATTCGCTGGTCCACAGCGATCAGAGAATTGTTGCACAGGGGTTTCAGGTGATTATCGCACTGTTGAACCTGACTCAACCTTTCTGGCAAAACCGGGCGGATCCCCCTAATGATCCCTCCATCGGCGAATCGGGCCCGAGCCACGTTCCGGTGGAGTCCGTAAATTCGCCCTTCATTCGATTCCGGCAGGACCGTGCAGCCCACCAGGCGCGGACGCAGACACCACCCCGCGACTGTGCCGCGGTATCCGGCCGTGTCGCCGTACTGGTCACCTCCTGGTCGGGCGGCACGTATGACACCCGTTCCGCGGACGGGGGGTTGACATGCCGATAGAACGGTGTCACGCTTTTTCGCGGTTGAGCTTTCGCTGTCCACCCATCACCTCGATGGCGGTGTCGATAGGAACTCACCGAACCTCACCCTTCTTGACGCCGTATGACCGCGTGGACGGTCGTACGGCGTCTGTCATCGCGCCGTCGGCCAGCTGCCGTGCCGGCGGGTGGACAGACCGACCCGGGCTGCCGTGCCGCGCGGTCGTCCGACGTGCCTCGAGTTGCCGAGCCGGAGCACCCGCACTTGACGATTGGGAGACCTCATGGCCATGACGATGACCAGTGCCGCGAAGGAAACCAGCCAAGCAAAGCCGTGCGACGTCGTGATCCTGGGCTCCGGACTGGCGGGCGCGGTGGCCGGAGCGATCCTGGCCCGGCATGGCGCCAAGGTCGTACTGATCGACGCGGCCTCGCATCCACGCTTCGCGATCGGCGAGTCGATGACCCCGCAGCTGGTGGAGTGGCTGCACATTCTCTCCGAGCGCTTCGACGTACCGGAGATCAAGAGCCTGTCCAGCGTGATCCAGAGCACCAAGGACATCGGCCCGGTATTCGGCGACAAGGCGCACTTCGGTTTCATGCTGCACCGCCCGGGCGAGGAGCCGGATCCTCGCGAGGCGACCCAACTGGCGCTGCCGAAGATCTTCCACAAGAACAGTCACCTGTTCCGCCAGGACAGCGACGCGTTCATGTTCCACGTCGCGGTCCGGTACGGCTGCACGCCCCGACAGAACTGGCGCGCGACCGATCTGGAGTTCGACGACGACGGCGTCACCGTGACGGGGCACAACGGAGAGGTCTTCCGCGGCAAGTACCTCATCGACGCGAGCGGGTTCCGGTCGCCGCTGGCCGAGAAGTTTGGGCTGCGCGAGGTACCGGCCCGCTTCAAGCACCACTCGCGCTCGCTGTTCACGCACTACATCGGGATCAAGCCGTTCGACGACGTCAGTGGCCACCCCAACCACTTCCGGCCGCCGGTGCCGTGGCACAGGGGCACGATGCACCATCTGATCGAGCGGGGCTGGTTTTGGATCATCCCGTTCGACAGTCACAAGCACTCGAAGAACCCTTTGTGCAGCGTCGGTCTCACCTTCGACGAGCGGCTCTACCCGAAGCCGGCCGACCTGACTCCGGAGGAGGAGTTCGAGCACTACCTGGACCTGTACCCGGCGGTCAAGCGGCAGTTCGAAGGGGCGCACCGGGTCCGGGAGTGGGTGTCGACCGACCGCCTCCAGTACTCGTCGACGCAGACGATCGGGGACCGCTGGTGTCTCATGTCCCACGCCGCCGGGTTCATCGACCCGCTGTTCTCCCGAGGACTCTCGAACACCTTCGAGGTCGTCGACGCGCTCACCTCCCGGCTGATCGAGGCCCTGAAGGATGATGACTTCTCGGCTGCCCGGTTCGAGTATGTCGAGCGGCTGGAGCAGGGCCTCCTGCAATACAACGACGACATCGTCAACAGCTCGTTCATCGCGTTCTCGCACTTCCGGCTCTGGAACGCCGTGTTCCGGGTGTGGGGTGCCTTCATCAGCCCCGGCGTGATGCGGCTGACCCGGGCCCGGCTGCTGTATGTGCGCGACAACGACGACCGCTACTTCCGCGAGCTGGAGGACACGGTATACCCCGGGTTGTGGTGGCCGGAGAGCGACAAGTTCAAGCGCCTGCTGGAGACCACCGCGGAGACCTGTGAGAAGTACGAGGTCGGTGAGCTCACCGGGGAACAGGCGGCCGACATCGTCTTCAAGCTCATCGAGGAGTGCGACATCGTGAACCCGACGTTCGGCTGGAAGGACCCGGAGAAGCGGTTCGTCGCGCCGAGTACGGCGACCATGGGCAGGTTCATGTACTGGGCTTCACTCCAGGGTCCGCCCGAGATGCGCCACCTCGGCCGGGAGTTCCTGAAGGGGATCCTCAAGGCCGGGGTCAAAGCCCGGAAGATCCTCTAGTGGACGGGATCACGGTGCCGCAGTCGATGCAGGAGGCCCAGCCGATCGACGGGCGTACCCTGCGGAGCGTGTGCGGACTGTTCGTCACGGGAGTCACGGTGATCACGACCGGAGTCGACGACCGGGCGACCGGTACGACGGTCAACTCCTTCACCTCGGTCTCACTGGAGCCTCCACTGGTGCTGTTCTGCCTCCACGAACGATCGCGGCTGCACGAGGTGCTCGAGGAGACCGGCAGCTTCGCGGTGAACTTCCTGGCGAGCCGGCAGGAGCGGCTGGCCCGCGCGTTCGCGGGGCGGCACACCGCCGGGTTCGACGACGTGGCGTACCACCGCAGCGCGCTGGGCGTACCGATCCTGAGCGAGGCGCTGGCGTTCCTGGCGTGCGCCATCGTCGACCGGTTCCCGGGCGGGGACCATTCCATCATCGTGGGCCGGGTCGAAGAGCTCGGTACCCCGCGCCAACGGCGACAGCCGCTGATCTTCTTCGAGGGCTCGCTCGGCTCCCTCGAGGAGGAGCATCACCCGTCCCACCCGATCTGGGACGGGTGAGACGCCGGCCGTCGCGGGCGCAACGCGCAGAGGAGGAGCTGACCTATGCCGATCAACCATCGGGTGGCGCGGTTCAACCGCCTGGTCGCCAACCACTTCGTCGGCCCGATCCTGACCCGGCTACCCGGCTTCGGCACGATTCACCACCGCGGCCGGAAATCGGGGCAGGACTACCGTACGCCGGTGAAGATCTTCCGGTACGGGGACGACTACCTCGTGACGCTCCCGTACGGCCCACGCTCCGACTGGGTCCGCAACGTACGGGCGGCGGGCGGCTGTGACCTCGTCACCCGCGGCCGGAGGATCAGCCTGGTCAGGCCGCGGCTGTTGGTGGACGACGGGCGGGCACCGATACCGGCGTTCGCCCGCAAGGTGCTGTCGCGCATCGACGCGAAGACGTTCCTCGTCCTGACGCCCGGTGCGGTCAAGCCCGACGGGTGAGCACCGGCCGGGGCGCCACGAGAGATCACCCGTCGTGCGCCACCAGCGCTAGGGTTACCCGCGGGCCGGATCGCGACGAACGCTGGAGGTCTGCCGAATGGCTGCGAGGTCTTACACCGACGCGGTCGGCGAGGCACTGCAACGACTGCGGGGAGTCGGCTACGAGCACGGCCCGGCACTGGTCAACCACGCACCGATGGCCGCGGAGGCGCTGGCGCACCTGGGATACGCCGACGCGGTACCGGACTGGGTCGAGCACAACCTGCGGGTGCGCCGCTACCACCGGCCCCCGGAAGCCCGGTGGCGCCTGTCCGGCGAGGACACCGCCGACTGGGTGTCTGCGCTGGGTGATTTCAGCCGCGTCGCGGACTGGTCGGAGATGTTCCAGCGGGCACTGGCCGAGCAGCCGTGGACCGAGGTGCTCGACCGCTGGTGGCCCCGGCTGCTGCCGGGGATATCCGGGGCGTTGACGCACGGGGTGATCCGGACCGCGCACGCGATCCGGGCGGTGGCGTTGGCCACCGACGACAACGGGCTCCAGCGGCGGGAACTGGCGGAGAGTCTCGGATACTGGGCGGCCCGATACTCCGGTCCGAAGCCGGCGGGCGCCACGACCGAGACCCACTCGAGCGGTACCGCCGACGCCGTGGTCGCGCTCGACGAGCTGATCGTCGACAGCGCCGGGTTCTACGCGCGCACCCGACCGAGCTTCCCGGTACCGCTGATCCATGCGATCACTGCCCCCGCCGCTGTCCGGCTGGTCTGCGAATACCTGCCGGAGGCGCAACGGTGGCCGTCGTACCTGGCGGCACGCCGGTGCAGCGACACGATGCGGTCGCACTTCGGGTCGATGTCGAGCGGCGCCTGCCCGACGCTGCCGACCTCGGTACCCCCGGATCCCGCCGCGGAGGCGGAGCTGGTCGCGGCCGCTGTCGAACTGGGCGACGAGCACGCCATCAAGCTCGCCGAGGTGGCGATCCGGCAGAACGCGCTGCTGCCGGACCAGCGTTACGCGCTCGCCTCGACCGCCGCCACCAGACAGATCAAGCGCAACCCCTTCTGACCCGCGCGGCGGGTTCCGGCGATCTCCCCAGGGTGGCCGGCGTCCCCGGGTGACGCCGTGGTTTTCGCCTGCGCGCAGGGTGTGGTGCATCGCGCTGGACGACGCGGTCCTTCCGTGCGCCCGGCCGTGGTGAAAGCGAATCCGTCGATGCGGGGAGGCAACAGCGTGCGCGTCAACGCAGATACCGTCGCAGACGAGCGGCCGATGTCGGGACCGGATGCACCGACGACAGACCAGCGACTGGCTGAGCTGACCGAGATCAAGGAGTCCGCCAGACGGGGACCCGATCCCGACGCGACCGAACGCCAGCACGCGAAAGGCAAACTCACCGCCCACGAACGCATCGCCCTGCTGCTCGACGAGTCGTCGTTCACGGAGGTCGAGCCGTTACGCCGGCACCGGGCGACCAGCTTCGGCCTGGAGCAGCGGCGGCCGCACTCCGACGGCGTGGTGACCGGATGGGGCACGGTGTACGGCCGCACGGTCTTCGTCTACGCGCACGACTTCCGGATCTTCGGCGGCGCGCTGGGCGAGGCGCACGCCGAAAAGATACACAAGCTGATGGACCTGGCGGAGGCGGCCGGTGCACCGCTGGTGAGTCTGAACGACGGTGCCGGCGCCCGGATCCAGGAAGGGGTCAGCGCCCTCGCCGGCTACGGTGGGATCTTCCGCCGCAACGTCCGGTCCTCCGGGGTGATCCCACAGATCAGCGTCATGCTCGGAGCCTGCGCCGGCGGTGCGGCCTACTCGCCGGCGTTGACCGACTTCGTCTTCATGGTGCGGGACATCGCGCAGATGTTCATCACCGGTCCCGACGTGGTCCAGGCGGTGACGGGCGAGTACGTGACGCAGAACGAACTGGGTGGCGCGGACGTCCACGCCGCCCGGTCGGGGGTGGCGCATTTCGTCTACGACGACGAGGTGTCGTGTCTGAAGGACGTGCGGTATCTGCTGTCGTTGCTGCCGGCCAACAACCGGGAGCTACCGCCGGCGGTGCCTCCGGACGACCCGGCGGACCGGCGGACCGATGCGTTGTCCAGCATCGTACCGGCGGCGCCGAACCAGGCGTACAACGTGTGCGCTGTCATCGAGGAGCTGCTCGACGACGGTGAGTACTTCGAGATACAACGAGGCTGGGCGGCCAATGTCGTCTGTGCCCTCGGCCGGCTCGACGGACACACCGTCGGGGTGGTGGCGAACCAACCCGAGCACCTGGCCGGAGTCCTCGACATCCACGCGAGCGAGAAGGCGGCGCGGTTCGTACAGTTCTGCGACGGGTTCAACATCCCCCTGATCACCCTCGTTGACGTGCCCGGCTTCCTGCCCGGCGTGGACCAGGAGCACGGCGGGATCATCCGGCACGGCGCGAAGCTGCTCTACGCGTACTGCAACGCGACGGTACCGCGGATCCAGCTGATCATGCGCAAGGCGTACGGCGGCGCCTACATCGTCATGGACTCGCGCTCGATCGGCGCCGATCTCTCCCTGGCGTGGCCCGGCAACGAGATTGCCGTGATGGGTCCGCAGGCGGCGGTCAACGTCATCTTCCGGCGGGAGCTCTCCGCCGCCGACGACCCGGAAACGCACCGGCGGCAGCGCATCAAGGAATACAAGGAGGAGTTGATGCATCCGTACTACGCGGCCGAGCGCGGCCTCGTCGACGACGTCATCGACCCAGGGGAGACCCGCACGGTGTTGGCGAGGGCGCTGGCCATGCTGCACACCAAGCACGCGGGCGTACCCTCGCGCAAGCACGGGAACCTCCCGCAATGACGGCGCCGACGCAGTTCGCCATCGTCGAGGGCCGCCTCGACCCGCAGGAGCTGGCCGCGCTGCTCGTGGTGCTGCTCGCCCCGTCCGCGCGGGACCGGGACCCACGGCGGATCTCCAGCCGCCATGCCGGCGTGGCTGTCCGGCGCCGACTCACCCCCGCGCCACCGTTTCCCACCCCCCGTAGCTGGAAGGTGGGCGACCCGGTCGGCAGAACCCTTGCCGTGAGCCACCGGTAACGGCCGTCGTACGGCCCCGCAGACCCGTCGCAGCTCAGGGAGAAACCGATGCACAGCACGCTGATCGTGGCCCGGATGCACCCGGACTCGATGACAGAGGTCGCGCAGATCTTCGAACAGTTCGACGGCAGCGAGATGTCCGGCCTCATGGGTACCCGGCGCCGCCAGCTCTTCGCCTACCGCGGCCTGTACTTCCACCTGCAGGACTTCGACTCCGACGACGGCGGCAGCGCGATCGAGGACGCGAAGACCCATCCGCTCTTCGTCAAGGTGAGCGCCGATCTCAAGCCGTACATCGAGGCGTACGACCCGGCCACCTGGCGTTCGCCGGCGGACGCGATGGCCAAGCGCTTCTACCACTGGACCGAGTCTTCGTAACGACCCTCTTCCCGAAGGGAGCGACGTCCAGATGGGACGGCGAGTAGTGATAACCGGCACCGGCGTGGTGGCGCCGGGAGGCGTTGGCGTCAAGGAGTTCTGGAGCCTGTTGAGTGACGGCCGGACCGCCACGCGAGGCATCACCTTCTTCGACCCCACGCCCTTCCGTTCGCGGGTGGCGGCGGAGGTCGACTTCGACCCGGAGGCACACGGGTTGAGCCCGCAGGAGATCCGGCGGATGGACCGGGCCGTGCAGTTCGCGGTGGTGACGGCCGCGGAGGCGGTGGCCGACAGCGGGTTGGAACAGACCGACCTGGACCCGTACCGGACCGGGGTGAGCGTCGGCAGCGCGGTCGGCGCCACGATGGGGCTGGACCGGGAGTACCGGGTGGTGAGCGATGGCGGGCGGCTGGATCTCGTCGACCACAACTATGCGGTACCGCACCTGTACGACTACTTCGTACCCAGCTCCTTCGCCAGCGAGGTGGCGTGGTCGGTCGGCGCCGAGGGACCGGCAACGGTGGTGTCCACCGGCTGCACGTCCGGTTTGGACTCGGTCGGATACGCCACGGAGCTGATCCGGGACGGGTCGGTCGACGTGATGATCGCCGGCGCCACCGACGCCCCGATCTCGCCGATCACCGTCGCCTGCTTCGACGCCATCAAGGCGACGACACCGCGCAACGACGACCCGGAGCACGCTTCCCGGCCGTTCGACCGGACCCGCAACGGGTTCGTCCTTGGCGAGGGAGCCGCAATGTTCGTCATGGAGGAGTACGAGCGCGCCCGGGCCCGGGGAGCGCACATCTACGCCGAGATCGCGGGGTTCGCCACCCGGTGCAACGCCTTCCACATGACCGGTCTGCGGCCCGACGGGCGGGAGATGGCCGAGGCGATCGGTGCGGCGCTGGACGAGGCGCGGATGAACCCGGAGGACATCGACTACATCAACGCACACGGCTCCGGTACCAAGCAGAACGACCGGCACGAGAGCGCGGCCATGAAGCGCAGCCTGGGCGAGCACGCGTACCGGACGCCGGTCAGCTCCATCAAGTCGATGGTCGGGCACTCGCTCGGTGCCATCGGTTCCATCGAGATCGCCGCGTCGGTGCTCGCCATCGAGAACAACCTCGTGCCGCCGACGGCCAACCTGCACGAGACCGATCCCGATTGCGACCTGGACTACGTACCGCTCAAGGCGCGCGAGTGGACGATGGACGGGGTACTGACCGTCGGCAGCGGGTTCGGCGGCTTCCAGAGCGCGATGGTGCTCCGGAGAGCGGCTTGACCGCAACCGCTGTCGTGACCGGCCTGGGCGTGACCGCGCCCAACGGGCTCGGAACGGACGACTACTGGACGGCGACCTGTGACGGGCGCAGCGGGATCGGGGCGGTCACCCGGTTCGATGCGGCGGGATACCCGTCCCGGCTCGCCGGCGAGGTGCCGGGCTTCGTCGCCCGGGACCACCTGCCGAGCCGGCTGATCCCGCAGACCGACCACATGACGCACCTGGCTCTCGTGGCGGCCGACTGGGCGCTGGCCGACGCCGACGTCGAGCCCGAGCAGTGGCCGGAGTTCGACATGGGCGTCGTCACGGCCAGCTCGTCGGGCGGCTTCGAGTTCGGCCAGGGCGAGCTGCAGAACCTGTGGAGCAAGGGCGGCCAGTACGTCAGCGCGTACCAGTCATTCGCCTGGTTCTACGCGGTGAACACCGGCCAGATCTCCATCCGCAACGGGATGCGCGGCGCCAGCGGCGTGCTGGTCTCGGACCAGGCTGGTGGGTTGGACGCGGTCGCGCACGCGCGGCGGCAGATTCGCAAGGGCTGCCGGCTCGTGGTCAGCGGTGGGGTGGACGGCTCGATCTGCCCGTGGGGCTGGGTCGCGCAGCTCGCCGGTGGCCGGCTTTCGACCAGCGACGACCCGGCCCGGGCATACCGACCCTTCGACCCCGAGGCGGCCGGACACGTGCCGGGCGAGGGCGGGGCGCTGCTCGTCGTGGAGGACGGCGAGTCCGCGCAGGCCCGGGGTGCGCGGGTCTACGGCGAGATCGCCGGGTACGGCGCCACCTTCGACCCGAAGCCGGGCAGCGGCCGGGAACCGGGACTGCGCCGGGCGATCGGGCTCGCATTGGCCGACGCCGGCCTGGCCCCCGGCGACGTCGACGTCGTGTTCGCCGACGCCGCGGCCGTCCCCGAACTGGACCGTGCCGAGGCGGAGGCGATCGGCACACGTCTCGCCCGCCGAGGAGTACCGGCTCGATCTGGTGCTCCAGGCGCGATCGGCGCGGGTGGACACGGGGCTCGTCATCGGGCGCGGGTACGGCGGCTTCAACTCCGTCATGATCTTGCGCCGCGCCGGCCGGTGATCCCGGCACGCGTGGCCTCACTGAGAAGGGAGACCAACATGGGCAGCCAGCAACTCACCATCGACGTGCTCAAACGCATCCTGCGCGAGGCGGCTGGCGAGGACGAGAGCATCGACCTCGAAGGCGACATCCTCGACCTGGACTTCCAGGCCCTCGGCTACGACTCGCTGGCGCTGCTGGAGACCGGCGGCCGGATCGAGCGGGAGTACGCCATCCAGCTCGACGACACCACGATCACTGAGGCGGAGACGCCCCGGGCGCTGCTCGCGGCCGTCAACGACCGACTCGCCGCGGTACATGCGGTCTGAGACCCGGGGGAGAAGCATGTCGGGAAACGGCCAGCGGGTTGCTCTGGTCACCGGAGCCACCAGCGGTATCGGGCTCGCGGTCACCAGGACACTGGCGGCATCGGGGCACGCGGTCTTCGTCTGCGCGCGCTCGGCCGATGGCGTCGACGTGACCGTGAAGGACCTACGCGACGAGGGTCTCGAAGTCGACGGTGCGGTGTGCGATGTCCGGTCGTTGCCGGAGATCCGGGCGTTCGTGCGCGCCGCGGTCGACCGGTACGGTCCGGTCGACGTCCTGGTGAACAACGCCGGTCGCAGCGGCGGCGGGGTCACCGCGGACATCGCGGACGAGCTGTGGTTCGACGTCATCAACACCAACCTCAACAGCGTCTTCCTGATGACGCGCGAGGTGCTGAAAACCGGCGGCATGCGCGACCGGGACCGGGGCCGCATCATCAACATCGCCTCGACCGCCGGCAAGCAGGGCGTCGTTCTCGGCGCCCCGTACTCCGCCTCCAAGCACGGTGTCGTCGGCTTCACCAAGGCACTGGGCAACGAGTTGGCGCCGACCGGCATCACGGTCAACGCGGTCTGTCCCGGATACGTCGAGACACCGATGGCCCAGCGGGTCCGCCAGGGCTACGCCGCCGCGTACGACACCACCGAAGACGCCATCATGCAGAAGTTCACCGCGAAGATCCCGCTCGGCCGCTACTCCACCCCGGAGGAGGTGGCGGGTCTGGTCGGCTACCTGGCCGGTGACACCGCCGCGTCCATCACCGCCCAGGCGATCAACGTCTGCGGCGGACTGGGCAACTTCTGAGGTACCGCCTTCGCCGCAAAGGAGAACGTCATGACCGAGCCGAGCCTCCGCGAGGTGGAGCACGACATCCTGGTCGACGCGCCGGCCGACGCGGTGTACCGCCTCATTGCCGAGGTGGAGAACTGGCCGCGCATCTTCCCCCCGACCGTCTACGTCGACCAGGTCGAGCGCTCCGGTCAGAAGGAGCGGATCCGGATCTGGGCCACCGCCAACGGCGAGGCCAAGAACTGGACGTCCCGACGGCGACTCGATGAGGACGCCCTGCGCATCGACTTCCGCCAGGAGGTTTCCACACCGCCGGTCGCGGCGATGGGCGGCGCCTGGGTCGTCGAGCCGCTCTCTGACACCACCTGCCGGGTGCGGCTGCTGCACGACTACCGGGCGATCGGCGACGACCCGGAGAAACTGGCCTGGATCGACGCGGCCGTGGACCGCAACAGCCGGGCCGAGCTGGCCGGGTTGAAGACCAACCTCGAACTGGCCGCCGCATCGGACGACCTGCTGATGTCCTTCGAGGACACGGTACGGGTCAACGGCGCGGCCAAGGACGTCTACGACTTCGTCAACGAGGCGCAGCTCTGGAAGGACCGGCTGCCGCACGTGGCCCGGGTCGTCCTCGACGAGCCCAGTCCCGGCCTGCAGACGCTAGAGATGGACACCCTCACCAAGGACGGCTCCAGCCACACCACCAAGTCGGTCCGGGTGTGCTTCCCGCACAGCCGGATCGTCTACAAGCAGACCACATTGCCGGCGTTGATGACCCTGCACACCGGTCGTTGGCAGTTCGACGAGGACAGTGCCGGCGTCCTTGCCACATCGCAACACACCGTCGTCATCAACCCCGCGAGCATCACTAAGGTACTCGGCTCTGGCGCCGGCCTACCCGAGGCCCGCGATTTCGTGCGCAACGCCTTGAGCACCAACAGCCGCGCCACCCTCGGGTACGTCAAGGACTACGCCGAAAGCCGGTGATGACGTGGACACACAGGTTGTCGTCGTCGGGGCGGGTCCGGTCGGCCTGATGCTGGCAGGAGAACTCCGGCTGGGCGGGGCCCGGGTGACGGTGCTGGAGCGGTTGGCCGCGCCGACAACGCAGTCGCGCGCCTCGACCCTGCACGCCCGCACGATGGAGCTGCTGGACCAGCGGGGCCTGCTCGGCGTGGTGGGCACTCCACCCAACGACCGCATGGGTCACTTCGGCGGGATACCGCTGGACTTCAGCGGGCAGGACACCCGGTACCCCGGGCTGTGGAAGGTGCCGCAGACCCGGCTGGAGGAGGTGCTGGCGGGCTGGGCGCGCGGGCTGGGCGCGGACATCCTTCGGGATCATGAGGTACAGGGGCTCACCGAGGCGGACGACCGGGTCGTGGTGGAGTTCGGCGGGCCGGGCGGCGCCGGTACCGTCCGGGCGGACTTCGTGGTCGGCTGCGACGGCGAGGAGAGCACGGTGCGGCGCCTCGCCGGCTTCGAGCTGGCCGGTACCGCGGCGACGCGGGAGCTGCTGCGTGCCGACGTGCTCGGCATCGAGGTACCCGACCGGCGATTCGAGCGGTTCCCCAACGGCCTGGGCATCGCCGCCACCCGCAACGGCGTCACCCGGGTGATGGTCCACGACGCCGGCCGTACCGCCGCCGCACGCACAACCGCGCCCGAGTTCACCGAGGTGGCCGAGGCTTGGGCGCGGGTGGTCGGTGAGGACATCCGAGCCGGTACCCCGATCTGGGTGAACGCCTTCGGCGACGCCAACCGCCAGGTCACCCGGTACCGGATGGGTCGGGTACTGCTGGCCGGGGACGCGGCGCACCAACAGATGCCGGTCGGCGGCCAGGCGCTCAACCTCGGCCTGCAGGACGCGGCGAACCTGGGCTGGAAACTGGCTCTCGAGGTCACCGGCAAGGCACCGGCCGGGCTGCTCGACTCCTACCACAAGGAGCGGCACCGGGTAGGGCAGCGAGTCCTCGCGAACATCGCCGCGCAGGCGCTGGTCCTGCTCGGCGGCCAGGAGGTCGAGGGGTTCCGGGCGGTGCTGCGCGAACTGCTCGGCCACCCGGTCGTCCGCCGCCATCTGGGCAACATGATCAGCGGCGTCGACGTCCGGTACGAGCCGGGTACCAACCCGCTCGTGGGCGCCTGGATGCCGCAGGTCGAACTGGCTACCGGGCATGGCCCGAACGGAACGACCGAACTCCTGCGTCCGGCCCGGGGCGTCCTGCTCGACCTGTCGCTCGATCCGGGCCGCCGCGCCTGGTTGGCCGGCCGTGTCGCAGGCTGGACCGACCGGCTGGACCTGGTATCGGCGTCGGCGCTGCCCGACGCCGCGGGGGCGGACACCGGGTCCGGCGATCCGCTCGCTGGGGCGGCCACGGTGCTGATCCGCCCGGACGGCTACGTGGCGTGGGCCGGTGGCCCCGGCGCCGATCCCCGGCCCGCGCTGGGTCGCTGGTTCGGCCCGCAACAGACGACGGTGCTCGGTACCCCCTCGCGATACCCGACCAAGGTGGTGTGACCTCGTGACTCCTGTCCCGCCCCTCGCCGCAGGCGAATTGCTGACGCTGATCGTCGCGCTCGGGACCCTGCTCAGCGTGGCGCTGCTCCTCGGGCGGCTGGCCGTCCGGGTCGGCATGCCCGCTCTCGTCGGCGAGTTGTTGGCCGGCGTGGTACTCGGCCCTTCACTGCTCGGCCACACGGCACCGGCCGTGTACCGCTGGCTGTTCCCCGCCAGCCCGACGCAGCAGCACCTGCTCGACGCCGTCGGACAGTTCGGCGTCCTGCTCCTGGTCGGCATCGCCGGCGCCCACCTCGACGTCGCCAACCTGGCCCGGCGCGGTGCCACCGCGTTGCAGATCAGTCTCTTCGGGCTGCTGATCCCGCTCACGGCCGGCGTGGCCGCCGGATACTACGCCCCGAGTTCGCTGATGCCCCACCACAACCGGGTGGTGTTCGGGACGTTCATCGGCGTGGCGATGTGTGTGACCGCGATCCCGGTCATCGCCAAGACATTGGCTGACATGAACCTGCTGCATCGCGAGGTCGGCCAGCTCACGCTGACCGCCGGGATGTTCGACGACGCGGTCGGGTGGTTCCTGCTCTCGGTGGTGTCCGCGATGGCGACGGTGGGTCTGGACCGGACGGCGCTGATCCGCTCGGTGGTGTATCTCGCCGGGTTCGTCATCGTGGCCGGCGTGTTCGGGCGCTACCTGGTCCCGGGCGGTGATGCGCCTGGCCGGACGCTCCACCGAGTCCGGCACCTCGATCATGGCGGCCGTGGTGCTGGTACTGCTGGGTGCCGCGGTCACCCAGGCGCTGCACATGGAGGCGGTGTTCGGCGCATTCGTCGCCGGGATCCTCATCGGTGGCAAGGGGGTGGCCGACCCGAAGCGGCTCGCGCCGCTGCGGACCGTCGTGCTCGCCGTCCTCGCGCCGATCTTCCTAGCCACCGCCGGCCTGCGCATGGACCTCACCACCCTGCGCAGCCCGAAGGTCCTCGTAGCCGCGCTCGCCGCCCTCGCGATCGCGATCCTCGGCAAGTTCGTCGGCGCCTACCTCGGCGCCCGGACCGGCCGGATGGGTCACTGGGCGGCCATCGCGATGGGCGCCGGGATGAACGCCCGGGGTGTCGTCGAGATCGTGGTGGCAACGGTCGGTCTGCGGCTGGGTGTACTCAACGCGGCGTCATACACGATCATCGCATTGATTGCCATCGTTACCTCGCTGATGGCTCCGCCGCTGCTGCGGATCGCGATGTCCCGGGTCGGGCAGAACGCGGAGGAGCCTCTGCGCCGGGACTACCAGGAGACGTGGACACCGGCGGCCGAGCTGGCCGCCTGAGCCGGCCGGAAGGGAGGCGCGATGCGAAAGATCCTGATTGCCAACCGGGGCGAGATCGCCGTCCGGATCGCCCGCGCGTGCCGTGACGCTGGCCTGGCGTCGGTGGCTGTCTACGCCGAGCCGGACCTGGACGGGCTGCACGTACGGATGGCCGACGAGGCGTACACGCTCGGCGGCCAGACCCCGGCGGACAGCTACCTCGACATCGGGCGGGTCCTCGCGGTCGCCGAGCGGGCCGGCGCCGACGCGGTACACCCGGGGTACGGCTTCCTCGCGGAGAACGAGCAGTTCGCGCGGGCAGTGACCGACGCCGGGCTGACCTGGATCGGACCCCCACCGGAAGCGATCGTGGCGCTCGGCGACAAGGTCGCCGCCCGCCGCATCGCCCGGGCGGTCGGCGCCCCCCTCGTCGCCGGCAGTGCGGAACCGGTGGCGGATGCCGAGGCGGTGCTCGCGTTCGCCCGCGAGCACGGCCTTCCAATCGCGATCAAGGCAGCGTACGGCGGAGGCGGTCGCGGGCTGAAAGTGGCCCGTACCCTGGCCGAGATCCCCGACCAGTTCACCTCCGCCGTACGCGAGGCGGTCGCCGCGTTCGGCCGCGGCGAGTGCTTCGTCGAGCGCTACCTCGACCGGCCGCGCCACGTGGAGACCCAGTGCCTGGCCGACCGGTACGGCACGGTCGTGGTGGTTTCGACGCGCGACTGCACCCTCCAGCGACGCCACCAGAAGCTGGTCGAGGAGGCACCAGCGCCCTTCCTAACGCCCGCTCAGACGGAACAGCTCTACACGGCCTCCAAGGCGATCCTCGCGCGGGCCGGATACGTCGGAGCCGGTACCTGTGAGTTCCTGGTGAGCGCCGACGGGGAGATCTCCTTCCTCGAAGTCAACACCCGGCTCCAGGTCGAGCACCCGGTCACCGAGGAGGTGACCCGCATCGACCTCGTCCTGGAACAGCTGAGGATCGCCGACGGCGAGCCGATCGGCTATGCCGACCCGGTACCGCGCGGACACGCGATCGAGTTCCGCGTCAACGCCGAGGACGCGGGGCGCGACTTCCTGCCCGCCGCCGGTACCCTCACCCGCTGGCACCCGCCGACCGGGCCGGGCGTGCGCGTCGACGCCGGATACCTGGCCGACATGACGGTACCGGCGGCGTTCGACTCGTTGCTCGCCAAGGTGATCGTGACCGGTGCCGACCGCCCAGCCGCCCTGCGCCGGGCCCGCCGGGCGCTCGCCGAACTGGACGTGGCCGGGGTACCGACGGTGTTGCCGTTCCACCTGGCGGTCGTGGACGACCCGGCATTCGCCCCGGCCGATCCGGCCGCGCCGTTCACCGTGCACACGCGGTGGATCGAGACGGAGTACGCCGGGCGGCTGCCGCCCTCGACGGAGTTGCCGGCGGAGCCTTCCGAGGCGGCGCCGCGGGAACGGGTGACCGTGGAGGTGGACGGCCGGCGGATCGCGGTCGTGCTGCCGGTCGACTTCGGCCGGCCGCGGTCGCGGGACGGCCGCTCGCGGCCCGGGCGGCGCGAGGCGAGCCGGAGCGCCGGTACCGCACCCGGCGGCGACGCGCTCGTTTCGCCGATGCAGGGCACCGTCGTGAAGGTCGCGGCCACCGACGGCGCCCAGGTGGAGGCCGGCGAGATCCTCGTCGTCCTCGAGGCGATGAAGATGGAGCTGCCCATCCTCGCGCACAAGGCGGGCACGCTGCGCGGGTTGACGCTCGCGATCGGAGAGACCGTCCGGGCCGGGACGGTGATCGGGCAGATCGCCTCGTGACCGGTCGGCCTCACAGGGGCACTACGGAGGGACCGGATGGGCGGCGTCGCGGGCTGAAGCGACCGGGAACGGGACCTGACGGGGTCAGCGGCCGTCGTTACGGCGATGACCGGCGCGCAGGCGTACCGGGGCCGGATGCCAGGGCAGGCCCGGCTCGCCGACCCTCGGCGAGCGGTACTACGTCGGTGAGGAGTTCGACCGCATCCCGATCGTCGGTGGGCCGGATGCCAGGGCAGGCCCGGCTCGCCGACCCTCGGCGAGCGGTACTACGTCGGTGAGGAGTTCGACCGCATCCCGATCGTCGGTCACAGCGCGGCCGCGGGCACGACTTTGGGGGGACGGGTCCTGAAAGACCTTGATCAGCGCCGTCGACCGCCTCAGTCAGTGGCTGGGCGGGTTATGAATGCAGTCGCGGGACTGGGATCGGCTGCCGGAGGCCGGCGGGCCGGACCGTTCGGCATGGCCTAGCCGGCGGGGTACAAGCCACTGGCCACCGGGGCGCGCTGCCGGTGCGCGGCTTGGTGCCGATCCGTCCGTGTCGGCACCAAGCCGCTGCCGGTCCTAGCCGGTGAAGCCGGCGGTGATCTGGGTGAAGGCCCAGTCGGACTGGGCGATGCCGGAACACGCCTCCTGGACGCCGCCGCCGGCACACCCGCGGTCCCGGTTGACGGACCAGAATGCGAGCCGGGCGATGTGATTCGCGTTCGCCCAGTTGCGGATGTCGGTCCAGATCGCGGTCGTGGTGACCTCGGACTGGTCGGAGAAGCCGTTCATGCCGGAGATGCCGACGTGCGCGTAGGCCTGCGCGTCGCTCCAGCCGAAGGCCGACCGCAGCTGGTTCTCCAGGCCGTTGGCGGCGTTGACCGTGTTGCCGAACATGTCGGCGCCGCCGCCGAAGTCGAAGGGCATGATGGTGAACACGTCGACGTTCGCCCCGAGCGCGGCGGCCTGGTTGATCAGCCGGGTACCCGAGCCGCTCGGACCCGTCGTCGACGTACCGAAGGTCACGATCGTCTTGGTACCGGGGTTGTTCTGCTTGACGATCCTCAGGGCGCCGAGGATCCGGTCCTGCACGGTGGGGTTCTCGAACTCGTCGGTGTTCTCGATGTCGATGTCGATGAACTTCAGGCCGTACGCGTTGATCACCTGCTGGTACGCATCGGCGAGTGCGCCCGCCGACGAGCAGTTGGGGCCGAGCTTGTTTCCGCTCCACCCGCCGAAGGAGACCTCCACATCGCCGCCGTTGGCCCGAACCGTGTTGACGGTGGCCTGGTCGACGCCGCCGATCAGCGGGCGGGAGCTGTCCCACTTCGGCACGCAGCCGCCGCCGGAGAGCATGAACGCCATGGTGATCTGCTTGACCCCGGTCGCGTTCATCACCGTGGCGATGTTCGGCGGGTTACCCCAGCCGTTGTAGTAGTACGGGGCGGCCATCTTGCCGCCAACAACGCCAATAGCGCCACCACCGCCAGGGACTGTCCATTTCTGGTTGGCGCCGCCGGTGCAGTCCCAGATCTGCAGGGGTGTGCCGTCGGCCGAGCTCACGCCGGTGGCGTCCAGGCACTTGTTCGCCTGCGGGTTGACGATGTCGTGGGCGGCGTTGGCGATCCACCGCTGGGCGCCGGTGCCGTTGCAGTCCCAGATCTGCACTCTGGCTCCGTTGGCGGTGGAGCCGCCGGAGACGTCGAGGCACTTGCCGAGGGCGCGGATCGTGCCGTCAGTGCCCAGGATCCAGCTCTGCGCGTTGGTGCCGTTGCACGTCCACAGCTGCACCCGGGTGCCGTTGGCGCTGTTGGCCCCCGAGACATCGACGCATTTGCCGCCAAAGCCGGTGATCGCGCCCGTAGCCGCGAATGCCGAGGTGCCCGGGGTAACCACGATGCCGAGCACGGCGGCACCGAGGACGACGGTGGCCGCCACGATGAGCATCCGGCGCGGGTACTCCGATCGTCGACCGTCCATGGTGAACCTCCAAGTAGTACATAGACCAGCATCTAAATTAATACTTAATTCATAACGCAATCTTCCGAAACTGTAAATAGTCTTACTACTACGGCTGGACTCATGAGCGCTGGACCAAGCGGAAGGCCTGTGCCGCGCTGCCGTTGCGGGTGTTCTGGCGCAGTTGCACGCCGTTGGCGGTCGACGCGCCGGGGACTTCCACGCACAAGCCGCTGTTGCGGGCGACGAACCGGTAGTAGCCATTGCCGACCGCGATCGGCTGCCACTGCTGGTTGGTGCCGCCGCCGAAGGACCAGGTCTGGATCCCGATGCCCGGCGCGGTGGCCGACGGGCCGCCGGTCACGTCCCAGGCCTGGTTCTGGGCGGCGGCGTTGCGGCCCAGCACCTTGTCGTAGCCGTCGCTGAACGGGATGAACTGCCATTGCTGGTTGGGTGCGCCGCCGCAGGACCACTGCTGGACGGCGGTGCCGTTGGTGGTACCGAACGCGGTGGCGTCCACGCAGGCGCCGCTGTTCTGGTTGACCACCAGATACCAGGCCGACGGGTTGATGTCACTGCCAGCGGTGAACAACAGGTAGTTGAGGTTCCACCCGCCGGTGTCCTGGCTGACGGTCAGGACCTGCTGGCCCGCTGGCAGGGTGACGCTGGCCGTGACCGTGGTCCATGACTGCCAGGCGCCGGTTGCGGGGATGTTGACCGCGCCGCTGAGGTTTGTGCCGGACGCGTCGGCGAGGTGGAACCCGCCGGTGACGGCGCTGGGTGCGGCGACCCGGAAGGCGACGTTGTACGTGCCGGCCGCGGCCACGTTCACGGTGTAGCGCAACCATTGGCCGCCGCTCGTCCAGCCCAGGTTGGACCCGCCGCCGGTGTCCGCTGTCGCCTCCAAGTCGACGCCGTCGGGGCGGTAGCCGTTGCCGGTGCCGTTGGTGGACGTGACGTTGTAGGCGACGCCCTGCCCGCCGGTGTCGTAGTTCTCGGCCTGGACTGTGCCTGGGATCGCGGCCGCGGTACCCCCGTACGGCGCCTCGGGGTTCTGCCAGCTGTTGCCGGTCACCGTGGCGGTGAAGCCACCGGAGTTGTTGACGAACGGGGCGGCGCCGGCACGCAACCCAGTCACGCTGTTGCCGGTGATCGTCGCGGAGCCGGTGGGCGCCGGGTAGAACGGGGGCGAGATGACGATTCCGTTGCGCCATGGCGCGGTGATCGTGTTGTTCTGCAGCGTGGTGCTGGTCGAGGTGGAGAAGCCGACCGCGTCGTAGAGCGCGTTGACGATGGTGTTCCCGGTCGCTGTGACGTTGGTGACGGTTCCGGTGTTCTGCCCGTCGCCGCCGTTGCCGATTTGCATCGCGGGCTGGCCCTGGCTGTACGCGTTGCCGCCGGACCGTACGACGACGTTGTTCGCCACCGTGGCGGAGAGCAGGTCGTTGCCGTTGACGCCGAAGCGGCCGGCGCCGAGGCCGATGTAGCGGGCCGTGTCACTGACGTAGTTGTCCGCCACGTCGTGGCCGCTGCCGCCGTAGATGCCGATGCCTTTGCCGCCCCACGGGGCGATCAGCGTGTTGTGGGTCAGCGTCACGTTGGACATCGGGGTGTAGAAGATCCTCCCGTTGCCGAAGTCGTTGTAGTTGACCGAGTTGATGGCCATCGCGTCGTCGCCGGTACCGCGAATGAAGTTGTTCGTCGCGGTCAGGTCCTTGCCGACGGTGCCGTCGAGGGACACGTTGTTGAGGTTGAGGCCGTCGGCCCAGATGGACGTGAGCCGGTTGTTGCGGGCGGTTCCGCCGGTGCCCGAAGCCCAGAAACCGGACAGGACGTGCTGGCTCCAGATGCCGTCGGCCACCCAGTTGGTACCGGTGGTGTCCATGGCGCCGCCGGCGCCGCTGGACGTGTCCCGGCTGGTGGCGTTGGAGTCGAGGTGGAAGTTCTCGACCGTGCACGAGGTGACCGAGAAGATGGCGCCCAGGCCGGTGTTGTTGGGCAGCGGGACCGCGCGGTAGATGCCGCTGTACCACATTCCGGCGCCCGCGATCGTGATGCCGCGCGCGTGCAGGCCGCTGGTGCCTTTCAGGTAGAAGGTTCCCGGCGGTATCCACAGGATCTTCTGCTGGGACTGCGCCTGGTCGATGCAGTTCTGGATGGCGGTGGTGCTGTCCACCGCCTGGCCGTCCGCGGACCCGTTGGTGGGGTTGTTGTCGGCCACGGCGCCGCAGCTGGTGATGGAGATGGAGTTGGCCGGCTGGGTCAGCGGCGGAGGCGGCTGCTCCACGTCAACGACGTCGATGTCGTAGTACGCCGCCGTGTTCGAGGCGTCCTTCCGCAGCGAGAACGTGCTGCCGGGGGCGATCGGGGCGCCGGTGATGAACGTGCGTGACTCGTCGAAGAAGACGCGCGGGCTACCGTCGGCCGGGTTCTGGTTGTTGCCGTTGTAGTTGTTGTTGCCCTCGTAGAGCCAGGTCTGGTTGGAGTTGACGGCCAGTGCCTGGCGGAAGGCGCCGTCGACGTACAGGTCCAGGGTGGCGGTGATGCCGCCGCCGGACGGGCTGTCCGGGATGCTTTCCCGGACGTTGACGGCGGTGATCGGGTGGCCGGTGTTGTTCGTCCACGCCACGCTCTGGCCGGTACCGGCGAGGTGGACGTACGCGTGGCCGGACGCCTCAAGGGTCGCGCTGGAGTACGGGGTCGTCGGCGCGGCGGTCAACGAGGCGACCGCGGCGCCGCCACCGAGGGTTCCGGCTTCGGCTTCGTAGCTGGTGAACGGGGTGGTCGCCCCGGCTGGACCAGCGGCGGCCGCCGCACGGGGGGAGGCACCGGCGCCCGCCGCCGTGATCGCGCTCAGCGCCGGACCGGCGGCTACCACCGCGAGTGCCGAGGCGACGAGCAGCACGGCACCGCCCGCGATCTTCGTTCTGGCTAGCATCGGATGTCCCTCCAGGGAGCTGTCCACATCGGACTGTGGTGGCGGCTCGACGGTGCGGTCCGGAGCCCCGGGATCGCCACCGAGGCGGTCACGACCGGATCAGATCGAACGATTCCCAGGATCGGATCCAGTCGCGGTTTGCGATCAGTGGTTGGGCGCCGGCCCGTTCCGCGCAGACGTACCTGCCGTTGACCGTGGCACGCAGGCCGATGCTGCCGTCGGTGTTGTGGATGAGGTCGAACGTCTCGGCCCGGCCGATCGTGGTGCTGCCGGCGATGAGTGGGCCGGTGCCGTTGTTCGCCGCGGTGACGAGGAGGTTGTTGGCATGGGCGCGCAGGGCGATCCGGCCGCTGCCGAGGTCGATCTGGTCGAACTGTTCCCAGAACCCGATGGCGGTACGGTTGGCGATGAGCGGTGCGGCCCCGGCGTTCTCGGCGGTGACGAGCATCCCGTTGGCGTGCGCGCGCAGGGTGATGACGGGTGGCCGCCCGCCGCCCCGGCCGAACAGGTTCAGGTCCACCGCGTTCGCGATGGCCTGAAGGCCGGCCTGGTTGGGGTGCAGGTGGTCGCCCGCGTCCAGGCCGGGCAGGAACCGGGTCGGGTGGGCCGGGTCGTGTGTCGCAGTGTCCTGGTCCACGATCCCGTCGCATCCGCTGCCCGGGTTGCGGACGAAGGCGTTGTACGCCGCGCGGCCCTGTTCACCTGCCGGAGTCCAGGCGCCGGAACCCTCGAACGGGGTGAGGGTGGAGCACAGGAATTTGACGCCGGCCTGGTGGGCGCGGGAGATGAGCTGCGACGTGGCGGCGATGATCTGCTGGCCGGCGTCGGGGCGGGCGCCCAGGTCGTTGATCGGGTCGTCGGAGAAGATGACCCACTTGACGTTGGGCTGTGACAGGACGTCGCGGTCGAAGCGGGCCGGTGCGGTCGGTCCGGCGCCGCCGAGCAGGCCGTTGCCGCTGATGCCCTGGTTGAGTACGCCGATGGTGCGGCCGGCCTGGTTGAGCCGGACGGCGAGGTCGTTCGGCCAGCGACGGTTGGTGTTGCCGGGGGAGTCGATGCCGTCGGTGATCGAGGCGCCGAGCGTGGCGACGGAACCTTCGGCCGCGCCGTTCTGCACGTCGAGGCTCGCCAGGAAGTAGTAGCTCCACCTGTCCTGCGTGTTGGACAGCGTCGCGTCGCCGGCCACGTTGCCATTGGCCAGGTAGTTGACCTGCAGGCTCAGATTGTGGGCGGTGGCGGGGCCGGTGGGCCGGGGCAGGTAGAAGCTGATCGCCACATCGGACAGTGCGTTGACGGTGAACGCCACCGGGTCGCTGGCCTGGATCTGGCCGGCCGGGATCGTGACCGACGTCGAACCGCCGAACGTCACGATGCGGTCGCTCGCGGCGTCGACGGACGCGCCGGTCGTCCGCCGTGCCAGATGGACACTGCTGATCGTCACCGGCTGGCTGCCGAACACGTTGGACAGCCGGATCCGGGCGGCCGTACCGGACATGCTGGTGTGCACGATCTGTCGCAGGGTCTGGCTGTTGAACGTGTCGCCGTTCTGCTGCGGGGACGCCGCCCAGGTGCCGGTCCACGACACGGGAGCCGCGGCCGGCGCGGCCGGCCTCGCGGTCCGGTCCAACGTGGTCTGGCTGAACGCCGGACGCCACACGGTGGTGGCGCTGGCGATGGCGAGGGCGACGACTGTCGAGCCGAGGACGACGTGTCGTGTTCGCATGAGGTCTCCGTCCCGGTCAGGGGGTGATGAGGTCGAACTGTTCCCAGGAGCCGATGGCGGTGCGGTTCGCGATCAGCCAGCTGGCGCCGGCGTTCTCGGCGCAGACGTACTTGTCGTTGACCAACGCTTTCAGGCTGACGCTGCCGTCCGGGTTGTGCAGGAGCTGGAAGGTCTCCCAGAGGCGGATGGCGGTGCGGTTGGCGATCAGCGCCTGGGTACCCCAGTTCTCGGCGCACACATACCCGCCGTTGGCGTGCGAGCGCAGCGCCACGTTTCCGTTGCCGAGGTCGATCAGGTCGAACTGTTCCCAGCTGCCGATCGCGGTGCGGTTGGCGATCAGCGGCTGGGTACTGGTCGGGGTCAGCGGGATCTGGCCCTTGAGCATGCGGCCACCGTCGGCGGTCAGCCGCAGGTAGTAGTCCGAGGAGCAGGCCGTACCGTCCTCGTCCAGCGCCAGCAGGCCGGAGCCGGCCGGTACCATGGCCTGCGTCTCGGCGGTCTTGGCGATCTGGTTGCCCTCGCCGTACTCGTCGAACATCGAGATGTAGATGCCCTGGGCGCCGACCCGGACCATGTTGTAGAACTGCCGCCACATGAAGTCGCCGTGGGCGCGTTGCCGGGCGGACACGGCCCCGGGCAGCACGCACGGCTGGTAGTCGATGCCGTGGGCGTTGCAGTCGGCCTGGTCCGGGACGTTGATGTTCTGGTACATCCAGTCCGAGCCGGCGGCGTCGCCGATCGCGCCGACCATCCACGGGGACAGCATGTGGAACGCGTGGTACACGTCGCCGAACCCGGCCCGGGAGCCGCCGTCGCCGGTACGCCATTCCCGGGGCACCCCGCCGATCACGTAGCAGCCCTGGCCCTTGAACCAGGTGACCACGTCCAGGCAGGTGTTGGCGTCCCACGGGTGGTTGTTTGTCGTTGAAGCCGAAGCCCCAGACGCACACCACCGGCTTGCCGTTCTGCCGCGCGTACGCCCCCGACGCGGTGTGCGCGGACATCTTCGACGTCCAGTCCGCCTTGATCTCCGACTGCATGTTCGTCCACCCGGTCACGTCGTACATGATGTAGAACTTGCGCCCGAACGTCTCGGCCGCGCCGCGTACCTTGCCGGCCATCGCGTCCCTGGTCGGGCCCTCGCTGCTGTTCGGGTTGAACCGTTGCAACGCGGCCGTGTCGCAGCCGTTCTGCTGCATCCACAGGAAGTGGGTGTCGACCGTCTGCTGGTCGTAGGAGGAGAACAGCGTCGCCGGACCACCGCCGTTCAGGTTCTGGTACGCCGTCTGGTAGCCCCGGGTGTACTCGCGCATGTCCGGCCACGCCGGGATCGCGTTGTTGCTCGGCGACGGCGGCTGCGACCAGTTGTTGCTCCAGTGCCACCAGGCGTTGATCGGCGCCCCGTCGCCGACACAGGCGAACCAGCCCTGATACCCGACCGTGATCTTGCCGACCACATCGCCGACCGGACTCGCCGACGAGGTACGGGCACGGGCCAGCCCGGTGGCGGCCAGGGCGGCGAAAGCGGACCCCGCCACGGCCGAGGTAAGGACGGTTCGTCGGGACACTCCCATGCGAGTACTCCTCTTCTCTTCTCTTCAAGGTCTCGAAGGCCTGGTTCTGCTGACGTTTCAGGTGCGGCCGTGGGCCGCTGGCTCCCACGCCCGCGCGGGTTCATCCGCACGGGCGGCGGACGGCGCAAGTGGGTGCCGTCAACAGAGGTTGGACTGGGCGTA
>WNGG01001756.1_pt1 | contig 26327 bp, 24 predicted proteins | sample 5400661 | NCBI WGS metagenome assembly WNGG01 (sample SAMN13153372, study PRJNA577476) | soil metagenome | isolation source: 100 cm soil or saprolite under Garry oak tree replicate 1 | place: USA:California | collected 2016-06-15
ATCGGACAGACGGCTCAACTCGTCGTTGACGCCAATGGCAATCTGGTACTGGCGAACCAGCAGGCCAGACAACTCTTTAGCGTCGACTCCAGAGACTTGGGTCGGCCGTTCCACGACCTGGAGCTTTCCTACCGGCCGGTGGAACTGCGCTCGCTGATCGAACGGGCCAATGCCGAGCGCAAGGTCATCACAGCCGCCAACGTGGAACAGCGATTCAAGAACGGCGACCCCCGCTACCTCGACGTGGCGGTCACGCCGCTGCAAGATAATGGGGTCTCGATTGGTGTGTGTATCAGCTTCAATGACGTCACGCGGTACCAAAGATTGGAGGAGGACATTCAGCGGGCCAAGCAAGACGCGGAGACAGTCAACGAAGAGTTACAGGCCGCCAACGAGGAATTGCAGTCCACCAACGAAGAGCTCGAAACCACCAATGAAGAGTTGCAGTCCACCAACGAAGAGCTCGAAACCACCAACGAAGAGCTGCAATCCACCAACGAAGAGCTCGAAACGATGAATGAAGAGCTGCAATCGACCAATGAGGAGCTCAATACGATTAACGAAGAGCTGCGCGAGAGGACGGATGAACTGAACCACTCGAACGCCTTTTTGAACTCCATCCTGTCCAGCCTGCGCGGCGGAGTGGTAGTGGTGGATCGCAATAACAACGTGCTGATCTGGAATTACTTGGCCGAGGATCTTTGGGGTCTCAGAGCCGAGGAGATTAAGGGCCAGTCTTTGATGAATCTTGATATCGGTTTGCCGGTGTGACAGTTGAGGGAACCCATTCGAGCCTGCTTATCCCAGGAGACCGATAAGCAGGAAATGATCCTAGATGCCGTCAACCGCCGCGGCAGGTCCATCAAATGCCGTGTCGCCATAACTCCCTTTAGAGGCCCGAAGGGAGAGCCGCAGGGCGCCATGTTGATGATGGAGGAGATGGGAATGTGAAGCAGGATTGCTTTCGAGCCAAAATTCTACTGGAAACCAAAAATCGCGATGATAGATGAAGGCTACCGCAGCAGCACGAATCCACCTCGCTCGCACCGGTACAACTTCCAGGGATCATCTTGTCCATGGAAGGAGCAATAACGATGGAGCCCGGAGACAATCGCTTACATCAGCAACTGCAATCCGCGCGCGAGCGTCTGCAAGATCTCTATAGGCGCGCCGAAGCTTCACCCGCCCAACGAGAGTTGTTGGAAGAGGCGCTGGCAGAGCTTTCGATTTCACTGGAAGAGTTGCAGGTGTCCGTCGAGGAAATGCGCCAGTATAATGATGAATTAGCCGCGGCGCAGGAGGAAACGGCGGTTGAGCACCGGCGCTACCGCGAGCTGTTCGACTTCGCCCCCGCAGGCTATTTGGTTACCGATCCCTGGGGAAACATCCAAGATGCCAATCGCCAGGCGAAGGAGATCCTCGGAGTGCTTCAGGAGTATCTCGCCCACAAACCCATGATCACGTTTATCGCCGAAAGGGACCATAAGCGGTTTCGGGATCTGCTGGCGAAATTGCTTACGGATGATCTGAGCGGAGAGTGGGAGACGGAAATATTGCGAAGACGCAACGGCGGTGCTCCGTTTCCCGCGACTCTCAGTGTCTTTAGGGTTTGCGATGCGCAGGGCCGTTTGGTCCGTCTGCTGTGGTTAGTCCGCAATATCACCGAACGTAAGAAGGCCGAGGATGTCGTTCAACAAAGCCTCCGGCGCGTTATTGCGCTGCGCGACATCAACGACGCCATTATGTCCACTCTGGATCTGCAACAGGTCTTGGATTTTTTGCTCGAGAAAATCGAACAATTCTTTCCCTATCCGATCGCGAGTACCGTCAGATTGTTCAACCGTGATAAAAGGCTTGAGTATTTGGCCTGTCGTAATATCAAAGATGAAGATTGGAAAAACTACCACCCGGGTTCGACCACCCGGGTTCGCCCGGCGCTCGGGGGCAGGAGGTGGTCCGAACTAAGGCACCGCTGGTCGTGCGTAACATTCAAACCGACCCCCGGATCATCAGGCGACCTGACTTTTACCGCAGGAACAATCTGGTGTCCTATCTCGCGGTTCCGCTCATGACTAAAGGAGAAGTGCTGGGACTTTTGTGCGTTTACACGAAGGCGGAACATGAATTTAGCGATCAAGAGATCGCCTTTCTCTCCGGCGTCGGTAGTCAAGCGGCCTTGGCCATTTACAATTCTCGGCTTTACGAGCAGCTCAAAGAACAGTCGCTGGAGCTGCGGAAAGCGCACGATGAATTGGAACAACGGGTCGAAGAGCGGACCGCGGATTTGACAAAAGTCAACGATGATTTGCGCTTCGAGATCGCCGAGCGGCAGCGAGTCGAAGACGAGCTGCGGCGAAGCGAGGAACGATCTCGCAACTTGGCGAAGCAGCTCGAAGGCCAACTCATCATTTCGGACCGGCTCGTTACGCTCGGCGAGCTCGCGGCTTCGTTCGCGCACGAGTTCAACAACCCTCTGGCGATCATCCTGGGTTTGTCCCAAGAAATGCGTTTGGGGCTGGAGCGTTCCGATCCTCACTACGAGTCGATTACTGCTATCGAGCAAGAGGCGCTGCGCTGCCGCAAGATCGTGCTGGATCTTTTCGATTTCGTTCGTCCAAAGGAGGCTACGTTCACCCCGGTCGACGTCGGCGAAACTCTCCACAAGACCAGTTCCTTGCTGTCGGTTCAATGTAAGAAGTCTAATATAAAAACGGTCGTCGATCTTGAGCCTGACCTGCCGCCGATTTTCGCTGATCCCCAACAGTTGCGACAGGTTTTGATCAATCTCTCTTTTAATGCCGCCGAGGCCATGGCAGACGGCGGCACCCTGGCCTTTCGGGCGGCGGCGAATCGAGTGGCGGCGAAAGATCATTCGGGCAACGATGAAGCACAGGTTGAATTGACAATTGCTATTTGCGATACCGGCCCGGGCATTGGTCCAGAGCTTCTGCCTGACATCTTTCGTCCTTTTTTTAGTACGAAAAAAGGCAAAGGCATGGGACTGGGACTTTCCATTTGTGAACGCATCATGAAGACCCACCGGGGCAGAATCAGTGTGGAGACCAGGCCCGGCGAAGGCACTACCTTCTACCTTCATTTCCCCGTTCCGGAGGTGAAAGAGTAAATGGACCCGTCTCATGAACGCATTTTGGTCGTCGATGACGAAGCACAGCTTCGGGGCTTATTCGAAAGGATCCTGCATAATGAGGGTTACGAAGTGCGATGTGCCTCTTCGGGCGATGAGGCGTTGAAGCTCCTCGAGACACAATGGTTCGACTTGGTGGTCACGGATCTGAAAATGCCGGGAATGGACGGGATGGAGCTTTTGGCGAAAGGGAAATTGGTGAGCCCGACCCTGCCGTTTATTGTCCTAACCGCTTTTGGAAAGGGCCGTTCGGCTGTGGCAGCAGTGAAGGAAGGAGCCTATGATTACTTGGTCAAGCCGTTCGATATCGAAGAGCTCAAACTCGTGATCAAGAAAGCCCTCGAGCTGCATCGGCTGACGCGCGAGGTGGAACGGCTGCGCAGTCAGCTGGAGCTGAACTTCGACTTTCAGCCGATCATCGGTCAGAGCAAAGCGATGCGGGCGATTTTCCGTGTGGTCCGCATGGTGGCAAAGAGCAACGCCACGATTCTGATTCAAGGGGAGTCCGGCACGGGCAAGGAGCTCATAGCCAAGGCGCTGCACCATCACAGCCAACGGAGAAATCATCCCTTTGTCGCCGTCAATTGCGCCTCCCTGCCGGAGACCCTGCTTGAGAGCGAACTTTTCGGACATGTGCGCGGCGCTTTGGCGGGTGCCATTCACAATAAAAAGGGCATCTTCGAGGAAGCTCATGAAGGAACGCTCCTGCTCGATGAGATTGGCGACACCAGCAAGACCTTTCAGTCCAAAGTGTTGAGAGCTCTCCAGGAGAACGAGATTCGACCCTTGGGCAGCAACCAGACGATCAAAATCGACGTTCGAGTCATCGTTGCAACCAATAAGGATCTTCAGAAAGAAGTGGACCGGAAGAATTTCCGTGACGACGACCTCTTCTACCGTCTTGATGTCGTACCGATCGTGCTTCCGCCATTGAGGCAGCGAAGAGAGGATATACCTTTGTTGGTCAACCACTTCATCAATAAACATACTAAGTTGAACGGGTTGGAACCGAAGCGGATCTCGCCGACCGCCCTAAGGCTTCTGATGGACCATCCCTGGCCGGGTAACGTCAGAGAGTTGGAAAACATTATCGCGCGCGCTGTGCTGATCAATCCTAGTCGTGAGATTGACCCCGACACGCTATTCCCCGCGCCTTTAGCGCAACGGGAAATTCCCGCATCCCTGCATCAGACCGTTAAGGGATTTAGCTGGACGACAGCTCTGCAAAATACGCAAGATTTGACGGACCTACTCTCAACGATGTTCGCTTAACGAAGCGGAACGTCGCGATCTTTCGCATCGATGCTGGCCTTGAATCGCGGCGTGATGGCACATCACCACGTCGCCGCGATGCAGACGATCGGTGCCGTAAGTGGCGAGCCCCCGTGCCTGCCCCGAAGAGGGCAACCAGAGGAGGTCGCCCCTACCTACGGCCGCAGTAAATGTGGATCTCGTGCAGCGCGCCGATCTCGAAGCGATCGTCCGGCCAGACGAGCGTCGTCGAGCCGTACTCTTCGATCACTGCCGGCCCGGCCGCGCTGAAGCCCGGCTTCAGCGCGTCGCGGTTAAAAATTTGCGCGTCAACCCATCCGCCGGCGTTACCCATATAAATCCGGCGTGTTTGAGCGGGCTGCGCTTTTGCCGCCGCGCGCGGTAAGCGCGCAATGTCGGGCTGCTTGAGGCGCGCGAAGGCGGCAAGATGGAGCGCCTGGAATTCAGCCGGCGTTTTCGAGTCGGCGTGCCCATAGCGGCGTTTGTAATCCTGTTCGAACGCGGCGCGGATTGACGCAACGTCTTTTAATCCCGATACCGGGACCTTGATGTTGTGCCGCTGACCTCGATAACGCATCTCGGCATAATGCTCGAAGAAAACTTCGCTCATACCGAACTCCGCGGCTAACGTGGCGGTGGCGTCTTTTTCCATCGCGCCGAAGATTTCTGCCATCACCGGAACTGATTTGTCGTCCAATAGATCAACGAAAGTCTTGGACGTATCGATCCGCGCGTCGGCCAGCAGCATGCCGATGGCCGAGAAATTGCCGGGCTCCGGTGGGACCACAATGCGCGGAATAGAGAGCTCGTGCGCAAGCGCGCAAGCGTGGAGCGGCCCACCACCGCCATAGCTGAACAGCACGAAATCGCGCGGGTCCAGCCCATGCTCCACGGAGATGCGCCGCATCGCTCCCGCCATAATGACGATAGAGATAGAGATGATACCGTCGGCCATCTGGATCGTGCCGTTCTCTCCGGCGTATCCCAGCGGCTCCGCGATACGCTGTTCGATGGCGCGCCTAGCCGCGTTCACGTTGAGCTTCATTTCGCCGCCGAGAAAGCGATCGGCGTGCAGACGCCCGAGGACGAGATTGGCGTCGGTGATAGTTGGCTCGATTCCACCTCGACCATAGGAAACCGGCCCCGGCGTGGAGCCGGCGCTTTGCGGACCGACATGGACGCGCTTCTGCGCATCGAGCCACGCGATGGAGCCGCCGCCCGAGCCCACTTCGACGATATCGAGGACCGAAGATTTGATGGGGAAACCGCGCACGTAGCCGCCAACATAGTAAACCGAATTTACCGAGAAGCGCCCGTTCTCGACCAGGGCGCATTTCGCCGTCGTGCCGCCCATGTCGAACGAGACGACATTCTTAAACCCAAGCGCTTGGGCGTAGGCGCTCGCGCCGATGCAGCCGCCGATGGGACCGGATTCCACGAGACCGATGGGCTGACGGCAGGTTCGCTCCGTGGACAACAACCCGCCGTTGGAACCCATCATGAAGAGCGCACCGTCGAAACCTTCCTTTTTGAGATCGCTGTCCAGCCGGCGAATGTAAGTGCTGACCTGCGGTCCGATGTAGGCGTTGGCCGCTACCGTGGAGCAGCGTTCATATTCGTACCACTCGTGGGTGAGATCCGTGCTGAAGGTGACGTAGATTCCGGGGAGAAGTTTCGTCAACGTTTCAGCGGCGGCTTCTTCATGGATTGGGTTGATGTAGGAGTTCATGAAAAATATTGCCACCGACTCTACCTCGAGTTCCCTCAACTTCTCCGCAAGCTTTTCCAGCGCCGGGATGTCGAGAGGACTAACCACTTCGCCTTTGCTGCCCATGCGCTCGGGCACTTCGAGGCGTAGTTCCCGCGGGATCAAGGGTTCATCGCGCTGATAGTGAAGATCAAACGGATCGGGTCGATTGCCGCGCGCGATTTCGAGAATGTCACGGAAGCCCGCGCTGGTAACCAATGCCGTCTTGGCGCCGCGGCGCTGGATGAACGAATTGATGACCAACGTGGTGCCGTGGTTGACAAGATTGGATTCACCGGGGATCACTTTGGCCTTCTCAAAACAATCGAGAATTCCCTCCACGAGATTATCGTAAGTGGTCGGGCTCTTCGCGTAGATCACCTTCTGGGTGTCATGATCGAAGGCGACGAGATCGGTGAAGGTGCCGCCGATATCGACGGCGACTGCGTAAGCCATTGCACGCTCCGCTTAAAATGGATGAATTATAAAGGATGCCGGATGAAAAAATGGAGTAATGGAGTGCTGGAGTAATGGCTGCCGCGGCAACAAATAATGGGTTTCATCCTTCTGCCTTCATCCTTAATCCTTGACCCTGGATGCCCTTCCGTCCGCTTCGATCACCACGCCGTAATCATCGCGAGCGCTTTCCAAGGAGACGAAGCCGCGAATTACGTCGCGTTGAACGAGCTCTACCGGTCGCTCGCTGGGAGAACCATAGCCGCCGCCGCCACCGGTCGCCATGCGCACGCGATCGCCAGCCTGCAATGGACAATTTTCGGTTTTGTAGAGCAGCTTGGCTTCCTGTTTCCCGTCCTTGAAGATCAGCACTTGACCCGCCTTCGCCGCCTTCGCCCCTTGCACACCCCAAGGTGGGCAGCCGATGCGATCGAAGTTCGCCCACAGTTCGCAGGGCGCGAGCAGGACATACTGTTTATCGAATCCCAAGCCGCCACGCCATTTCCCGGGACCGCCTGAATCTTGCCGCAAACAAAATTCTTCGACGCGGTACGGATACATCGACTCCTGCAGCTCGATCGGGATCAACCGCGTGTCGCCGTGCGCCATGGTGCGAAATGGCCCGGCGCCGTCATGCGTCGCGCAAGCCCCCCACCCGCCATGGCCGCTGTCGTTAGCTTTAAACGGCGCGCCCGTATCGGTGCGTTTGCCGGAAAAACTTAGCGATGAAAAGGTGCCGAAATGAGCGCCGGTGACGCGCTGCGGCAGCGCCGGCTCCAGGGCTTTAATGATACAGTCGATGACCGTCGGAAATGGAATGCTGTAGAGCCCCATCGCCGCTGTCGGCTCGGCGCTCAACAACTTGCCTTCCGGAAGCATCATCTTGAGCGGCCGAAAAGTTCCCTCGTTGGCCGGCTCGTCCGTCGCGATCAGGTACTTAAACGCGACACGTGCGCAGGTTCGCCCGCCGCCGTAGTAGCCCGAGTTGATGCAACCCTTAACCTGGTCCGAAATCTCGGAAAAATCGATGGTCATCTCGTCGCCGGCAACGATGACTTTCACTTTGATCGGAATGTTTTCATCGCGCACGCCATCGTCGTCTAGGAAAGCTTCGTGTTGATAGACGCCGTCGGGTATCGCGCGAATCTTCTCGCGCGTGGCCGCTGCGCATTGATCGAGAATCATGTCGAGCGCGCCGAGAAACACAACGGTGCCGTACTTGTCGGCCATCGCTTGGGTGAGATCGCGGCCCAAGAGACAGCCACCGAGCTGCGCCTCGATATCGCCGAGCAATTCCAACGGAAAGCGCGTGTTGTTCTCGATGATCCGGTAGACCTCTTCGATGGGCTCGCCCTTCGACCAGAGCTTGATCGAGCGAAGCTGCAGCCCTTCCATGAAAATATCTGTGGACGAATAGGACACCGAGCCGATAGCCGAGCCGCCGATATCGATCCAATGGCAGTTGACGGCGAAAAAGCCGATCAGCTCATCGCCATTGGCACCGGCAAAGACCGGCGTGTACATGACCGTGTTGTTGAGATGCTGCCCCTGAACCGCCGCGTGATTGCAGACGACTACGTCGCTTTTGTGGAAATTTTCCCGGCCGTAGGTCTCCAAACCGTCGCGCACCGCCATGCCGACCGAATCGGCAACGAAGACCGGCATGCCGCCGGTGCACTGCGCTAATAACTGCGCATCGACGCCGACGAAACCCACCGCGTAATCCTTGTACTCATAAATATACGGGCTAAACGCCGTGCGGGTCATATTGGCGTCGATCTGATCGCAGATAGAAATAATGCCGTGGCGAATCACTTCGAGCGTGATGGGATCAACGTTAGTTCGTGCAGAGCTACGCGGCAGCGTCATTGGGTTCATTTGGTGGAGTCTCTGGTTACGACAACTTAGGCGCGATAGTTTCAAGGAACGGAAATGTTGTCAAGCAATGGTGATCTGGCGTAAGAAGGCTTATCAAGACTCCGGGAGACCAAAGACGCGAGGAGCAAAAAGAATGGCAAAACAATCAGGACAGTTTAGTTCTTCAATGCTGCCTTGGGTGGTGGTGCTTGGGTTAGCAATAGCTTTGCCACGATTCGGTCTCGCGCAAGAGCGGCGTGTAAAGACACGGATTTCCAATGCGGCTTTCACAATAACCGCGCTGCCGCTTTTGGCGGCCCGTGATTGGGGAATCTTCCCGGCCAACGGCCTCGACGTGGAAATTATTCTTATGAACTCCGCGCTGGTGCCGCCGGCGCTGATTCAGGGGGATATTGATTACCAGGCGGGAGTGGGTCCCGCGTCGGTAAACGCCACGTTGAGTGGTTTTCCTACCCGCGCGATCTGGTTTTCGTCCGACAAAATCTCCTACTGGCTCATGTCCCGGCCGCAATTCAAAACCCTGGAAAGCTTAAAATCCAAAAAGATAGCGATTACCGGCTTGGGTGGCACGATCCATGTCGCCTACCTCATGACCCTCGAAAAGCTCGGCATCAACCCGAAGGATTTTGTCTTGGTGTCCATACCGGGACAGCAAATTCAGCTCCTTTATTCACTGGAATCTGGATACGTCGATGCTGCAATTCTCTCTCCCCCTGTGACATTGGGCGCGCAGAAGAAAGGATACAACAAACTCCTGGACATCGGGGCGACGGTGGAAATGCCCGGGGGCGGCCTGACCGCCCTGGCGAAAACGATTCAGGAGCGGCCCGCCGAAACCAAGCGGGTGATTCGGTCGCTCCAACTCGCCAAAGATGAGATCCGGAGATCGAAGACAAAGACCGTCGATCTCATCGTGCGGATTTTGAAAATGGACAAAGAAGCCGCCAGCGAGACCTACGATCAGTTCCTGACTACGTTGAGCCCGAGCGGAATTCCGAGCCGCACGGGCATGGAAATTCTCGTCAAGGCAATCCAGTCCCAAGGTCGGTTCGTCGATCGCAAAGTCTCCTTCAGCGATATCGCCGACGATCGACTCGCAACTGAAGTGGCGAGAGAAATGGGATACAAGATTCAATGAGCTCTCATTGAGGGAAGCCTATGATTTGGAGAATTCAAAGACGATTGCCGGTCGCACAACTCGTCGTTGCTCTTGTACTTATCAGCACATTGAGCTTCAGCGCTGCCGCTCAGGAGCGCCGATCGAAAATTAGAATATCCAACGCCGGCCTTACGATCACGGCATTGCCACTCTTGGCAGCCCGTGATTGGGGAATTTTTAATGCTAGCGGCATGGACGTGGAAATTATCATCATGGCGGCTTCGCTTGCGCCGTCGGCTCTGTCTACGGGTGATATCGATTATATCGCCGGCGTCGGCCCGGCGTCGGTCAGCGCGACTCTGAGCGGGCTCCCTTCGAGGGCGATCTGGTTCTCATCGGACAGAATTTCCTACTGGTTGATGGCCCGCCCGCAGTTCAAAACATTGGAAGACTTGAAGGGTAAGAAAATCGCGGTTTCGGGAGGGGTGGGCGGCACGAATCATGTCGCCCTGCTGGTGGCGCTGGAAAAGTCCGGCGGCAATGCAAAGGACTATGTGATGGTAGCGATACCCGGACAACAGAACCAGCTACTCTACTCGCTCGAATCGGGATTTGTTGAAGGCGCGCTCGTCTCTCCACCCGTAACGTTTACCGCTTACAAGAAGGGCTTCAATAAACTGCTGGACGTTGGATCCATGGTGGAGATGCCGGGCGGCGGATTGACGGCGCTCGTGAAAACTATTCAGACCAAGTCTGCGGAAACAAAAAAAGTCATCCACTCCCTCCAGTCCGCCAAAGACGAGATAAGAAAATCGAAGGCAAAGACAGTCGATCTGATCGTCCGTCTTCTAAAAATGGATAGGGAAGCTGCCGCGGAAACATATGATACGTTTTTGACGACCTTAAGCCCGACGGGAATTCCCAATCGCGCGGGGATGGACAACCTGGTCCGATCTCTCCAATCGCAGGGCCGATTCACCGACCGGAAAATTTCTTTCACCGATCTTGCCGACGACCGATTGGCGACCGAGGTTGCGAAAGAAATGGGCTACAAGATTCCTTAGTATTGAGCGCCAAGATTCCCGTCACGGCCGCGGCCCTAGCCCGGGGCAAACGCGGCCAATTTTCAATCAGGACAGTAGAAACGAATTGCTACGCCTCGAAGTTTTTCTTTCGTTCCGTCGGCTAAAGATCAATCCGTCCTATGCGAGGCGGTGGCGGAACATCCAGGACGCGATCGGCAGTGTGACAGCGGCGATGATCGCAAGCGGCAACAGTTCCGGTATCAACAAGCCGAGCCCCGCTCCCTCGAGATAGACCCGATGCGCGATGTCGATGGCGTAGCGCAATGGGTTGATGTACGTGAGATACTGAAGAATTGCCGGCATGCTGCTGATCGGCGTGGTGAGACCGGACAGAAGCGAGAACGGCATGATGAGCAAAAACGAGAAGAGCATCGCTTGCTGCATGGTCGCCGCTACTGACGACAACAAGAGCCCGATCCCAATCGCCGCCAAAACAAATAGGCTCAGTCCGGCGTAAAGGGTGAAGAACGATCCAGCGAACGGGATGCGAAACCAAAGCTGTGCCACCAGCAAGACCAAGGTCGCCTGCACAATACCGACGAGCATCGACGGCAGCGCCTTGCCGGCCATAATTTCAGCTGGGCGAAACGGCGTCACGAGCAACTGATCGAAGGTTCCCTGCTCGCGCTCGCGCGCTACCGACAGGCCCGTCAGTAAGAGCGTCTGCAACAAGGTCAAGGTGCCGATCAACGCCGGAATCATATGCCAGCGAGTTTCTAAATTCGGGTTGTACCAAGCGCGTGTAGAAAGCCGGATCGGCGGGTTTCCTTGACCGTGTCCAGTCCGCCAGTTGGCGTTGAATGCCTCGACAATGGCGTTGATGTAGCCCATGGCCGTGCCGGCAGTGTTGGAGTTCCGGCCGTCCGCGATCACCTGCACATTGACCTGACTGCCCGAAAGCAGTCGCCGCTCGAAATCCTGATCGATTTGAATGACGAGCAAGACGCGCTGCTCATTGATCATGTTTTTTATATCCGCCGCTCGCCCGAGGTTAGCGACACGGCGAAACACTCCGGAGCCGTCCAAGCCGGCGAGCAGCTCCTGTGAGGCAGCGCTGCGGTCCTGATCGAGCACCGCGTACGGAACGTCGTTCAAGTCGTAAGTCGCGACGTATCCGTAGATGAGACACTGCAGTATGGGGGGAATTAAAAGGCTGAAGCGGCTGCGCGGATCCTTGAGGATCGCCAGCAGCTCTTTGCGAGTGAGTGCGAGAATACGAAGGATCGCGTCAAACATAGCGCGCCTCAAGCCAGTTTCTTCTGAGTCACTCTTCGAGTCAGAATTAAAAACAGCACGGCCATCCCGGCCAGCACCGCTGCGTTCGGGAGAATGACAGTCCAGATGTCGCCTGCCAGAAAGATGGTTTGAAGCAAAGTCACATAGTACCGGGCCGGCAAAGCGTAGGTAATGATGCGGACCACGGCCGGCATGCTGTGCAAATCGAAAAGAAATCCCGAGAGCATCACCGCGGGCAGAAATGTAACCAGAAGGGCAATCTGGCTGGCGACGAACTGGCTCTTGATCGCCGATGAGATCAAAAGCCCGATGGCCAGCGCCACCAACAGGTAAAGCATCGACGCGCCGCTCAGTACGATCACCGACCCGCGGAACGGGACGTGGAAAAGAAATTTGGCGGCGAGCAAGCACAACACGAGCCCGATCAGACCGAGCACGAAGTATGGGATGGTTTTGCCGAGCAAAATCTCGTCGGGCCGGACCGGCGTCACGAACAGAGCCTCCATGGTCCCGCGTTCCCACTCTCGCGCCACTACCAGCGATGTAAGAAACGCGCCGATGAGGGTCATGATCAAGACGATCAAGCCCGGAACCAGGAAATAGCGACTCTCGTTGGCCTCGTTGAACCAGAGGCGGCTTTGCACCGTCACCGGGCCGGTTAGTATTTCCTTCCCCTCGGCAGAACGACGCGTAGCCCACTGTCCGACGGCTCCCTGAGCATAGCTCTGGATGATCCGCGCATGGTTGGCATCGGTTCCGTGGACGAGGATCTGTACTTCGGCGTCGCCGCGACTTAATTGCCGGCTAAAATCAGGACGGATGCGCACGATCGCATCGACTTTTCGGGCTAGCATGAGTTGCTGGGCGCGCGGCATCGACGTCAAAAGCTGCGCGTCGAAATACGGGGAGAGCTGGAAACTGGCAGCCAATTCCATCGCGTCCGGCGACGGATCTTCCAAGACTACCGCGACCGGCGCATTCGTCACGTCGAGGGACAGTCCGTAGCCAAACAGCAGAATCAATACCACGGGCAGCACGATGCCAATCGCGATGCTGCTCGGATCGCGCACCACCTGATGCGACTCTTTGCGCACGAGCGACCACACACGTCGCCTCTTGGCGGAAAACCGGCGGTGCTCTGGTTCGTACGCGTTGGTCACGCGGCTGCTCCTCCTTCCGCCGATCGGCTGGAATCTCTCTCGCGCGCCTCCTCGACGATCTTGATGAACGCGTCCTCCATGGTCGGCTCGCGCTCCCCCTCATGATAGGCGCGGCGGCGCACCTCAGCCGGCGTGCCTTGGGCCAATACCCGCCCCGCGTCCATGATCACCACTCGGTCGCAATACTCCGCCTCTTCCATAAAATGGGTGGTGACGATCACGGTCACGCCCTGCTCAGCCAGCGCGGTGATGCGCCGCCAAAACTCCCGCCGAGCGAGCGGATCGACGCCGCTGGTCGGCTCGTCAAGAAAAAGCGTCTCCGGCTCGTGCAGCAGCGCTGCCGCCATCGCCAGTCGTTGCTTGTACCCGCCGGGCAACTGCCCGCTAGCCAACTCGGCCAACGGGCCGAGCTCGAACTGTTGCACAGCCCAACTGATGCGCTCGCGTTTTCTTGCGCCGCGTAAATTATAGGCGCTGGCGAAGAAATCGAGATTCTCAGCAACCGACAACTGGCCGTAGAGCGAAAATTTTTGGGCCACGTAGCCGATTCGTTGTCGGGCCGACGCGCGCGCGTACCGGAGATCGACGCCCGCCACGCGCAGCGTTCCACTGGTGGCGGGGAGAAGACCGCAGAGCATGCGAAAGGTTGTGGTTTTACCCGCGCCATTGGGCCCGAGCAAGCCGAAGATTTCGCCTCGGCGAACTTCGAAGCTGACGTGATCGACCGCCGTGAAGTCGCCAAAACACCGCACCAGATCGCGAACCTGAACGACCGCGCCGTCGCCTTCCTTCTCGAGTGACCGTTCGAGCGTCATGGCTCCCGCGAGCTGCCGCTCCGAAGTTGTTCGCTGCAACAAGACCATGAATCCGTCTTCGAATCGCGGCTCTACTGCATCGATGGCGGTACCATCGAGTGCATCTATGGTTGCAGCAGCCTTACCATCGGTATCGACAGCTCGTACGAACCGCACGCGGCCACCTTCCGGCAGCGCGTCCAGCACGCTCGCCTCGTCCAGCAATCGTGCCTGAAAGCCGCGGGCCTTTTGCCCTGCGGGTGGCGTGGCGACATACGTCCGTCCCTTGGCCAATCCGCTTACCTCTGCGGGTCGGCCCTGCGCCAGCACCTTTCCCTGGTGCAAGACAACCGCGTGGCCACAGCGCTCAGCTTCATCTAAATAGGACGTGCTGAGAAGCACCGTCAGACCTTGATGGTTGACTAGTTGTAAAATGATCTCCCATAGCTCGCGACGCGAAAGCGGGTCGACACCTACCGTGGGTTCATCCAGCAGCAACAACTCCGGCGATCGAACCAAGGTGCAAGCGAGCCCCAGCTTCTGTTTCATCCCGCCCGATAAACGGCCGGCCAATCGGTCGGTGAACGGACCGAGCGCCGTCATCTCCATGAGCCGCGGATATCGCTGGCGCCGTTCGTTGTCCGTAACACCATGCAAATCAGCATAGAGATCGAGATTCTCCTGGACCGTCAGGTCTTCATACAAACCAAACTTCTGCGGCATGTATCCGATGCGATCTTGGACTTGCTGGGGATCAGCGGACACATCGATGCCCAAGATCTTCAACTCGCCGCCGTCGGCTGACATGAGTCCGGCGGCCAAACGGATCAACGTCGTCTTGCCGGCGCCGTCGGGCCCAACCAGTGCTGTCAGGGTGCCATGGGCTGCTTCCAGGGAGACACCGTCCAGCGCATGCACCACTTCCCCAGTCTCGCGACGGAAGGTCTTGCGGAGGTCGCGACCGAACAGGGCGGCTGTCTGATGTTTTGCAATACTCATCGCGACCTTTGCGCAGTGGGTGCTGTCTTCTCGGGTGCGCTAGACGCCGTGGGGACATGACTGTTTTTATCGAGCGACACGTATACCGTCGCTGGCATGCCGAGGCGCAACTCATCCGATGGATCTTTCACGAATACGCGGACCTCATAAACGAGGCTTGTCCTTAGCTCTTCCGTCTGTACGGATTTCGCCGTGAACTCGGCCACCGGCGAGATAAATCCGACCCAGCCGTCGAAGCGCCGATTGGGAAAACTGTCAACCATTACAGATGCAGCCATTCCCGAATGCACCCTCCCCAGATCCGGCTCAGAGACATAGGCCCTGACCCACTTGGGGTCGGTGATCGCGAGCGTAAAAATAGGTTTCTGCGGCGAGGCCATGTCTCCCGGTTCCAATACACGCGTGCGAACGACCGCATCGACGGGCGCAACCAGCTGGGCATCAGCCAGTTGCTGGCGCAGCAGCGCAAGCTGGGCCTCGTTAGCCTGTAGCCGCGCCTCCGCCTCAGCGACCTCTTCTTTACGCGGACCCGCCACCGCCAACTCAAGCGCCCGCTGATTGACCGAGAGTTTCGCCTCAGCCACCTCTAGCGCCGCCTTGGCATTATCAACATCCTGCTGTCTAACCGCGCGCCCTCCCGAAGCTTCCATGGCTGACTTGACGCGCTCATACTGCTGACGCGCATTTACGCTGTCGGCTTTGGCCGATTCCACGTTGGCGCGCGCCTGCGCGATCTCTTCGGGACGGCTGCCATTGCGGAGCCGGGTGACGACCTGTCGCTGGGCCGCAGTTTGGGCTTCGGCTTGCGCCACCTGCGGTCCGAGGCGACTTGTGTCCAGCCGCGCCACCACCTGGCCCTGCCGCACACGGTCACCTTCTTGGACCAACACGGCGGCTATCCGCTCGCTGTTGTTAAACGACAACTGCACCTGCCGCAGATCCATGTTGCCGTGCAACATGAGTTCGCGGTCCCCCGTTTCTTCGTGATTCAACCACCACAGCCATCCGGCCGCTCCGGCGGCGACGAGCAGCAGCGTGATCAGCATCATCCGTTTCATAGGTCACCTGCTATCGGCCCGTTCAACGAGGGAATTGAGCACCGGATCGTTGAAAGCGGTCCACCAGCGTGTAAGCTCGGCCGACCCGGTAGCAAGTCCACCTTGCTGAGATTCCTGCCAATTTGCCGGCACGGCAAGATCGGGTCTCCGATAGTCAGGGCCAACGCTGCAACCGGCGCTCAAGACAACGAGAAAGAAAGTCAATGGCCCCTTGAGGCCGTAATGACTTACATGAGAAACCAGCTTTCGGAACGTAATCTCAAACCAAGTCATGCTTTCGACCTCCCGCGACCGGTGATCACGCCCTCAAGCACGACGGATATGATCGCTGCGTAACCCGTTTGCGGCGTGAGCCCGAGCTCCGAGATCTTTTGCGGATTCATTATTGCCTCGGTGGCGCCAAGTAGAATCTCGATGATCACCTGGGTCGGGATGTCCTTGCGAATAATTCCCGCCCGGCGACCTGCGCTGAAAAATTTTCCGAAATGGCGCTGAATCAGTTCCCGTCGCCGGACCTCCACCAACCTGAACATCTCCGGCGCCTCCCGGCGAATGTCTCGCACGAAAGGCGGTTGAATCTCTTCCGTGTGCCGCTGCATGCAGGCGAGCAGTTGCTGGAGCGCGGCAAGTGCGTCGGCCGGGAACTCGGACGTAATCCGCTCGAGGTCCGCTTCGACGCTCCGAAACTTATCCAGCAGAACCGCCCGTAGGAGGTCAGATTTACTCGGAAACGACACATAAAGGGTTTTTTTGCTCATGCCGAGTTCTTCGGCGAGATCGTCCATGGTGACGCTGCGAAAACCATGGGTAAAAAAATGACGGCGAGCCGCGGTGATGATCCGCTGAGCGGCGGGATTCTCCACCGGTGATGGTTTCGGCTCAAGCTTGTCGCGGCTTGGTGATTGAGTGGTCATATACCTTGGAAACTGAATTAGTATTATCGGTTTCCTACTGCGAGTCAAGAGGGGCGCTCGATTGTTGATTCAACGAATCGGGTGGCTTTTTTAAGGAGACGTTTTGCCGAACGAAAGATCGCTCACCACGTTCGGGATGACAGCCTGTTTGTCATTTCGGACGGAGCGAGAAATCTGTTGTTGAAGGTAGCGACGGAAGTCGCATGGGAGATCTGATACTACCGCTAGTTTAGGTGCTAGCCCGGAGTATGACTAGTGACAGCGATCGAGGGATGAGCCCTCCAGAGCGAAGTCGCCTGGCTGCGAACGACCCGTAGCTATGAATCTAATCGAGAGCCGCTAAGCTCCTTCCGTCTGTTCCCTGTACAGGCCTAACGCTTCCGTCGCCGGGCGATCGGTAATCGAAAAAAGAATCGCGTCTTCATCGGTCGTGTTCTCGTGGGAGTGCCACTGCCACGAGGGAACGACAAATATGTCGCTCGACTCCCAGGCAAGATCATTTGCCGATACCTTGGTCAGCCCGCTCCCGCGAAATGCATGGTAGACCGTCGCGCTGGTGTGACGATGGGATTGCGTTTTCTCGTGGGGGCGCAACAATTGGATCATACAGGAAAAGGTCGGCAAGGTTGGCCCTCCCGTGTGCGGGTTCCCATACTCCAGCAAGATTCCATCGAAGGGGTCGCCTGCGCTTTCTTTGAGCGCCTCGAGGCTGGCATTGGTTTCCTCCCACGGATAACGATACGGTGGTGCGGCAAAAGAATTCTTTATCCACCTCGGACGCGCGTGGCTGAAAACCTTGGACGAGTAATCATCGGGCTTTTCGACGGGCTGCTGATCTCTTTTGAAGTTTTCTTGAATCATCGCGCCGAAATGGGTGACAAGCCGCACGTCCAGACCGTCAAGCCACATCACGGGTTCATCCGATCCGTTGAAATGATCATGCCAGGTCCAATTAGGCGTAGTGATCAGGTCGCCTTCCCGCATGGGAAAACGCTCACCCTCGACAATCGTATAGGCATTGGGAGTTCCCTTGATGACAAAGCGAATCGCCGCCGCCGTGTGACGGTGCGCGGCAGCAATCTCCCCGGGCTTCACCAACTGGACCGAGAGATGGATCGTGTTGGTCATTCCCGCGGCGAGACCCGGATTTTTCAACTGAATGGTTCGCCTTCCCGCCTCCTCCGTCGTAATCAACTCCCCTGCTCGATTGAGACCTTCGAGAATATCTCTCCCCTTCCACAGATGCGGCCTAACCGTTTGCGACCACGGCTGGTGGTCCCAGTGTCCTTTCAAATTTCTTTCCGCCAACCACTGGTTAAGTCCTTGTAGATCCATAGAAGCCTCCGCAGATGACGATCCATTTGTTACTGTTTAACAAACTGTCTCGGTGTTCAATGCAAAGCTGGGCACCCATCACCGCGCCGTTCGCGCTGAGCGTCGCGATGAATCGCTTACTTGCCGGCAAAGTTCAACAGCGGAATATCTTTTAGCATAGGCCCGGGTTTGATCGACTTGAGGTAGGCATAGATGTCGGCAACCTCTTGTTCGCTAACGAACTGCTTGCGGTAAGCCGGCATGTCCTGCCGTGGCGCCCGCAACTGCCGCACAAAACCTTCGAAGGAAATCGGGTTTGGAGCAAGCTTCGGCCCGGTGCCCCGATCCGCGCCTTGACCGACGGTGCCGTGGCAGGTGTAGCATTGATACTTCATATAAGCTTGATAACCGCGCTCGGCGGAGCCGGCAGGTGCCTGTTCTTGTGCAAAGACTGCAAACGCGCCGAAGATCATGAGCATTGCCGAAAATAATATACGCATAGGTTGTTCTTCTCCTTATCGTCCTTGACACACGACGTCGATCAACGCCGGCTCACCGCGTTTTACGACGGCAAGTGCTTTCGAAAGCGCGGGACCGATCGCCCCGGGATCGGTGACGGGTCCCTGCGACCAAACCCCCATGGACTGGGCGAGCTTGGCGAAATCGATATTCGGGTTCTCAATCGTCGTACCGATCGCTGCCTGGTCCATACGTCGGTTGTGCAATCCCGCCATTTTTTGCAAATGCATGACCTCTTGATGATAAGCGCGGTTGTTGTGCATCACCATCAGGATTGGGATTTTATGGTGTGCTGCGGTCCAGAGCACGCCGGGCGCATACATCAAATCACCGTCACCCTCGATTGACACGGTAACAATGCCTTTGTCGCGATTGGCGAGCGCCGCACCGACGGCGGCGGGAGCGGAATAGCCGACACCGGATCCCCCGGAACCACCGAGAAAATTACAATACTCGGTGGCCGGCCAGAGGTTTCGATTCCACTGTATACCGAATGTAGCCAGGCACCATTGCTCATTCTTGATCGTGTTCCACAGATGGGCGCTCAGCCGCGCGGTGCTAACTGGTTTTGCATCCCAGCCTTCACCTGCCGCCGCGCGCGCCCGTTCTTTCATCCGGGCATAGTCCGTTCGAAGCTTGCTCGAGCGGTCCGCAAGCGCTGTGCGTCGCGCGATACCCGCTTCCCTTTTTACCGCCTCGGTGAGCGCCGGCAACGTCGCCTGGGCGTCACCGGAGATCGGCAGATCCACGGGCATGAAGCGTTGCATGTCCTGGTAGTTTGATTTTGTCAGCGTATCACCAAGCGAGATATGAATGGTCTTGACGTCGGCCTTGCCCAGCCGCCGGTATTCGTGATGCGGATCGCTGATCGTATTGAACTGCCCCCAGGGATCGGCGACCTCCAGCAATAACACGACATCCGCGCCCATTATGAGAGCGCGACGGTCTTCACCCCGGCAGAGATAGTGGGTCGTCGGGAAATTCATGCGGCTGCCGATATCAACCACAGGGGCATTCAACATTTCAGCCAACTCCACCAGCCGTTTCATCCCTTCTTGTGAGCGCGCCATCCGGTCAGCCAGGATCACCGGACGCTCGGCGGCCACGAGCATCTTTGCCGCTTCGCTCACCGCGCCGCTGTCGCCCTGGGATGGAATAGAGATTGTGAGCTTTGGAATACGTAGCTTCTTCTCGTCGTGAATCGGCCCTTCTGCCAAGTCGCCGTCGGCGGTAATCAGCACCGGCCCCATGGGCGGCGTCGTGGCGATCTTATAGGCGCGTATCACCGATTCAGCGAAATGCTGCAGCGAGAGCGGCTGATCGTCCCATTTGGTGAAATCGCGATGGATCGCCGCCGGATCCTGGACGCAGTGATACCATTCGACACCGGGCCGGCGCTTGTCAGCGTCGAGAATATTGCCCGCGAACATCATGATCGGAACCCGGTCGCACCAAGCGTTGTAGACTGCCATGGTCGCGTGCTGTAGACCGACGGTGCCATGAGCCATTATCCCCATGGGCTTGCCCGCTGCTTTGGCGTAACCGTGTGCCATGGCGACCGATGATTCTTCATGCATGCAGGTCAGAAACTCGGGCTTCTTGTTACCGCCGTAATTAACAATGGATTCCTGCAAACTGCGGAAACTCGATCCTGGATTGGAAGCGATGTACTCGATGCCCGTCGCTTTGATCACGTCGACCATGAAGTCCGAACCCGGCCGGCTGATCACTTTATCCCCGGACTGTTCAGCTTCTTTGACCTCCGCGGCGGCCGGCGCCGTGTCTGTAGCAGCGAGCTGCGTGCCGATGACTGCCGCCGCGCTGGCTGCAGCACCTTTCAAGAAGGAACGGCGGTCAATGGTTTGATTGCTCATGACACTCCTCCTGTAAATTGATTACAAGGCCAGTAGTATCTGCTTTGATCCATGGGACTGAGAATCTTGACGTCGCACGATCCAATTAATTGCCTAGTCTGGATGGGACAAAACGCTGCGCGTACGAGACATGCTGCGCCAGCCATTATGCAGCGGAGATTATCTGATACGGCATTTCTATGTCAACAGACTTTTGCGCCCTTCTACCTTGGTTTTACCTCAAGCCCCGCCGGCTGTGTCACAGTCTGACAGCGATGACACGTTCGGCACTCCTAGTGAGTCCCTCCTAACTCGTAACCGCTCGATTTTCTTCAGTGGGGATTCTGGCAAAGAGATTGCTCTCTGCCACTTTGACCTCAAGCAAACGGGCGATCAATGGCACGAAAAATTCTCATAGTCGAAGACAACACCGATTTGTCCGAGTTTCTCACTGTTTTCCTGCGTCGCGTAGGGTATGAAACCTCACAGGCTGGAAATTCAGCGCAGGGAATAAGCAAAGCTTTAAGCGAAAGGCCGGATCTCATAATCACAGACCTACACCTTCCAGATATGACCGCCGTGGAGGCGACCGCGATACTCAAAAAAGATCCTGCTACGTCCGGCATTCCTATCGTTGTCCTTACGGCGATGACAAATGGAGAATGGAAACGCAAAGCGCTCAAAGCAGGCGTAGCGGAGTACTTGATTAAGCCCATCGCTCCCCCTGAGTTAGCGAAGATAGTAGATACACTCACTCAACCCCCGCCCGTTTTAACTGAGTTGTGATCGGATTTTATTAGGTCGCCGAAACGCGGTGAATATGTCGCAGTTTGCCAAATTGACATGTTACGACATTGCCTGCGCCAAGGAAGATATTGATTTGACTGGGACCGAGCAGGGCACGCGGTTTGCTCTGTCATTCGCCGGGAGGCGAAATGGCAATAGTACTGTTTATACTCTCTATGGTCGTGCTGATTTATCTCGGGCCCGGGCCTACACGGGCGAGAAGGACCAGGAGGGGCAGGAGCGAATGGAGGAGATTAGGGCTCTAATGCAGGATCGGTAATATAGAGGAGCCCTTGGGTACAATGAGCAATGAAACGGGCACATCAATTTCACTCGCAACAACCAGCTTGACTCGCTACGATCTTCCTCTATTTTCCCATTCTTTGGTAGTCTCTCGTTTTGTTCTTGATGTGCGTGCGGTGCAGCGTCAACAAAAAATTCGCGCTGGAACGGAAGGGGGGATTGGAAAAAAAAGGCGCCGAACGGAGAAAGGGTCGGAATTCCCCGGCTACAAAGCTTAGTAAAGAGACAAATCTCCAATTTCTTTCATTGAACGCCCGTGATGATGTTGTAACAGGTCATGAATCTGCTCGCAGAATGTAGCGTTATCAAAGATAACGCAACCCATGTAGGCCTCGTTCCCGTATTCAATTACCAGAAAACATTTGGTTGGTAGTTGATCCTCCCTTATCACATGCTTTAGGATTCCGACTTCGCCTTTTAAAGTTTTCTTTTCTTTCAGACATGTGGAAGTCCAACTTGGCGGCCAATTAGGAATACCGCGATAGGACATCAGAGGGTGAGATCGCAGGGTGACCATGTGAGACCTCCCTGTTCGGGCTCCCGGCCCACCACTGACCCGGCACTTAAGCTCGGACGTTTACGTTTATGTCAGATACGAAACTATTCCTATTCAGTTAGCGATGTCAAGATAAAATTGCGTAGTTATCTGCAGGCAAACCCCTGTGTCACCTACATGAAATCTTAGTCAAGCATCGGTCTCCGACGGTTGCCGCGAAATAGAACAGTGCTCCGTCGCTCATAACGATATGGTCAAAAATCACGTGTCAAACGCAAGCATAAAAGTCCTTGACTTAGTTTTACTTTCTCGGGTCATAATTTGAGCAATTTGCTTGATCGGGCTTCTTTTGGCCTTCGCGTTGATCTAGATAGTAGGTTACTAACAACTTATCAACAGCTTTTGTGAATCAAAACCCTGTGGGCATCGAACGCGTCTTTGAGATCGACTCTCTCGAGGGGCTGCATAGCTAGTTCGACAAAATCGTATTGGAGCCCGGCCACACCTTCACGGTTCTCGAAGTCGAGCCCCTGCGCGAGAAACCAGGTGGCGTGCCTATTGATGATGTTGAATCGAAATTTCGCTTCGGCCGCTACATCGAGAAAATGGCAGGGATCAAAATCTCCGCCATCCGGCACCCGAGCCTATAAACCGCTAGCTTTCGGACCGATTTTTCCCGCCCATAGTCGGCTTGGAAACTGCGGGGAACAGGCCGTGCTTGGCAAGAAATTCGATCATAAAGCGGTCAAAAAGCCACGGCTGCTCCATCTGACAGGCATGGCCGGCCCCCGGCAAAACCTTCAACTCGCAATTAGGTATGCGCGTCTTGAGCGCGAAGGCGCTCTGATGGGTGCCGTCCTCGCTCCCGGTCAGGATTATAGCCGGACAGGCGATGCGCTCATGATGGCCGTCCGGATCGGGCTTCTGGAGAGCTTTGAACTGGTAGAGGATCGTCTGCACATCGGCGAATTGGTTGCGTTCGGTGAAAAGGTTCGCGAAGAAATGCGCCAGCGGCGTCGCACGAAACGCCGGGCTCAGATCCTCGAACGTGTATGCCCAGCGATAGTCTATGCCGTTGGCCGTATAGGCATCGATCCGCCGCTTGGCAAATTCCTTGGTGGGGTTGTAACCGGTGCCCGACAACACGAGCGCCGCCGTCTTGTCCGGGCGCTGGTGGTACATGTAGGGAACGATCGCCGATCCGACCGAACAGCCGACCAGGGTCGCGGTCGCGCCGGGCAGCGCATCGTCTATCGCTTCCCAACAGGCCTGGGCCATGTCGGTCATCGTCAGCCCCGCGTCGGCCTTGGGCGAGCGGCCATATCCGGGGATGTCTATGGCAATGCAGCGGTACCAGGTCGACAGGTGCGCCATCTGAAAAATCCAGCACGACTGGTCCATCGGGTTGGGATGGACAAAAGCGATCACCGGCCCCGTTCGTCCCATCCGTTCATAGTAAAGCGGTCCGTGAATATTCTTCGCCATGATATTCCTCCTGCTTTATCTAAGATCGGCTTCAGGCGCGCTCATGCTTCGCAGACCGCATATGGTCGCGCCCGAGTATTAAATTTGTTCTTCCCTTGGACTCGATCGCGGTTGCATCATTCGGATCGGTTTTATCGCGGCTCGCCGGTTTAGTCCAATCCTGTTTTATCCTCAATCGCTGCCGCACCATCAGCATAGAACTTGATTGCTCCCAGGCTTTGGGGATAAAAGGCTATTCGTTAGGCCATACACCTCATGACAAGTTCTGAGCTATCGTTGCGATTGGCGCGACCGGCAGACGCTACCACCATTGCCAACTTGTCGCGGGATTTAATTGAGTACGGTCTCCGATGGCGTTGGACACCCATGCGGGTAGCAGCGAGTATTGGTGCCCCCGATGTCAACGTGCTCGTCGCATGCGTTCACAGTAAGATTGCCGGGTTTGCGATCATGCGCTACGGAGACGACGACGCCCACTTGGACCTTCTCGCTGTGGCTCCGCCGTATAGGCGAGCAGGCATCGGACGCCGGCTTCTTGAGTGGCTCGAGAAATGCGCGGTCGTAGCGGGCATATTCAGCGTCGCCCTGGAAGTGCGCGCCGGGAACGAAGGAGCACAGCTCTTCTATAAGCGCATGGGCTATCGCACGCTCGTTCACCTTCCCGGCTACTACCAAGGTATTGAGGCGGCGCTTCGCATGGTCCGAGATTTGTCGTGCCGGCCTCTGGACCAGAGAATTCCGGGGACACAATACTAAGTTATCGGGAGCCGTATGACTCGGAGGGGCGACGAATATGTGCGCGGCCTGCGTGATGGTCGCACGGTGCTGCTCAACGGTGAGCGGGTGGCCGATGTGACGACGCATCCGGCCTTTGCTGCTGGCATACGTACCATCGCCGAGCTCTACGACCTCGCCCACGATCCGGCCAACCGCGAGCTGATGACTTACCCCTCGCCGTGCGATGGCCGACCCATCAACAAGTCTTGGCTGGTGCCGCGCACGCGCGAGGATTTGGCGGCGCGCGATCAAATGCTGGGCTGATGCAAGCTATGGCTTCCTGGGGCGCTCGCCTGATCATGTCGCGTCGTTTTTCGCCGGCTTCGCGGGCTCGCCCGCGTTCTACGCACGGGGCGGGCAAGAGTTCGCCGACAACCTTTTGCGCTTCGCCGCCAAGGCTGCCGACGAGGACCTATACTTGAGCTACGTCATCGTCCATCCCACAATCGACCGCGCCAAATCGGCGCACCAGCAGGCCGAGCCTTACCTCTACGCCGGCGCCGCCGCCGAGCGTGACAACGGCATCGTCATTCGTGGGGCGCAGATGCTCGGCACGGGCTCCGTGATGTCGGACTACGTGTTGCTCACGGTTATCTTGCCGCTCAAGCCCGGCGACGACGACTACGCGATCTCCTTGCGTGGTGCCGAATGGCGCGCCTGGCTTGAAGGTCTACCCGCGCCGGCCGTATGCGCTCGGACCCACTAGCGTGTTCGACTACCCACTGTCGAGCTGCTTCGACGAGACCGATTCGCTGGTGGTGTTCGACGATGTCTTCGTGCCGTGGGAAACGTATTCATCTACAAGAACCTGGATCTGACGGCGGGTCAGTTCAGCGTGACCGCGGCGCACGTGCTGGGCAACACCCAGTCGCACATCCGATCGTGGGCCAAGCTCGAGTTCCTGTTAGGGCTGGTTAAGCGCTGCATGGATTTGAGCGGGCGCTCGGCCGCGAGTGACACGGTCGCCCAACTCGGCGATCTCGCCACCCGTGTCTCGCTCGTCGAGGGCATGATCCTCGGTGCCGAGGCCGCGGCGGAGCCCGACCAGTTTGGTGTGATGCGCCCCAAGGATGCCCTGCTCTATGCCAGCCAGGTGTTCCAGCAGGCGATGTATCCGGCGCTGCTCAACCAAATCCGCGGGCTGATGGGCGGCAGCCTGATCCAGTTGCCGGCGACGGTGGGTGAGCTACGCGCGAGCGGCTCAGCGGCGGATATCGAGCGCTACGTGCGCTGGCCGAAAGCGGGCGGCCACGAGCGGGTGAAGCTCTTAAAGCTCTTATGGGACGCTCTCGGCTCGGAGTTCGGCTCGCGTCATCTCCAGTACGAGATGTTTTACGCGGGCGAGCCCGCAGCTATCCAGGGACGCGAGTTCCGCACCTTTGATTGGGCGGCTGCGGAGGCCTTGGTTGATCGTTGTCTCGCGAGTTACGACATCACCACACTGTGACACAGTGGTTGTTCTAGGTTTACCGTGGAAGAGGATTCACCACAGAGACGCAGAGTTCGCAGAGGTTTAATTTCCAATCTCTCCCCCTCGGTGTCCTCTGCGCCTCCGCGGTGAGTTCTCTTCTTGAAGGAAGCGACGCGAAAGCCGGATTTACCCATCTTCGAAATCGAGCAGCGATTGCTCGTTATCTTCGAGCTACCGTGATCGTGTTCGTGAAGCGCGTTCAATCTGACGCATCAGATCTCACAGGCTTTGTCGCCTACGGGCTGGCAGGCGCCGGTTGCTAACGGCCCAAAGGCTTTGGTCCGCCGTAAGACCTGATAAGATGAATTGAGTGCTCGTCAGCGCGACGTTACAGACAGAGGAAAATGTCCATGCTCCTGCGAAACAGGTTCTTAATCGCTCTTACGTTGTGTGCTTGTGCTGGAGTCAGTTTGATTGCGACTCCGGGTTGGGCTGATCTGCAAGAATACGTCCGCAAGCCTGAGGCTCAGTTCGAGTCAA
>WNGG01001518.1_pt1 | contig 26322 bp, 26 predicted proteins | sample 5400661 | NCBI WGS metagenome assembly WNGG01 (sample SAMN13153372, study PRJNA577476) | soil metagenome | isolation source: 100 cm soil or saprolite under Garry oak tree replicate 1 | place: USA:California | collected 2016-06-15
TCCGACCGAGCGACCCGCACGCCAGTATCGACAGTTGGATTCAGACCTCCTTGGCAACCAGAGTAGCGGCTGAGGTCAGTCTCGATCTGCAAGCATGTGGGGAAATCACACCGTTGGCGGGCACGCCGCCGGTGGTTGCGGCGTATACTGCGAAAGGAATACGGAGGTACACGGTCATTCTCTCGTTCACCCTGTCTCTGGCTCAGGACTTCAAGCCCCGGTCGCAAGACTCAACCGTCTATGACCCGGGATGGCGTGTGCCCATGCCTCTGTGGGGTGAGATTACGTTGACGAACCGGTTGATCGCAGCGTACTACCTGTGGCCACGGCTGTCTGATAGGGAACGAAGGGAGGCACAGCCGTTTCTTCTTGAGGTGCTGAACCAGTCCTCGGGGTGGGCGGCTGAGGTGCAACTGCCGCCGCCTGTCGCGCCGTGGTTGCGTCCAGAACTCGCTACGAATGACTGCTCTTGACTGCGGTGGGCTGTTGGCTTACCGAAGCTTACAACTGATTGCGGCTCAGCTGTATATCACCGCTATGGTTGAAGTCCAAGCGTGAGGTGGTATGGAAACTTTCACGAAAATGCAACAGGTTGAACTCAAGCTGGCGCGACTGCATGACGCCAGGCAGATCGCGCTGATGTCCCGCGCGCTCGTAGAAGCCGGGTTAGCCTGGTCGTGGACTGCTGGGCGGGTCGCGGAACAAATTCGCTGTGCTGATAGTGATGTGTTGACGGCTTGGGCAGACGGCCAACTCATTGGCTTTGCGATCATGCAGTTTTTCGCTGAACACGCCCACTTGAACTTGCTGGCCGTTGCGCCAGCCTATCGGCGCTCAGGGATCGGACGCCGGCTGATAGAGTGGCTAGAGAAAATCGCCCGCGTAGGGGGCATTTTCTCTGTCACTTTGGAAGTGCGGGCTGGGAATGAGGACGCCCGCGCGTTTTACCGCAAGCTGGAATATCGGGAAAGCAAATATCTCCCCGGCTATTATAGCGGCCGGGAGGCAGCGATTCGTATGACCCACGACTTGCAGTGTCGGTGTCCTTCCAACGCCACCTGACCCGCCGCTGGCAGGGGACGCTGGCTGCGCTCGCACCCTTCAACGTTAGACGTTTGCGCCCTTTGGTGATAGCTCTAGACACATAAGGAGGTGAGCGATGCATACGTACCGGAGCGACGTGGTCGGGAGTCTCCTCCGTCCCGCATACCTAAAGGAAGCTCGCAACCGCTACGCGGCGGGAGAAAGCAGCCCCGCGGAGTTCAAGACGATCGAGGACCAGGCGGTTAACGAAGCCATTGTTTTGCAAATCCGCGCCGGCGTGGACGTGATCAGCGACGGCGAGATGCGCCGCTATGCCTTCTTTGGTCACCTGATCGAGGCGGTCGAGGGGTTCGACAAGTTTGGTGGCTGGGCCATGCGCTTCCGCGACGAACAGGGAGGCGAGCTGCTGTATCGACGGCCCCTGGTCATCTCCCGCCTGCGACGGCAGCGCCACCTGTGTGCGGAGGAGTTCACCTATTTGCGTGCCCGCACGGATCGCCCCGCTAAGGCCACCCTGATCAGCGCCCAACAGGCCGCGTCCTATTACGACGCCGAGAAGTCGAAAAGGGCCTATCCTACGCTGGACGCCTATTTGGCGGATATTGTGGATATCCTGCGTGGAGAGATCGGAGAATTGATCCGTTTGGGCTGCACCTACATTCAGGTGGATGCGCCACAATACGCCGTCTTGGTGGATCCGCAGATGCGCGAGGGATACCGGCAGCGGGGTTTCGACCCGGACCGCCTCCTCGACCAGTGCATCGAACTGGACAATGCCGTGATTGGTGACTACCCGGGCGTTCTGTTTGCCCTCCACCTGTGTCGGGGCAACAACCAGAGCAAGTTCCTCGCTAGTGGCGACTATACCCCCATCGCCAGTAAGGTCTTTCGCCTTACCCGATTCCAGCGCTTTTTGCTCGAATATGACGACGAGCGCTCAGGGGGCTTTAGCCCGCTGCAGCACGTGCCCGAGGACAGAACCATCGTCCTGGGTCTAGTGACCACGAAAAAGGCTGCCCTGGAAAGCAAGGACGAGTTAAAACGGCGCATCCGGGCCGCCCAGGCGGTCGTGCCGCTGGAGAGGCTGGCGTTGAGTCCCCAGTGTGGGTTTGCGTCGGCAATGGAGGGGAACCTCCTGAGCCCCGCAGATCAGGAGGCGAAGTTGCGTCTCGTGGCCGAAACTGCCCGGGAGGTGTGGGGCGAGTCCTGAAAGAAAGACACGCGCCTAGACAGGCTTGACGAATTTTGGCATCTTGCCCCTGATCTTAGGTGTGATGGTGAAGATTGAGTTATCCTCTGGTCATCCAGGGGCAGTCCCCCTCGTTATCCCCACGTGATATCTGGAGAAAGAAGCATGGCACGAAAGAAGATCGCTCTCATCGGTGCTGGGAACATCGGCGGTACGCTTGCCCACCTGTGTGCTCTCAAGGGGTTGGGTGACGTGGTCCTGTACGACGTGATTGAGGGTCTGCCGCAGGGCAAGGCGCTGGACCTGCTCGAGGCCGGGCCGATCGAAGGGTACGATGTCAATCTGATTGGTACTACCAGCTACACTGACATCCAGAACGCTGACGTGTGCATCGTGACTGCCGGCGTGGCGCGCAAGCCGGGGATGAGCCGCGACGATCTGCTGGGCATCAACTGCAAGATCATGCGCGCAGTCTCCGAGAATATCAAAAAATATGCGCCGCACTCTTTTGTCATTGTCATCACCAACCCGCTCGATGCCATGGTTACCCTAGCCAAGCGGGTCACCGGTTTTCCCAAGAACCAGGTCGTTGGTCAGGCCGGGGTGCTCGACTCCTCTCGCTACCGCACCTTTATCGCCCAGGAATTGCACGTCTCGGTCCGCAACGTGACTGCCATGGTCTTGGGTGGGCATGGGGATGATATGGTGCCGGTGCGCAGCTACTGTCAGGTGGCCGGCATCCCCGTCGAGCGGCTGATCTCGGCTCAGCGGCTCGACGAAATCGAGAACCGCGTACGCAAGGCCGGTGGCGAGATTGTGGATCTACTCAAGACCGGCTCGGCCTTTTATTCTCCAGCTTCTGCGGCTATTCAGATGACCGAGGCCTATCTCTACGACAAGAAACACATCCTGCCCTGCGCTGCCTATCTCGAAGGAGAGTACGGCATCAATGGCGTGTATTTCGGTGTGCCGGTGGCCATTGGCGCTGGAGGAGTCGAGCGCGTGATCCAGATCGCGCTGAGCGACAAGGAAAAGCGGGAGATGGAGGTATCGGTCAGTCACGTGCGGGAACTGGTGACGGCCATGGATCACGTGCTGGCGCAAAGCGCCTAAAGCCAGCGAGCCGGCTGACCCGTCAATCTGCAGGAGCTGAAACAATGAGTAGTGCTGCAACAAGTGGCAAAGCTACCCGTATTGAGACCGACAGCATGGGAGCCATCGAGGTTCCCAACGATCGTTACTATGGCGCGCAAACCGCGCGCTCGCTCATCCATTTCAACATCGGCCACGACCTCATGCCGCGTGAGATCATCTGGGCCTTTGGTATCCTGAAGAAGGCGGCGGCCCAGGTGAATCAGGACCTGGGCAAACTGCCCGCCGACAAGACCAAGCTCATCATCCAAGCCGCCGATGAAGTCATTGCCGGCAAATTAGATGATCATTTTCCCCTGCGCATCTGGCAGACCGGGAGCGGCACGCAGACCAACATGAATGCCAACGAGGTGATCTCCAACCGGGCCATCGAACTGGCCGGCGGCAAGTTAGGGAGCAAGAACCCGATTCATCCCAATGATCACGTGAATATGTCGCAGTCCTCGAATGATACGTTCCCTGCGGCGATGCACATTGCCGCCGCGGCAGAGGTGAACCGTCGGCTCATTCCTGCGGTGACCACTTTGCGAGACGCGCTGGCCGCGAAGCAGCACGAATTTCAGGACATCGTCAAAATCGGCCGCACGCATCTGATGGATGCGGTGCCGCTCACGCTGGGACAGGAGTTTTCAGGCTATGTCTCCCAACTGGAGCATGACCTTGAACGCCTGCGTGTGACGCTTCCCCATGTCTATGAACTGGCCATCGGCGGCACGGCTGTGGGGACGGGGCTCAACGCCCATCCGGAATTTGGCGAGCGTGTGGCGGCCAAGATTGCGGCAATGACGGACCTGCCCTTTGTGTCGGCAGCCAACAAATTTGAGGCACTTGCCGCGCACGATGCCCTGGTGATGGCCAGCGGAGCGCTGAAGACCCTGGCCTGCTCGCTGATGAAGATCGCTAACGACATTCGCTGGCTGGGATCGGGTCCACGGTGCGGGTTGAACGAACTGATCCTGCCAGAGAACGAACCCGGCTCGTCGATCATGCCCGGCAAGGTGAACCCCACCCAGTGTGAGGCGATGACGATGGTGTGCGTGCAGGTGATCGGCAACGACACGGCGATTTCCTTCGCGGGGTCGCAGGGCAACTTTGAGCTCAACGTCTTCAAGCCTGTGATCATCCACAATTTCCTTCACTCGGTGCGACTGCTGAGCGACGCGTGCCACTCCTTTACCGAGCACTGCGTGGTGGGCATCCAAGCGAACCGCGAAAAGATTTCGCAGTACGTGCAAAGCTCCCTCATGCTCGTCACCGCCCTCAGTCCGCACATCGGCTACGACAAATCCGCCCAGGTAGCTCACAAAGCATACGTGGAGAATAAGACGCTGCGGCAGGCTTGCCTCGAACTTGGTTTCCTCAAGGGAGAGGAGTTCGACCGCTACGTTCGTCCCGGCGAGATGACCAAGCCGGGCTAGTGAAGAGGAGGCAGGGCACCTATGCATGACATACTCATCGTAGGAGGCGGGGGAGCAGGGCTCCGCGCTGCGATTGCCGCCGCCGAAGCAGACCCTCGGCTGGACATCGCGATTGTCTCCAAAGTCTACCCGATGCGCAGCCACACGGTTGCCGCCGAGGGAGGCACGGCGGCAGTGATCAAGGAGAACGACAGCTTCGAAGCGCACATCAACGATACCATCACCGGTTCCGATTGGTTGGCAGATCAGGATGCGGTCGAGCTCTTCGTCAAAGAAGCCCCGGCCGAGCTCATCCGCCTAGAGCACTGGGGCTGTCCGTGGAGCCGCGAACCTGACGGCCGCGTTGCCGTGCGCCCGTTTGGTGGGATGCAGATCGAACGAACCTGGTTTGCCGCTGACAAGACCGGTTTCCACCTGCTCCACACCCTGTTCCAGACCTCTCTCAAGTACAGCACCATCAAGCGCTACGATGAGTGTTTTGCTACCAAACTGCTGGTGGAAAACGGCCGTTGTCAGGGAATAGTAGCCATTGAGCTACTCAGCGGCCTGGTCCAGCCGATTCTCGCCAAGGCGGTCATTCTGTGTACGGGTGGAGCCGGACGGATCTTCCCCTTCACCACCAACGGTGCCATCAAAACCGGCGACGGCATGGCCCTGGCCTATCGGGCCGGGGTGCCCCTGAAGGACATGGAGTTTGTCCAGTATCACCCCACTGGCCTGCCTGGGACCGGCATTCTGATCACTGAGGCTGCTCGTGGCGAGGGGGGGATCATGGTCAACAAGGATGGCTACCGCTACTTGCAGGACTATGGCCTTGGTAAACCCCTTGATATTACGGATCCCGGACACCCGCAGAAACGCACCATGGAGCTGGGGCCGCGGGACAAGTTGTCCCAAGCCTTCGTTAAGGAGCAGGAGAAGGGCCGCACTATTCCGGGCCCGTACGGTGACGTGGTGCATCTCGACGTGCGCCACCTGGGAGAGAAAAAGATCGACAAGAAGATCCCTTTTGTCCGGGAGCTTGCCAAGAACTACGTCGGTATCGACCCGGTCTACGACCCCATCCCAGTCCGCCCGGTGGTGCACTACATGATGGGTGGCATCCACACCGATATCGAAGCCGCGACCCCACTGGCGGGCCTCTTTGCTGCCGGCGAGTGTGCCTGTGTAAGTATCAATGGCGCCAACCGACTGGGCTCAAACTCACTCACCGAGTTGTTGGTGTTCGGCGCTCGCTCTGGCAGGTCGGCCGTAGCCTTTGCCCGAGAACATCCACAGCTCGACACGCGGGCCCTCGAAGCCCAGGCCAAAGACGAGCAGGAGCGGATCAGGAAGAATTTCATCGCTAAACAGAACGGTACGGAACGCATCGCTCGGCTGCGGGCTGAGATGACCGCGACTATGGAGTCCGGTGCCGGCATCTATCGCACGGAGTCGTCGCTCAAGGCAACCTGCAACAAGCTGGCTGAGCTCAAAGACCGCCTCACTCACCTCACTCTTGACGACCACAGCTTGACGTTCAACACTGAGCTGACAGCGGCTCTGGAACTGGAATTCATGCTGGACGTGGCCGAGGCGGTGGCGTATTCTGCCCTCTTGCGCACCGAGTCCCGTGGCTCTCACCAACGTACTGATCACCCCAAGCGCGATGACGAACAGTTCCTGGCCCACTCGCTGGCGTACCGTACTGATAGCTCGCCACGGATAGAGTACTTGGACGTGGTGATCACCCGCTGGCCCCCGGCAGAGCGGAAATATGGAGTCTAACGATGGCTGAACCCAGCATCACGCTGGAGATCTTCCGGTACCGGCCGGAGGTGGAGCAAGAACCGACCTTTCAGCGCTACACCGTGCCGTACCGCGCAGATTGGGTTGTCCTGGACGCGCTTAACTATCTGAAGGATCAGGTGGATGGCACGTTGTCGTACCGCTGGTCCTGCCGCATGGGCGTGTGTGGCAGCTGTGGGATGATGGTGAACGGCACCCCCAAGCTCACCTGCGCGGCCTTCCTCAAAGACTACTACCCGGCGCCGATTCGCGTGGAACCGTTGGCCAATTTTCCGGTTGAGCGTGATCTCGTTATCAACATGGATGACTTTCTGCAGAAGCTCACGCATGTCAAGCCCTGGATTATCCGCGACCGGGAGAAACCGGTCATCGAGGGTGAGTACCGGCAAAGCCCGGCCGAATTGGCCAGCTACAAGCAGTTCAGCATGTGCATCAACTGTATGCTCTGCTACGCTGCCTGCCCCGTGTATGGCCTAGAGCCAGACTTCGTTGGCCCGGCGGCCATTGCCCTGGCGCATCGGTACAACCTGGACTCCCGTGATCAAGGTCAAGCCCTGAGACAGGACGTGGTGTTCAGCCACGAGTCCATTTGGGAGTGCACCTTCGTTGGTGAGTGCTCGGTCGTCTGTCCCAAGGATGTCGATCCGGCTGGCGCTATTCAGCAAGAAAAGGTCGCTGGCGCTCTTGATCTTGTGAAATCAGTGCTCATGCCGTGGGGATCGCGATGAGAGGACCATACCGGCGCCCGATGTCCTCCACGTGGTGGCTCAACAAGCGTAACTATCTGCTCTTCATGCTGCGGGAACTCACCAGCGTTTTTGTTGCTGCCTTTCTGGTTTTCTATCTGGTCCAGCTTGCGCACCTTGCGCAAGGCCCTGAATCGTATGCGGCATTCCTCGCACAACGGGCCTCCTTCGGCTGGATGTTCTTCCATTTGCTGGCGCTCGTTGCTGCGCTCTACCACAGTATTACCTGGTTCAACCTCACCCCGAAGGTTATGGTCATGCGCAGGGGAGAAGAGCGTGTCCCGCCAGTCTTCATCGCTGGCTCCAACTACGTCGCCTGGTTGGCGATCTCTGTTGTCATCTTGTGGATCGTTCTGAGGAGCTGAACCATGGCCAAATCGTCCAACGAGGCCTTTTGGTGGTCTCTGTTCTCGGCTGGTGGGATGGTAGCGGCCCTGCTCGTGCCTGTACATATTGTGTTGAACGGGATAGCGGAGCCCCTGGGCTGGGTATCGGTTGACCACGTGCGGGCGTTGGCCTCCCATCCGCTTACCAAGCTCTACCTGTTTATCCTGTTCGCTTTGCCTTTTTTCCACTGTGCTCATCGCTTTCGTCATACCCTCTATGATACAGGCCTCAGAGCATATCAGACTCCTATTGCAGTCCTCTGCTATGGGGCAGCCACGATTGGTACGCTGGCTGCCGGAGCCATCCTCCTGACTATTCATTAGGTTAGCATTCAGCACCTAGCACGGCGCGCTCAGCCTCGGACCCGGAGGGAGGAACATGAACATCCACGAGTATCAGGCCAAAGAGATCCTGCGCAAATATGGGGTGGCCGTGCTCAGAGGGAAAGTCGCCACCACTTCTGAAGAAGCCGAGGCCGCTGCCAGAGAGCTGGGCGGTGGTCTGTGTGTGGTGAAAGCGCAGATTCACGCCGGAGGCCGTGGGAAGGCCGGTGGGGTGAAGCTCGCGAAGGACCCGCAAGCCGTGCGCGAGTATGCCGCGGCGATGTTAGGCAAAAAACTGGTCACCCACCAGACCGGCCCTGAGGGCAAAGAGGTCCAGAAAGTTTTTATCGAGCAAGGCTGCGACATCGCCAAAGAGTATTACCTCGGCATGGTCATTGACCGGGCGACGTTCCGGGTCACGCTGATGGCTAGCTCCGAAGGGGGAGTCGAGATCGAAGAGGTCGCGGCACGCTCGCCGGAGAAGATTCTGCGCGCCGCTATTGACCCAGCGGCGGGTTTTGCGGACTTCCAGGGCCGGAAACTCGCCTATGGCCTGGGCCTGCCCAAGGACTCGGTCAACAAGGCCGTCTCGTTCATGCGCGCGCTCTACCGGGCGTTTATCGAAAGCGATGCGTCCCTGGTCGAGATCAATCCACTGGTCTTGACCAAAGCCGGGGATCTCATCGCTCTGGACGCTAAGATGGGATTTGATGACAACGCGCTCTTCCGTCACCCCGACGTGCGCGCAATGCGTGACGTGACCGAGGAGAATCCGAAAGAGGTGGAGGCCTCGAAGTTCGACCTCAGCTACATTGCTCTTGACGGCAACATCGGCTGTATGGTCAACGGCGCTGGCCTGGCCATGGCGACCATGGATATCATCAAACACTACGGCGCCGAGCCAGCTAACTTCCTCGATGTGGGCGGTGGTGCGACTACAGAGAAAGTGACCGAGGCGTTTAAGATCATTCTTTCGGACAAGAACGTCAAAGCGGTGCTGGTCAATATATTCGGTGGCATCATGCGTTGTGACGTGGTCGCCACCGGCGTGGTCGAAGCGGCCAAGCAGGTGAAACTGGCAGTACCGCTGGTCGTGCGGCTGGAAGGCACGAACGTGGAACTCGGCAAAAAGATTCTGTCCGAGTCCGGCCTCAACATCATCGCTGCTAATGACCTGGCGGACGCAGCGAAGAAGGCCGTGGAAGCGACGAGGTGAGTAGAGTCCATAGGGTCCATAGGGTCCATAGGGTCTATAGGGTCTATAGGGTCTATAGGGTCTATAGGATCGAGAGCCCATGACCCAACAGACTCAACAGACCCAACAGACTCAACAGACCCAACAGACTCAACAGACCCAACAGACTCAACAGACCCAACAGACTCAATAGACGCGAAGAGGAGCCGTCGTGAGCATTCTCGTCAACAAAGACACCAAGGTGGTCACCCAGGGTATCACCGGCGCAACCGGTCAACTCCACACCCGCGCCTGCCGCGAGTACGGTACCCAGATGGTCGCGGGGGTGACGCCCGGCCGCGGGGGCACTGACTTCGAAGGCATCCCGATCTTCGATACCGTCGAGCAGGCGGTGAACGCTACCGGTGCTAATGCGTCGGTGATCTACGTGCCGCCAGCCTTTGCGGCGGACGCGATTATGGAGGCTGTGGATGCAGGTGTGCCCTTGGTGATCTGTATCACCGAGGGTATCCCGGTCCTCGACATGGTGCGGGTCAAACGCTACCTAGACGGCAAAACCACCCGCCTTATTGGTCCCAACTGCCCGGGGGTGATTACCCCAGGTGAGTGCAAGATTGGCATCATGCCTGGGTACATCCATAAGCCTGGCACAATCGGTGTGGTTTCGCGCAGCGGCACGCTGACCTACGAGGCCGTCCACCAACTCACGCTGCTTGGTATTGGCCAGTCTACGTGTGTTGGCATCGGCGGGGATCCAATCAACGGCACCGGGTTCGTTGACATGCTGCGCATGTTTCAGGCTGACCCCAAGACCGAGGGAGTGGTCCTGATCGGTGAGATCGGTGGGAGTGCCGAGGAAGAGGCGGCCGCCTTCATCCGCGCGCATATGACCAAGCCGGTGGCTGCGTTCATTGCTGGTCAGACTGCGCCCAAGGGCAAGCGTATGGGCCATGCCGGTGCGATCATCGCCGGTGGCCGGGGAACGGCCGCGGAGAAGATTCAGGCGTTCAAGGACGCCGGCGTGCACATCATCCCTAGTCCGGCAGAGATGGGGGTCACCATGGCGAAGGCGTTAAAGAAATGACACTGACTGATACGCAGTTGCTTGGTTTATTGGTAGCGCTGCAGACGCTTGTGACTCTTGCTGTGTGGGTGCAGACCATTCGGTTAGGGCGGCAAAGTGAGAAGATTTTCACCGTTAGTCAGACGACGCTTGACGCTGTAGCTGAGCTGCGGCGGCGAACGAGGTAGAAAGAAGAGGGATTGGGAGATCTACCTCTCTCAATAGGGGGACGGCGTTGCTGTGCCCCTGCTTTTATGCCGACCCTTCTTTATACCGATAATCCTCCTCACCTTTTTCAGAGGGGCGAGCGCGCCCGCCAAAAGAGCCGTTTTGCTGAGGCGCTCGATCTGTATCGCAGTGCGCGCGAAGCGTACAAAAGGGAAGACGACGTTGACGGTCAGCGCGACGCGCTCATTGGCGTCGGTGACTGTCTGCGCATGCTCGGGCAGTTCGCCCAGGCCCAGCAGGCGTACACTCGCGCCGTCCGCCTCTCGCAATTGCTGGCTGACCAAGCCGGTCTGGCGGAAAGTCTGGCTGGTGTTGGCTTAAGCCTGCGCGCCCAGGGCAATCCAGAGCGTGCCCTGCCGTATCTTTGCCAAGCGCGTGCGCTGTATCGTCAGGCCCGGGCAGAGACAGGAGAGGGCTTTATCCGTTGGGCTCTGGGCAGTACGTACCGGTTTTGCGGCGATCTAAGGAAGGCGGTCAAGCACTTTCAGCAGGCGCTGGCTTTCGCTAGGCAGCGAGAAGACAGTCCTGGAACCGGCTATGCCCTCTGCGGGCTGGCTGGCGCCTCGCGGCTGATGGGCAGGTTTGCCGACACCCAGCGCTATTACCAGGAGGCGAATGCTCTTTTCGAGGCCGAGGGTGACAGCTATGGCCGAGCCTATTCTTACTGTGGTCTGGGCAATGCCGCACGCATGCGCCAGGAGTATGACCTGGCGATGCAGTTGTTCGCCAAGGCCGAAAAGCTCTACACCCGGATCGGTGACAAGGCCAGTTTTGCCTATACCGTGTGGGCGATGGCAACCGTGCACAAGATGTTAGGCGACTACAAGCGCAGCGCGGAGGCGTTCGCCCGTGCCCGGGCGCTCTTCCGCGCCACCCGCGACCACCGGGGCTCCATCTACTGTCGGCTGGGGATGGGAGAGTTAGCCCTGTTACAGGGGCAAGAGAAAACAGCTCACCGAGCCTTTACGCGCAGCTTGGAGCAGGCCCAGCGTTTTGGTTATCAGGCCGAGGCGTGTCATGCCCGTACTGGTTTAGCGTTGGTCGAGCCCGCCCCTAACTGGGCAGCGGTCAAAAAGGCATACCGAACGTGTGGTTTGTACTTCACGCCGCCGCCCCCACCGCTGAACCTGCCTTAGCAGCCCTTGTGCTGCACCCAGGCTTTTGTCTCACTTGAAGATTGCCCAATCTCCTTGCTCCTGTCCATTAGTGCCCCTTTCTCTTCCGAGCCTACCCGGTGAGACCTCACTGTGGGGTATGCCCCACAGACATTCTAATTCTTTGAAGTGACAGGCAAAAATGAGGCTGTGGTTATCGCTGTCTCTGAGGTTTGACACCTTCACATCCTCGGTGCCGAAGACCCGCTTAATCTCTGCCCTGCTCAGTACAATCTCTGTTCTCTCATGTTGCTGCCGTAGCGCGCTCTGTTCAGTTCTCCATACAGCCCGTCTCAGTCCCGACTGCCCGGTTGGTACTGGTGAGCTGCCGCTGTTAGTGAACCGTCTCACCCTCGCCCAGGGCTCGACCGGGGACCAAATCGTCGGCCAGATAGACTCGGCAGTGACCTGTGTTGATCCTGACACAGGTACTTTCACTATGAGTGGATCGGCAAGAATTACTGGAGGCACTGGACAGTTTGCCGGCGCAACTGGCAACTTCGATTTGGATCTAACCAGAGCAGTGTTGGTTAGTTCTGGTAACCGGGTATTCATCAGATTGAGTGGTCCGTTCAAGGGGACGATCACCACTACCCCATAGACCGCGTAACGACAGATAACTTGAGGTTGCCGTCGTTGCGACGCTGCGACGCTCCAAGCTAAGCGCCTTCAGTGACTTCGGTAACCTCAAGCCCCTTAGCACCAGCACCAGATCTGCTCTTCCCCCATTCCTTGCCACCGCCGCCTCACTGGCGGCGATTATCCTGCTGACTCTGCCCGGCTCTTACTCGACGTGGGGACGTGGGTTTGCCAGGAGACCGACGCCCCGCCCTCGTTGACCCTCTGCGGGCTCACCGCTACACTGCTTGGATAGCAAGAAAGGAGCCCGATGCAAGAACGCACCTTACTGATCGTCAAGCCCGATGCGGTGAAAAAGAACGTCAGCGGTGAGATCCTGCGCCGCGGTGAAAGCGCAGGCCTGAAAATCGTCGCCGCGAAAATGATCGCCCTCAGCAAGGCGCAGGCGCAAGGATTCTACGCCGTCCACAAGGAACGTCCATTCTTTGACAGCCTCGCGACGTTCATGTCATCCGGGCCGGTTCTGGTAGCGGTTCTTGAGGGTGCGGATGCGATCCAGGCTAACCGCCGCCTCATGGGGGCGACCGACCCAGCCAAGGCTGATGCCGGCACTATCCGCCGGGACTTCGGCACGAACGTGGAACAGAACGCCGTGCACGGGTCTGACGGACCTGATACCGCCCGGTGGGAGATCGGCTATTTCTTTGGCGAGCTGGAGATCCAGGCTCGTTAGAGCGTAAAACGTGAAAGTTAAAACGTAAAGCGTAAAACGTAAAAGGATGGGCAGCGGGAATTACTCGTTACGTTTTATGCTTTATTACTCATTACGTTTTTAGCCCTTATGGACATCAAAGGTTTGACCAAGGTCGAGCTGGAACGCTGGTTCGTCGATAAAGGCGCGCAACCTTTCCGTGCCAGGCAAGCGCTCAAGTGGCTCTACCAGCGTGGGGCGCAGACGTTTGCCGAGATGAGCGATCTACCGAGCGCGACGCGTACCCTGCTCGGCCAGGAGTTCTCCATCGAGCGGCTGACCTGCGTGCACCTCGCTCTGGCGGCTGACGGGACGCGCAAATACTTGTTTGCCCTGGCTGACAACCGCCAGATTGAGAGCGTCCTCATTCCAGCCGAAGACCGTCTGACGCTGTGTATCTCTTCCCAGGTTGGTTGTGCGATGGGCTGCCGCTTTTGCGCTACGGCGCAAGTGCGGCCGGTACGGGATCTCACCGCTGCAGAGATCCTCAGTCAGGTGTGGGAGGTGCAACGTACCCTTGCCCCTGGAGAACGCTTGACGAACCTGGTATTCATGGGTATGGGCGAGCCGCTGGCAAACTACGAGCAACTTGTGAAGGCGCTGACCATCGCTACCGCGGAATGGGGTCTCAACCTCTCTCCCCGGCGTGTGACTGTCTCGACCGTTGGCTTGGTGCCCCAGATGCGCCGCCTGCTGGAGGAGACGAACGTCAACCTGACCGTGTCCCTGACCGCCACGACCGATCGCCTGCGCGATGAGTTGATGCCGGTGAATAAACGCTACCCCTTGGAGCAACTCCTGAACGCCTGCCGCACGCTGCCGCTGGCTCCACGCAAGCGGATCACGTTTGCCTACGTGATGCTGAAAGGGGCCAACGACAGCGATGAAGATGCCAGGCGTCTGGCCCGCCTGCTGCACGGGCTGCGCGCCAAGGTCAACCTGATTCCGTTTAATCCGTTCCCTGGCTCGCCCTTTCTCTCCACCCCTAGGCCGCAAATCGAGCGCTTCCGTCAGTTCCTGCTTGACAAGGGGGTGCATGCCACCGTGCGCGAGAGCCGCGGCCAGGATGTCCAGGCGGCGTGCGGCCAGCTTGCCGCACAAAACCCTCACCCCGACCCTCTCCGCAGGTTCAGACAGAGACTTGAGACAGAGACAGAGAAGGATGGGGTTAGCTCTCTGCCTCCTGTCTCTGTCTCGCTGTGAGGAGAGGACTAGGGTAAGGAGTTGACGGAGGGAGACAAGCAAGGGTGACAACACTTGGCGTCATCGGTGGCAGCGGGCTCTACCAGATGGCTGGGATCGAGCGGGGCGAGTGGGTCCCCGTGGATACCCCGTTTGGCGTGCCGTCGGATGACTATTTTGTCGGTGAACTGGAAGGCGTGCGGGTGGTGTTCCTGCCGCGGCATGGGCGCGGACACCGTCTCCTGCCTTCGGAACTGAACTTCCGGGCCAACATCTTTGGCATGAAGAAGCTTGGGGTAGAGCGCCTCATCGCTGTCAGCGCGGTCGGCAGCCTGAAAAAGGAGATCGCTGTTAGTGATATTGTGATTCCTGATCAGTTTATTGACCGCACCACTCGACGCATCAGCACCTTCTTTGGGCGTGGCCTCGTCGCGCATGTCTCGTTTGCCGATCCCACTTGTCGCGACCTCAGCCAGCTGCTGGCTGACGTTGGCCGCGCCATCGAGGTCCCGACCCACCTTGGCGGCACCTATGTCTGTATGGAAGGGCCGCAATTTTCCACGCGGGCTGAGTCGTTCCTCTACCGGAGTTGGGGCGCAGACGTCATCGGCATGACCAATCTGCAAGAGGCCAAACTGGCGCGCGAAGCAGAGCTGTGTTTCGCTACGCTGGCCCTGGTGACGGATTACGACTGCTGGAACACTGAGGCCAGGGACGTGGTTGCCAAAGACATCCTGGCGATCCTCAGTAAGAACGTGGCTACTGCTCAACACCTCATCCGTGCCGCCGTCGCCCGTATCCCAACCGAGCGAACCTGTCCGTGCGCGTCCGCTCTCAAGGATGCGATTGTTACGGACCGGGCGCGGATCCCAGCAGCGGTCAAACAGGAGCTGGCAATCATCGTGGGCAAATACCTTGGCGTGTGAGGGGGGAGGGTGGGATGAGTATCCTAGTAGTGGGCTCAGTGGCCTTTGATACGATCGAGACGCCCTACGGCCGTGCAGAAGAAGTCTTGGGAGGATCGGCCGCGTACTTTGCCGTAGCGGCAAGTTATTTTGCTCGGGTCAAGCTGGTCGCGGTGGTCGGTGCGGACTTTCCGGCTCACGAACGGGCCTTTCTGGCCTCCCGCGATATTGATCTCGAAGGACTGGAGGTGAGAAAAGGGCGGACCTTTCGCTGGTCCGGCAGGTACCATGAAGATATGAACGTCCGCGACACCCTCGACCTGCAGCTCAACGTCTTTTCTGACTTCTCCCCGGTCTTGCCCGCTCGTTATCGGAACGCCCCCTTTGTCTTTCTCGCCAACATCAACCCCGGTCTCCAGGGAGGGGTGTTGGACCAGCTCACCCAGCCGCGGCTGATCGCCTGCGACACCATCAGCCACTGGATCGAGGGCGCGCGACCGGAGTTAGAGGCGTTGCTGAAGAAAGTCGAGGTCCTGATCATTAATGATGAGGAAGCGCGGCTACTCAGCGGCGAGCACAACCTGGTGCGTGCTGCCCGCAAGATCCTGGCCCTGGGACCGCGCACCCTGTTAGTCAAGCGCGGTGAGTACGGTGTCCTCCTGTTCTCGGCGAACTCGGTCTTTGCCGTGCCGGCGTATCCCCTTGAGGAAGTGATTGACCCTACAGGTGCGGGTGACTCGTTTGCCGGCGGCTTTCTTGGGTTTCTCGCTCGCTCCGGCGACCTGTCCGAGGCCAACCTGCGCCGGGCGATCGTTTACGGCAGTGTGGTGGCCTCGTTCGTCGTGGAAGACTTCAGCCTGCGCCGGTTGCATACGCTCACCCGCGACGACATCGACCGGCGCTATCGCCAGTTTGTCAGCCTCACCGAATTTTGAGGGGCTGGGGGCTAGGGGTAGGGGCTGGTGAAGATGAAGACAACTGACGATCAGGATGTGATCCTAACCCCCAGCCCCCAGCCCCCAACCCCTGACCCCTATTTTATGGACCTTTCCCTGGTTGTTCCTGTGTATAACGAAGCCGACAATCTCCGACCCCTCTGTCAGCGGATTCACGAGGTCTTGGCTCCTACCGGATGGGCGTACGAACTGGTGATCGTCGATGACGGGAGCACTGATGAGAGTGCCAAGCTCTTGGCCTGCCTGCATGCTGAGGATCCTCGGCTCAAGGTGCTGCGGTTTCGCCGCAACTTCGGCCAGACGGCAGCCCTGGCTGCCGGACTGGCCTATGCCCACGGAGAGGTGATCGTGTCACTGGATGGTGATTTGCAGAACGATCCGGCTGATATCCCCCGGCTCGTGGCGAAGCTCAACGAAGGCTACGATCTGGTCAACGGCTGGCGGATCAACCGGCAAGATTCCTTTCTCCAGCGTCGCCTGCCTTCGCAAATTGCCAACCGTATCATTTCCCTCACTACCCAGGTGAAGCTGCACGACTACGGCTGCACGCTCAAAGCGTTTCGCCGCGATATAGCCAAAAGCCTGAAGCTCTACGGCGAAATGCACCGGTTTATTCCAGCGCTGGCTGGTGACTTGGGGGCAAGGATTACCGAGCTGCCGGTCACGCATCACCCGCGCCGGCACGGCCGTTCAAAGTACGGTCTGGCGCGGACGCTGTGGGTCACTCTGGATCTGCTGACGGTCAAGTTTCTGTCGAGTTATGCCACCCGTCCGAGCCACCTGTTCGGCTTATTCGGTCTGGTGGCGGCGTTTCTCGGGGGCGCAATCACCGGGGTGTTAGGAATACAGCGGTTGTTCTTTGGGGTCAGGTTGGCCAACCGGCCGTTGTTGTTGCTTGGTATCCTGCTGGTAGTGATCGGGGTACAGTTTGTCTCTTTGGGGCTGATCGGTGAGATGCTGGCCCGGACCTATCACGAGAGCCAGGAGAAGCCCGTCTATGGGATCAAAGAAGTGCTAGAATAGGATGATAGCGATGAGCGGTCAGCAATGAGCGGTGAGCATATAGCTTATGGCATATAGCTTACGGCAGGAGCTCTAAATCGGGCTACAAAAAATTGGCACAGCAGATCTGTCACCCTGAGCCTTTCGACTTCGCTCAGGATAAACTCCGCGAAGGGTCTCGCGGTCAGACCTGTCCTGAGCGTAGTCGAAGGATTCTTCGCTGCGCTCAGAATGACACTTCTGAAAGGTCGCAAAGTGTGCCAATGTCATGTGTTTCGATTTAGACCCCAGGCTATAAAGCGAACGCAGTGAGCGAGCCATATGCTATACCCCAATAGCTGCACGCTGACGACTGATAGTTAACCGTTCACCTAAGGAGTACACATGAAGCTCTGTGTCGTCGGGACCGGGTATGTCGGATTGGTCGTAGGTACCTGTTTTGCCGAAAGTGGCAACGACGTGATCTGTGTGGACATCGATCAACACAAGGTCGCCGAGCTCCGCGATGGCAAGGTCCCAATCTATGAACCTGGTCTGGAGGAGCTGATCCGCCGCAACACCGCGGACGGCCGCTTGCGTTTTACCACGGACCTCTCCAATGCTGTGAAGGAAGGGCTGGTCTGTTTTGTCGCCGTGGGCACGCCCGCGGACACCGACGGGTCAGCCGATGTCCGCATGGTGCTGCAAGCGGCAACCGATGTGGCTCGGGTTATGCCAGGCTACCGCGTGGTCGTGCTCAAGAGCACGGTGCCGGTGGGGACAGCAGATCAGGTGCGTGAGACGATGACGGCGCACACGGCCCATCCGTTTGATGTGATCTCCAACCCTGAGTTCCTCAAAGAGGGCGCAGCGGTCGAGGATTTCATGAAACCCGACCGGGTCGTGATCGGCGGCAATAGCGAGCCCGCCATCTCGCTGCTCAAAGAACTCTATACGCCCTTCGTGCGCACTGAGAACCCGATCCTGGTCATGGACAATCGCAGCGCCGAGATGACCAAGTATGCGGCGAACGCGTTTCTCGCCACCCGCATCTCGTTCATCAATGAGGTCGCCAATCTGTGTGAAAAAGTCGGGGCTGATGTTGCCGAAGTGCGGCGCGGGATCGGGTTTGACCGCCGCATCGGCCACTACTTTCTCTTTCCGGGGGTCGGCTACGGCGGGTCGTGTTTCCCCAAGGATGTGCGGGCGGTGATCCGCGCGGCTGAAGAGGGCGACGTCGATTTTTCGCTCCTCAAGGCAGTCGAAGCGGTCAACGAACGACAGAAGCGCCTGCTGGTAGAGAAGGTCCATGCCCACTTCGGGCCGGAGTTGTGCGGCCGCAAGTTCGCAATCTGGGGGTTAGCGTTCAAACCGCGCACGGACGATATGCGTGAAGCGCCTTCGCTGGTGATTGTGGAAGCGCTGCTGGCCGGTGGCGCCGAGGTCGCCGTGCATGATCCCGAAGCGCTCAGCCGGGCGCGGGAGCTGTTCGGCGAGCGCGTGTCCTATCATCGCGCGAATTACGATGCCCTGGTCGGGGCGGACGCCTTGCTGATCGTCACCGAATGGAACGAGTTTCGCCGGCCGGACTTTAGCCGCATGCGGGCCCTGATGAAAACCCCCGTGATCTTCGACGGCCGTAACCTCTACGAGCCTGTAGTCATGCAGAAAGAAGGATTCACCTACTATCCGATCGGCCGGGCGCCGATCGTCCAATAGGGGCACCACGGGCAGCGCCCCGACGCGGGAGGAGGGCAGAAAAGAATGGCGCGTATCTTGATTACAGGCGGCGCGGGCTTCATCGGCTCCTATCTGTGCGAACGTTTCCTCGACGAAGGCGACGAGGTGATCTGCATGGATAACTTCATTACTGGGAACGCCGACAATATCGCTCACCTCTTTCCCAACCCACGCTTTTCCTTTATTCCTCAAGACGTCACAACCTATATTTATGTCAAAGGCCCGGTTGACGCGATCTTGCACTTCGCGTCTCCCGCCAGCCCCATCGACTATCTCGAAGTGCCCATCCCGACCCTGAAAGTTGGGTCGCTGGGGACGCACAAGGCGTTAGGGCTCGCCAAGGAAAAAGGCGCGCGTTTTCTCCTCGCCTCGACCTCGGAGGTGTATGGGGACCCGCTGATCCACCCGCAGAAAGAGGACTACTGGGGCAACGTCAACCCGATCGGCCCGCGCGGGGTGTACGATGAGGCCAAGCGCTTCGCCGAAGCCATGACCATGGCCTATCACCGCGTCCATAAGGTCAAGACGCGCATTGTGCGCATCTTCAATACCTATGGCCGGCGCATGCGTCTCAAAGATGGCCGAGCGGTCCCGAACTTCATCACGCAAGCCCTGAAGGGGGAACCCCTCACGGTGTACGGGGATGGTAGTCAGACCCGCAGCTTCTGCTATGTGACGGATCTGGTTGAGGGGCTTATCCGTCTCCTGCGCTCGGACTATGATGGACCGGTCAATCTGGGCAACCCGCGGGAGCTGTCAGTCCTGGAGTGCGCCCGGAAAATCATTGCCCTGACTGGCAGTCGCAGCCAGCTCGCCTTTAAGCCACTGCCGGTTGACGACCCAAAAGTTAGGCAACCGGACATCGGCCTCGCCCGCCGCCTCCTGGGGTGGGAACCGCGGGTCTCGTTCGAGGACGGGCTGAAAGAAACGATTGATTATTTTCGCGAGAAGCTGGAACTGAAGTAAACAAGAACGGAGGCCTCACCATTTGACTTCCAGTTGGCCGTATCCAGGGGCATGCCCCTGTCCATCCCGCCTGACAGCCGTTGACCCACAGTGGAGGGCATAATGCGAGTGTTGGTAACTGGGGGGGCCGGATTCATCGGCTCGCACGTCGTTGATGCCTACGTGACTGCTGGGCACGACGTCATCGTGGTTGACGATTTCTCAACCGGTAAACAAAAGAACCGTAATCCCCGCGCACGCTTTATTCAGGCGGATATTCAGGACCCCGCCGTCCGGCGGTTGATCGTCAAGGAACAGGTCGAGGTATTGAATCACCACGCTGCCCAGATGGATGTCCGCCGCTCGGTGGCCGACCCACTCTTTGACGCGCGGATCAACTTGCTCGGGCTGCTCAATATACTCGAAGGGGCGCGTGAGGCCGGTGTCAAAAAAGTCATCTTCGCTTCTTCTGGCGGTACGGTCTACGGCGAACAGGAAGCCTTTCCTGCCAGCGAGGAGCACCCGACCCGCCCCATCAGTCCCTACGGGGTGAGCAAGCGGGCTGGGGAGCACTATCTGTATTTCTATAGCGTCGAGTACGGCATCCCCTATATTGCCCTGCGCTACGCCAACGTCTACGGTCCACGCCAGGACCCGCATGGCGAGGCTGGGGTCGTCGCCATCTTCACCCTGCGTTTGTTGTCAGGTGCACAGCCGATAATCAACGGTGATGGCAAACAGACCCGTGACTATGTGTTCGTCAGGGATGTCGTCCAGGCTAATCTGGCGGCCTTGCAGGTCGCCTACACCGGGCCGCTCAACATTGGCACTGGCATCGAGATCGACGTGAATCAGCTGTTTGCCCAGCTACGTGCTCTGACCAACCCGTCGGTGCCTGAGGTGTATGGCCCCGCCAAACCTGGAGAGCAACGGCGCAGCGTCCTGTCTTGGCAGCGCGCGGCTGAGGTGCTGGGTTGGCAGCCCAAGACCAGCCTGGTAGACGGGTTACGACAGACGGTAGAATATTTTCGCACGCAGCACGATGGACATTAACCACATCCGTAACTTCAGCATTGTCGCCCACATCGACCACGGCAAATCGACCCTGGCCGACAAGCTGCTGTCGCACACCGGCTCGATCGGTGAACGGGAGAGCGGGGCCCAGTTCCTCGACACCATGGACCTGGAACAGGAACGGGGCATTACCATCAAGGCGCGCACCGTGCGCTTGTGCTATCTGGCCCAGGATGGGGAAGAGTATAGCCTCAACCTGATTGACACGCCCGGGCACGTCGATTTCTCCTACGAAGTCTCGCGTAGCCTCTCGGCCTGTGAGGGTGCGGTCCTGGTGATCGACGCGAGCCAGGGGGTCGAGGCGCAGACCCTCGCCAACACCTACCTGGCCTTGGACCACCACCTGGAACTTCTGCCGGTGATCAATAAGATCGATCTGCCGAGTGCTAATCCCGAGCGCGTGCGCCAGGAGATCGAAGAACTCATCGGCCTCGACGGGAGCGTGGCGCTCTTGGTCAGCGCCAAGGAAGGGTGGGGGATCCCCGAGGTGTTGGAGGGGATTATCCACACCATTCCTCCCCCGCGCGGCGACCCGCAGGCTCCCCTCAAGGCGTTGCTCTTCGATAGCTGGTTTGATCCCTACCAGGGGGCGGTGATCGTGGTGCGTGTGTTCGACGGCGTGCTCCGGCAAGGCATGCCGGTCCGGCTCATGTCGAGCGGCAAAGTCTACGAGGTGGCGCGCCTAGGGGTGTTTGCGCCCCGTCCCCTCACCGTCACGGCCCTGGGGCCGGGCGAGGTGGGCTTCGTCATGGCCGGCATCAAGGACGTGACCGAAGCCCGGATCGGGGACACGCTGACCGACCCCGCGCGACCGACCGCGGAGGCACTGCCGGGGTTCAAAGCGGTGAAACCCATGGTCTTTAGCGGCCTCTATCCGGTGGAGCCCAACCAGTACGAGGCCCTGCGCGACGCCGTTGAGAAGCTGCGCCTCAACGATGCGTCGTTCACGTATGAAAAGGAAAGCTCCCTGGCGCTGGGGTTCGGCTTTCGCTGTGGGTTTCTCGGCCTGCTGCACATGGAGATCGTGAAGGAACGCCTGGAGCGGGAGTTCGGTCTGGACCTCATCTCCACTACGCCAACGGTCGAATATCGCGTGGTCACCCTCACCGGTGAGAGCTTGCTAATTGACAATCCAGCCCTGCTGCCGCCAATACAGGAGATCGACCACATCGAGGAGCCTTTCATTTTGGCGACCCTGCATGTGCCGACCGAGTTTCTCGGCAACGTGCTGCAGCTCTGCCAGGAGCGGCGCGGGGCGCAGCGCGAGCTGAAGTATCTCAGCACCAACCGGGCAGTGCTGCTCTACGAGTTGCCACTCAATGAGGTCGTGATCGACTTCCACGACCGCCTCAAGTCGGTGACCCGGGGATATGCGTCGTTTGATTATGACCTGCTCGACCTGCGGCCGGGCGATCTGCTCAAGCTCGACATCCGCATCAACGGCGAGATCATCGATGCGCTCTCGCTGATCGTCCACGGGGACCAGGCGTACACCCGCGGGCGGGAGCTGGTGCAGAAGATGCGCGAACTCATTCCCCGCCAGATGTTCGAAGTCGCGCTGCAGGCCGCCATCGGCAGCAAAGTGATCGCCCGGGAAACGGTCAAGCCGCTGCGCAAAAATGTCACGGCCAAGTGCTATGGTGGGGATATTACCCGCAAGCGAAAACTGCTAGAAAAACAGAAAGAGGGAAAACGCCGAATGAAGCAGGTCGGGCGGGTCGAGATCCCGCAGGAAGCGTTTCTGGCGCTGCTGCGGGTGCGAGATACCTAGGCCTCGCTTCCTGACTTGCCAGAACAAGGATATGTTCAGACACAAGACCAATGCTGAGGACGCCGCGCCCCTAGTGGACCAACAACTGCGCATCAAGAGCCAGCCCGCGGTACGGGCCAAGAGCATGCAGAAATCGGTCGCGCGCGAATATACCGAAGCGCTGCTGATCGCGCTGCTGCTGGCTATCTTCATCCGCAGCTTCATCGTGCAAGCGTTCAAGATCCCCTCGGGCTCGATGTTGCCCACCTTGCAGATCGGCGATCATATCCTGGTCAACAAGTTCCTCTATGGTCTGCGCTTGCCGTATCCCTTTGAGAAGATGGTGGTCCAGTGGGGACAGCCGGCCCGAGGAGACGTGGTGGTCTTCATCTACCCGCGCGACCGCAGCAAGGACTTCATCAAACGGGTAGTCGCAGTTGCGGGCGACGTCGTGGAGATCCGTCACAAACAGGTCTACATCAATGGCACGAAGGTTGACGATCCTCACGCCACCTTCGTCGACGACGGCCGCGAGATTCCCGGCCCGCGCGACAATTTTGGTCCGGTCACCATCCCGCTGCATCACCTGTTTGCCATGGGGGACAACCGCGACCGCAGCCACGACGGCCGTTTCTGGGGCTTTGTCGACCTTGATGACGTGAAGGGCAAAGCGTTTCTCATCTACTGGTCGTGGGATGGGCAGGACCGCTGGGTACGCTGGGAGCGCATCGGCGCGCTGATACGCTGACGCGACTGGATAGCAACTCGCAATCAAACCAGTAAGGAGCCGGCAACAATCTTGGGAATTGGCAATTCTGACACTCGGCACTCGGCACTCGGCACTCACTATGACCCGTTTCGAAGAAATGCTGCTAGCCAGGAGCAAGGTCTCGGTCGACGACCTGCGCAAAGTCCATCGGGTGCAGCAGGAGCGTGGCGGCGAGCCGCTCGAACGGTTGTTGGTCGAGCTGGGCTTCATGTCAGAGGACGACTTGCTCGTGCTCTTGGCCGAGTATTACCACGCGCCGATCGTGAACGCACGCGACTTTCCCCGGGAGCCACCGGCGATCGCCAATATCAACCCTGGGTTCTTCCGCCAAGCCCGCCTGTGCCCGCTGGCGGTCCAGGATGGGCAGTTGAGCGTAGCCATGGCCGATCCCGGGGATCTGTACGTCATCGAGGCGGTTGAGAAGGCGACCAATCTGCGCTTGACCCTGCATCTCGCCCGGGAGCGCGATATTCTCGACACACTCAATGCCTACTATGCCGACGGCGCGAGCGAGGAGCGGGCGGCGGGCAGTGAGGTCGGGGAAGTCGAGTACCTCGAAGAAGACCAGGAAGATGTCGAGCACCTGCGTGACCTGGCGAGCGAGGCGCCGGTCATCCGCCTGGTCAATGCCTGGATCGCTCGGGCCCTGGAACAGCGCGCCTCGGACATCCACATCGAGCCATTTGAGAAAGAGTTGCGGGTGCGCTATCGCATCGATGGTATCCTGCACGACATTGACGCGCCGCCCCGCAATCTTCAGGCAGCACTGATCTCCCGCGTCAAGCTCATGGCCAAGCTCAACATCGCCGAGCGCCGCCTGCCCCAGGACGGCCGTATCAAGCTCCGCATGCTGGGCCGTGAGATCGACCTGCGGGTCTCAACCCTGCCCACGCTCTACGGCGAGAGCGTGGTCTTGCGGATTCTCGACCGCGCCAGCATTGTGGTGAGCCTGGATTCCCTGGGGTTCCCTACCGATACGCTGACGGCGTTTGACAAATTGATTAACCGGCCCTATGGCATGATCCTGGTCACAGGCCCCACCGGCAGCGGCAAGACCACCTCCTTGTATGGCGCCCTGGATAAGATTAACTCCCCGGATAAGAAGATCATCACCATTGAAGACCCAGTCGAGTATCAGTTGCGCGGGGTGAACCAGATTCATGTGAAGCCGCAAATCGGTCTCACCTTTGCCAACGGGTTGCGTTCGATCGTGCGCCAGGACCCGGATGTGATCATGGTCGGTGAGATTCGTGACTACGAAACTGCGGAGATCTCGGTCCAGGCTGCGCTCACTGGTCACTTGGTGTTCTCGACCCTGCACACCAACGACGCTGGGGGGGCGGTGTCGCGCTTGCTGGAAATGGGGGTGGAAGACTACCTGCTGGCCTCGTCCCTGCTGGGGATCATGGCTCAGCGTCTGGTCCGTACGCTCTGTCGGCACTGCCGACGCCCGGCAGAGGTTGGGGTGCAACGAGAAGAAAACGGCACTTCGACCAATAGCCTGGACGCGATCCCCACCGCAGCGTATGAAGCGCAGGGGTGCGAGGAGTGCGCTATGACGGGGTATCGTGGCCGGAGCGGCATCTTTGAGTTGCTCCTGATGAACGAAGGCGCACGTCAATTGATCCTCAAACATGCGTCCGCCGAGGCGATCAAGAACTTTGCCGTGAGCCAGGGCATGCGCACCCTGCGCGAGGACGGCTGGCGCAAGGTGCGCGAGGGCACCACCACCGTGGCCGAGGTCTTGCGCGTGACGCAGGACGAGTAGGGGGCGAGGCAGGCCCTCACCCCGACCCTCTCCCGCTGACGCAGGAGAGGGGGGAAAAAAGGCGTACTACGAGATGATATGACTCCCGGCTATGTTCACTGGCTGCGCAGCCACCGCTAGACAGGCCCTCACCCCGACCCTCTCCCGCTGACGCAGGAGAGGGAGAAAAAAGGCGCACTACGAGATAGCATGACTCCCAACTATATTCACTGGCTGCGCAGCCACATCGGACCGCGCAAAACCATCCTGGCGTATGCTACCGCCCTCATCCGCGACGCCGCGGGCAGGCTGCTTTTCCAACGCCGGACTGACTTCGAGTGGTGGGGATTACCGGGCGGCGCGTTAGAATTGGGGGAAACGTTTGCTGAGTGCGCCGTTCGCGAGGCGGCCGAGGAGACCGGCTGGCAGGTGCAGCCGCTCCGCCTGGTGGGGTTGTATGCTGCGCCTGAGTGGGATGTGTATTACCCCAATGGTGATGCAGTCCACCAGTTCACGGTGGCCATTGAGTGCCACCTTGTGGGAGGCTGTTCGCAGCCGGACGGACAGGAAACCACTGCCAGTCAATTCTTTGCCGTCAACGATTTGCCCGACCCTTGCCCGCCCTGGTATGCCGCTATGGCGCGTGATGTGTGGGAGAACCGCGCCGCTCACTTCGACCCGCCGGTGAGCTGTCCTGCCGCTGAAAGTTACCTGTGGCCGTTGCGGCGCGCAGTCGGCTCAAGTCGGCTCATTATGATGGGAGCTGCTGCGGTCATTCAGGATGCGTGCGGTCAAGTATTGCTAGGGCTGCGTTCCGACAGCCAGGACTGGGGCTTGCCGGCTGGGCACATGGAGTTAGGCGAGACACCGGCCGGTACGGTCGTGCGCGAGGTTTGCGAAGAACTGCGGCTGCACATCCGCCCGACCCAACTGGTCGGCGTCTTTACCGGCCCCACGTTTTTTCATATGTATCCCGATGGCAATCAAGTGCAGATTGCTTCGGCGCTGTTTCGCGCCGAGATTGAGGGAGGGACCCTGGCTCCCGATGGCGAAGAGATCCTTGCGGCCCAGTGGTTCGACCCAGCCGACCTGCCCCCGATGCCGGCCCGGCATCGCTGGTTGTTGCGCGTGGCTCTAGCCAATCCCCAGGGCGGTCAGTTTGCGTGAGTGGGGCTAGTTGATCACTCGCTCCGCTTCATGATTCGCTTCGTCTCCCTAATCCCCCAGTTATTCTACCATTCGGGCTTATTGTAGGG
>WNGG01001519.1_pt1 | contig 26321 bp, 15 predicted proteins | sample 5400661 | NCBI WGS metagenome assembly WNGG01 (sample SAMN13153372, study PRJNA577476) | soil metagenome | isolation source: 100 cm soil or saprolite under Garry oak tree replicate 1 | place: USA:California | collected 2016-06-15
ACGACGTACAGGTCCCGCCGCTCGCTATCGGCGAGAAGGCGCCCGACTTCGATCTGCCGGGCGTGGATGGCCGCCGCCACGCGCTGAAGGAGTTCGCGCCCGCCTCGCTGCTCGTCGTCGTATTCACCGCCAACCATTGCCCGACCGCCCAGGCCTACGAGGACCGCATCCAGGCGCTGGAGGCCGACTACCGGCCGAAAGGGGTCGCGCTCGTGGCCATCTCGCCCAACGACCCCAAGGCCGTGCGGCTGGACGAGCTGGGCTACACCGACCTGTCCGACAGCCTCGACGAGATGGTCGTGCGGGCGCGCGAGAGGGGCTTCAAGTTCCCGTACCTCTACGACGGCGAGACGCAGGCCGTCTCGCGGCTCTACGGGCCGCAGGCCACCCCGCACGTCTTCGTGTTCGACAAGGCGCGCCGCCTGCGCTTCAGCGGACGCATCGACGACAAGGAGAACCCGGCGCTGGCCGGCACGCACGAGACGCGCGATGCGATCGACGCGCTGCTCGCGGGCCGGCCGGTTCCGATCGAGAAGACCAAGGTCTTCGGCTGCTCGATCAAATGGGCGGAGAAGCGGGGCTGGATGGTGGAGGGCGCCCGGCGCTGGGCGCAGGAAGAGGTGGCTCTCCTCACCGCGGACGAAGCGGCGCTGCGCGACGTCGTCAAGAACGGCTCGAACAAGCTGCGCCTCGTGAACGCGTGGGCGACCTGGTGCGGCCCGTGCGTGACGGAGTTCCCCGAGCTGATCACGATCAACCGCATGTACCGCGGCCGGGACTTCGAGGTGGTCACGGTCAGCGCCGACGCGCCGGAGAAGCGCGAGGCCGCGCTGACGTTCCTCAAGTCCCAGCAGGCCTCGACGCGCAACCTGATCTTCGGGACCGGCGATCCGTACGCGATGATCGAGCTGGTGGACCCCGAATGGCAGGGCGCGCTGCCGTACACGATGCTCGTCGCGCCCGGCGGCAAGGTGATCTACCGGAGCCAGGGGGCGTTCGATCCGCTCCGGCTCAAGAAGGCCATCGTCGGCTGGCTGGGACGGTATTACCACAGCAAGCCCGGCGAGATGACGGCTACTTCGCGGGCTCCTTCACCGTGAGGAGCTGGTCCGCCTTCACGTTCTCCAGCGTCTGAACCGTCCCGCTCGGCCAGCGCACCTCGACCAGCGCCAGCCGATCGTCGGCCCCCAGACCAATCAGCAGACGCCTGTCGCTCGCCGACAGATAGCTGCCGGCGGTCGTGACCGTGTGGTACTGCGTCCGGCCCGAAGCGGCCACCGTCTTGACGCGGCACCCGATCCCGTCGCGGTTCGACCGCGTGCCCACGGCGCGAACGCCGAGCCAGTGGCGGCGGTTGCCGCCGTCGTTGCGCAGCAAATACGGCCGCTGCCCGCAGGTGGCGACCACGATGTCCGTGTCCCCGTCGTCGTCGACGTCGCCGCAGGCCACGCCGCGACCGGCCCATGAGCGACCGAAGACGGGGCCCGCCGTGGCGCCCACGCTCGTGAAGCGCTCACCGTCGCCCTTCAGCAGCAGCGGCGGCTGCTGGTACTTCAGGTGGTCCGAGGTCAGCTCGATCGTGTCGAGCACGTGCCCCTGGGCGGCGAACAGGTCGAGCCGGCCGTCGTTGTCGTAGTCGAAGAACTTCGTGCCCCAGCCGGAGAAGGCCAGCGTCGCCTCCGCCACGCCGGACGCCTGGCTGGCGTACGTGAACGCTCCCTCGCCCCGGTTCCGGTAGAGCGAATACGTCTCGCCGGAGAGTGTCGTGACGAACAGGTCCGGCCGGCCGTCGCCGTCGTAGTCGGCGAGGTCCGCGCCCATGCCCGCCACCGCGGCGCCCTCGGCGTTGTAGGCGACGCCCGCTGGCAGCGCGGCGTCGGTGAAGCGCCCGTGGCCGTCGTTGTGCAGCAGGAACGCGGGCACCGAGTCGTTGGCGACGTAGACGTCGATCCGCCCGTCGCCGTCGTAGTCGGCGAAGGCCACGCCGAGCGACTTGCCGGCGAGCTTCGCGACGCCCGCCGCCGTGGAGACATCGGTGAACGTGCCGTCCCGTTGTTGTGGAAGAGAAGATCGGTCATGCCCGCGAAGCTGCGTGGATGGCAGTACTCGCGATAGCCGGGCCGCCGCTCTCCGCAATAGGGGTTGTTCGCGAACGTGAAGTCGACGTAGCGCGCCACGAACAGGTCGAGGCGTCCGTCGTTGTCGTAGTCGAAGAACCCCGCGCTCGTGCTCCAGCCGCCCGCGGCCACACCCGCGCGGGCCGTGACATCGGTGAACGTGCCGTCGCCGTTGTTGTGGTAGAGGATGTTCGCGCCGTAGTTCGTGACGTAGAGGTCCTCGAAGCCGTCGTTGTCGTAGTCGCCGACCGCGACCCCCATGCCGTAGCCGCGGGCGGGGGAGAGGCCGGCCCGCTCCGTGACGTCCTCGAAGGCGCCGCCACCCTTGTTGCGATAGAGACGGTTGGCGAAGCGCGGGGCCGACTTGTCGGGTTCGGCGCCCGCCGCCATCGGGTCCGCCAGCGCGGCGCCGTTGGTGAAGAACACGTCGAGCCGGCCGTCGCCGTCGTAATCGAACAGCGCCACGCCGCCGCCCATCGTCTCGATCAGATACTTGCTCGTCGTCGGCGAGCTTTCGTGCCGGAAGCGGATCCCGCTCGCTTCGGTGACGTCGGTGAAGACGGGCGGCGTTGGGGCGGGAGGCACGGACTGCCGATGGCGCGGCAGCAGGACGGGCGCCAGGGCGAGGAGCACGAACGTGGTCGCGCGCCGCCCGCGGCCCCGCGTCAACGGCGGTCGCCGTCGAGCCGCAGCGCGAGCTGGCGCGCGAGGTTCGGGTCGAGCGCCTCGAGCGCCTGCCGCTGCTCACGGGCACCCGCCGCGTCGCCGCCGGCGAGCAAGGCCAGGGCGAGGTTGAAGCGCGCGGCGGCATGGTCCGGCTCGAGCCGCAGCGTGTCGCGAAAAGCCGCGACGGCTTCGGCGCGCTGGCCCAGGTCGATACGCGCGAGGCCGAGGTTGAAGTGCGCGGCCGCCAGACCATCCTGCAGGCGGATCGCGCGCTCGAATGCCTCGGCCGCTTCGCGCGTGCGCTGCTGCTTCGCGTAGGCGCGGCCGAGGTCGTACTGGGCGCCGGCATCCGCGGGGCTCAGCGCGGCCGCTCGCTCGAGCGCCTCCACCGCTTCCGGCCAACGGTCCAGGTTCCCGTACGTGGCGCCGAGGCCCCGGAGCGTCGGTGCATCGTCCGGCCGAAGCTCCCGCGCGCGCCGGAACGCGTCGACCGCCTTTCCGTATCGGCCGAGGCGCGCGTACGTCCAGCCGAGGGCGCGCCAGGCTTCGCCATAGTCGGGCCGGAGCGCCGCCGCCTGCTCGAGCGCCGGCGTCGCCTCCGCGAGGCGTCCCGCGCGCTGGAGGGCGAGGCCGAGGTTGTAGTAGGTCGAGGCGCCCCCCCCACCCTGACCCTCCCCCGCTGCGGGGGGGAGGGGAGTGCCGGGCGTGCCGGGGCCGGCCTCATCTGTCGCGTCGGACCCGAGCCGGCGGAAGATGTCGGCCTCATGCTGGGCCTTCTCGGTCTGGCCGGCCTCTCGGTAAGCGCGCGCGAGCTGGTAGTGAGCGCCCTTGAGCACGGACTCCACCTGCACGCTCTTCTCGAGGTGACCGATGGCCTCGTTCACCTTCCCTTCACGGAGGAGCATCTTCCCGAGCTGGTAGTGCGCCCCCGCGTGGCGCGGATCGGCGGCGAGCAGGCGCTCGAAGCAGGAGACCGCCTTGTCGCGCTCCTGGCGCAGCGAGTAGACCGTCCCGAGCGAGAACAACGCGTCGGCATGGGCCGGATCGAGCTCGATGGCCTTCTCGAAATAGCCGATCGCCTTCTCGGTGTCGCCGAGCCGGCGCAGGCTCTCGCCGAGCAGGAACCACGTCGATGCGTTCCGGGGTTGTCGCGGCAGCGCGGCGAGAAGGACGCGGGCCGCCTCCCCGTTCTTCCCCACGTTCATGAGCGCCCAGCCGAGGTTCGCGCGGGCGTCGGCGCGACCGGGATCGAGCCGCACCGACTCGGCCAGCTCGCGGGCGGCGTCGGGGTAGCGGCCGGCGGCCACGTACGCGAGGCCGAGGTAGTAGCGAAAGCCGCCATCGCCGGGCGCGAGCCGCGTGGCCCGCTCCAGCTCGGCCGTCGCTCGCGGAGTGTCCTTCATGAGGCTGTAGGTGACGCCGAGGAGGTAGTGGCCCTGCGGCGCGTCCGGCTCCAGCGCAACGGCCTTCTGCAGCTCCTCGATCGCCTCGGCGAACCGCCCCTGGGCGGAATACGTCTGACCGAGAGCGAGGTGCGCGCCCGCGTCGCCGGCGGCGGCCGGCGGATCCGCGGCCGCGAGCGCGCTCGCCAGCACGAGAAGCAGCGCGGCCGTGCCCCACATCAGCGCGGCCTCGGGGCGGCGCCCGCGGCTCCGCGACGGGGCACGATGCCCTTGCCCTCCTCGATCACGAGCGTTTGATCCGCGGCGACGTTCGTAAAGCGCTCGGTGGCGCCACCGGGCCAGTGCACCTCCAGCGACGGCACGACCGCGATCGGGCCCAGACCGAAGTGCGCGCGCAGGTCGCTCTGCGACAGGTAGCTGCCGCCGCCGTGGACCTCGTGCATCAGGGTCGCGGCGTCGGCGCTGACCTTGACGCGGGCGCCGATCGCGTCGCGGTTGCCGCGGGTGCCGTTCAGCTTCACGGTGAGCCAATGGTTGGCGCCGCCGCTCTCGTTGTGCAGCAGCACCGCGTGGTCGTTGACGGTGGAGATGACGACGTCCACGCGGCCGTCGTCGTCGTAGTCGCCGAAGGCGGCGCCACGGCCGGCCCGCCGCGGGCCGAGCGCTTCGCCCGCGGACCGCGTCACGTCGGCAAACGTGCCGTTGCCCCGGTTCCGGAACACGAGGCTCCGCTCCGCGTACGTCTCGTCGAGCTGCTGCCGGTCTACCTCGGGGTAGACGTGTCCGTTGACGAAGAACAGGTCGCGCCGGCCGTCGTTGTCGAAGTCGACGAAGCCCGTGCCCCAGCCGAGGTAGCGCATCGTCGCCTCGCCGATCCCCGCCGGCCAGGTCGTCTCGAGGAACGTCCCGTTGCCCTGGTTTCGGTAGAGCGAATGCGGCTCGCCGTAGAAGTTGGTGACCACGAGGTCGAGCCGGCCGTCGTTGTCGTAGTCGGCGAAGTCGACGCCCATGCCCGCCCGCTCGCGGCCGTCCTCGTCGAAGGCGACGCCAGCGGCGAAGGCGACCTCGGTGAACGTCCCGTTGCGGTTGTTGTGGTAGAGGAGGTTCGGGTGCGCGTCGTTGGCCACGAACAGGTCGGGCCAGCCGTCGTCGTCGTAGTCGCCCCACACGACGCCCAGGCCGCGATACCGCTCGCGATCGAGGTCGCCCGCGTGCACGGTCACGTCCGTGAAGGTCCCGTCGCCGTTGTTGTGGTAGAGCACGTCGCGCGCGCCCGGGAGTCCCCGCGGGCCACACATCACGGGGAAGCCGTGGTAGAAGCAGTTCTTCCGCGTTCCCGGCCGCGGCGCGGTCTTCAGGTCGAAATCGACGTAGCGCGCCACGTACAGGTCGAGCCGGCCGTCGTTGTCGTAGTCGGCGAACGCCGCGCTCGTGGACCATCCTCCCGCGGCCACGCCCGCGGCGTCGGTGACGTCGGTGAACGTGCCGTCGCCCTTGTTCCGCAGCAGCACGTTGCGGCCGAAGAACGTGAGGTAGAGGTCCGGCCAGCCGTCGTTGTCGTAGTCGCCGACGGCCACCCCCTGGCCCCAGCCGCTCCGGGCGACCCCGGCGGCGACGGTCACGTCGGTGAACGTGCCGTCGCCGTTGTTGCGATAAAGCGCGCACCGCGGGGTCTTGCCGTCGGGAAATCCCGCGAGCGTCGTCCCGTTGGCGAAGAAGACGTCGAGCCGGCCGTCGCGGTCATAGTCGAGGAAGGCCACGCCGGTGCCGGTGGTCTCGAGGATGTACGTGCTCGTGTCCTTGCCTCCGTACGTGCTGCGGAAATCGAGACGCGCGGCGGCGGAACGATCCGCGAAGGCGATCGGCGCGGAGGCAGGAGCGCCGGTGGGGGGGGAGCGCAAGGCGACAAGCGCAGCCGCCAGGCCCGGCAGGAGCACGGCAGGGAAACGAACCCCGGGAGGAGCCATCGGACTCCCCCCGGGGTCTATCACGCCGGGTCTAGAACGTCCAGCGCGCTCCGAGACGGAGCACGCGCGGCCCCAGGATGTCGGTGGGGTTGCCGATCGCGGAGCCCGTGTTCGGGTTCAGGTTGGTGATGATGTTCTGGTTGAACGCGTTGAAGAGGTCGAGGTCCACTTCCAGGCGATGGCGCTTTCCGAAGTTGAAGAACTTGCCCAGCCGCGCATCGAGGTAGCGGATCGTGTCGAAGTGGCGGGCGTCGCGCGGCTCCGCGAAGAACGAGATCGGTCCCTGGTTGAAGGGCACTCCGTTGATGTCGTTCGAGAGGCTCACGATGCGCCCCCACGGCGTGCCGCTCTGGATCTTGAACACCGCGGCCAGCGTGACGTCGAGCCGGGGGATGTCGTAGCCGGCGAACATCTTGAGCTGATGCCGCCGGTTGTAGAAGGTGGGTCCGCTCGTGTTGTTGATCTTCGCGTTGGGGTCCTGGAACGCGTTGGCCCCCGAGCCGAAACCGATGCCGCCGGCACCCTCTTCTTCGCCGCCGAACGGCGTGCCCACGCTCACCGAAGTGCTGCTCAGGTTGTCGTAGGAGAGCGCGTAGGTCACGAGGGCCTGCCAGCGGTTGGCGTAGCGTCTCTGGAGCGTGACCTCGAGGCCCTTGAAGCTGCTCTTGAAGTCGGACGGGTTGGTCTCGAGTCGCTTGTTCTCTCCGGCGAACTCGGGCTTCTGGTTGAAGACCGTGACCCGCTTGTCGTCGGCGGTGCCGGTGATCCCGTCGTTGCCGGGGTCGATTCCGGCGGTCTGGTCGTAGCCGGTCGAGTTCTGCGGGATCCCGATCTCGGCGATGGCGATCAGGTCCCGGCCCCAGCGGAACACGCCGTCGACGCTGAGCTTGATGCTGCGCGGCAGCTCGAAGTCGAGGCCGGCGGTGACCTCGTCCGTGCGCGGCCGCTTCAGGTTGGGATCGACGGTGTTGATGTTGCCGCCGAAGGCGAACAGCAGGTCGCCTTCCTCGCCCTTCTGGAACTTGCGATCGCCGTTGCGGTCGATCCAGGTGTAGCCTTTGCCGGCCAGCCCCAGGGGGTTCGGGACGTCGATCATCCCGCCGCCGATCTGGTGGTGGTATCGCCCGTAGCCGACCTTGAGGGCGGCCTTGTGGTTCCCGGTCAGGTCGTACACGAGGCCCAGCCGCGGCGCGAGGTTGTTCCACTTGATCACGTCCTGCCGCGGTGTGCTCTGCGCCGCCGAGAACGGCCCGGCGGCCTTGCTCTGGGGAGGCAGGAATCCGTCGGTGTGCTCGAAGCGGAGCCCGGCGTTGATGGCGAGCCGGTCCTTGGTGATGCTGTCCTGGACGAAGAGCACGGACCCGGTGAACTCGTCGATCCCCGGTACGGGCGTGTTGTACTCGGTGACGGTCGAGGGCTCGCCGTTGAACGTCTGGAGGTTGATGCCGTCCAGCGCGTCGAGGTTCAGGCTGGAGTAGCCGCGGTAGAACTCGTAGCCGGCCTTGAACGAGTGGTCGGCGCCGGCGAGGCGTCCCTTGAAGTAGGAGAAGGTCCCGTTCAGGGAGAGCCGCGTCCGATGCTGGGGCGGCGCGTAGGCGAAGCTGGCGGCGCCCGTCTGGTCGCCGGTCGTGATCTCGACGTTGTTCGGCTGCGTGACCCCCGGCTGCAGGAAGAGCGGGAAGCTGACGTCGGAGAAGCTCACGCGCACGTCGAACAGCGCGTTGGCCGAGATCTGCGAGTTGTAGTGGGCCTGGTAGATCGAGAACACGTCGTCCTCCACCCACGTGCTGTCGGGCTGCACCTGGGCGCCCGCGTTGCGGTTCGGCTTCCAGTACGTCTGGCGCGTCCAGAGCGCGTCGATGCGGTTGTTCTGGTTGAGCTGGTAGCTGAGGTTGACGAGGCCCGACCGCAGGTCGGTGTTCTCGGTCTTCGGCGTGCACGGCGAGCTTCCGGTCTTGGTCACGCAGGGCTGGCCGGAGGCGGAGAAGTAACCCTCCTCGAAGAAGTTCGGGACGTTGCGGTGGATCCGCCAGTCGCGCCAGGAAGTGTAGAAGCGGAGCTTGTCCTTGATCAGCGGACCGCCGAGCTGCACCGTGGCGTCTGAAAAGAGGTCGACGCCACCTCCGGAAGTGATCCCCTTGTCCTTGAGGGCCTGCGTCACGTTGTTGCTGACGAGCCCATGATTCTCGAAGTAGTAGGCGAGGCCGCCATGGAAGGCGTCGGTGCCGCGCTTGGCCACGAAGTTGTAGTAGACGCCGGGCGTGCCGACCTCGGCCGGGTGCTGCGCGGTCGAGATGTTGACCTCCTCGAAGCTGTCGTAGTCGTAGTAGAAGCCGGCGGCGCCGGTGGCGGCGGGGTCGGTGACGTTGACGCCGTTCATCGCGTAGGTGTTCTGGTGCCAGGTACTCCCGTGCGCCGAGAAGACGGCCTGGAGACCGCCCTGGCTTCCGCCCACGTCCTCCCGGTCCACGACGACCTGGGGCGCCATGTTCTGAAGGATCGACCACACGTCCCGCGCGGTGGGGATCCCCTGGAGGGCGTTGACGTCGAGGTTGGTCGCGACGTTCGTCTGGGTGACGTCGACCAGGGGCGCGCCCGCCACCTCGATGGCATCGCCGAAGCTGCCGACCTCGAGGGTGGCGTCGATGGTGAGGGTGGTGGCGAGGCTCACCGGAACGTTGCTGCGCGTGAGCTTGCGAAAGTTCTTGAGCTCGAACGCAAGCGCGTACGTGCCGGGCGGAAGGGCGGGGAAGCGGTAGCTCCCTTCCTGGTCCGTCGTCACGGTGCGCGGCGTGATGAGGACCGGGCTCGTCAATGTGACGGTCACGCCGGGGGCGCGCGCGCCCGTGTTGTCGCTGACCTTGCCCGTGATGTTGCCGGTCTGCAGCGACTGGGCGAGGGCCGACGGAGCGAGAGCGGTCGTCGTCAAGGTGAGCACCGCGGCGCCGGCGAGGGCGGCGACGGTGATTCGAACCCGGGGGAAGAAACGGGGGTTCCACCTCATTGAAATAGCCTCCACAAGAGTGAAAGGGCCTCCCGGAAAGGCAGGGTCGACGGGCTTCTCATTCGCCGCCGGCGGCGGCTCGCGACACGGTGACCGCACACATACCTCCATGCATCAAGGCGTCCATCATCCGGCGGGTGCTGTCGTCGAGATGGCGCTCGATCGCCCGGCGCGCTCCATCCGCATCGCGCCGCTCGATCGCATCGACGACCGCGTCGTGCTCCCCGCTGGCCGATTGCTGGAGCGGGGCGTAGTCGATGCCAAGCGAGATGATCCGCGTGACCTGGTCCAGGCAGTGCCGGACGAGGTCGGCGATGATCGTGTTCCGGCCCGCTTGCGCCAGGGCGAGATGGAACGCGCCGTTGGCCTCGGTGGCCTTGCGGAAGCCGGCGGCGTCGCCGGCCTCGTACTCGAACTTGGCCAGCTCGCGCAGGCGCGCGATCGCGGCCGCATTGGCGAACTGCGCGGCCCGCGCCGCGGCGGCGCCTTCGAGGAGCCGGCGCACGTCGAAGATGTTCTGGATCAGGGTGACCGTGATCGGGGTAACGAAGTAGCCCCTTCCGGGGACCCGTTCGACGTAGCCCTCTTCGATCAGGCGGGAGAGGGCCTCCCGGACAGGCGTGCGGCTGGCGCGGACCTGACGGGCAAGCTCCGCCTCGCACAGTGGCGCGCCCGGGGCGCAGATCCCGTGCACGATCCGGTGCTTGATCTCGACGTAGACCTGGTCTCGTGTGCTCGTCGGATACTCTTCGAGTACGGGCAGTATACGAGCGTTGTCAAGTGCCGGGGAGTGTCTATTAAGTAGTTAAAATCAGATAACTTACGACAGAGCAATTCTCAGCGGGCGGGCTGCAGGTACTGATCGAAGAAACGCTCGGCCCGCCGCCAAGCGTCCCGGAGGACATGGGCGCGGTGGAAGTAGTGGTACTCCCCTGGGTAGGTCATGAAATCCACGTCCTTGCCGGCTTTCAGGGCGGCGTCGACGACGCGCAGCGATTCGACGTAGGGGACGTTCACGTCGGCGGTGCCGTGCAGCACGAGCAGCGGACGCACGATCTTGTCGACGAAGTGGATCGGGGAGGTGCGCCGGAAGAGCTCGGTGTTCTCCTCCGGCCGGCCCATGCGGCCGCGAATCCACGGGCCGTCGGGGTCATGGTACCAATCGGCCCAGTCATCGACGCCGGCCACGTCGATCGCGCAGCGGAACAGCTCCGGCGTGACGGTCAGCGCCTGCAGCGCCATGAACCCACCGTAGCTCAAGCCCCAGACGCCGACGCGTGTCGTGTCCACGGAGCCGAGCGTCTTCAGGTAATCGACGCCGGCCGCGATGTCGCGGTAGTCCGCGCCCCCGAGATCGCGGTAGTGCCCCTGCCGCCAGTCCTTGCCGTAGCCGATGCTCCCGCGGTAGTCCACCGCCAGCACGACGTAGCCGCGCTGCAGCAGGTACTGGTGGACGCTGTAGTAGACGGCGTAGTCGCGGCGCACGTGCCAGCCGTCGAAGTTCTGCGTGATGCCGTCCCCGTGCACCCACACGATCGCCGGATGCTTTCGCGCGCGGTCGAGGCCCGGCGGCACGAAGAGGTAGGCCGGAACTTTCTTCCCGTCGGGCGCGTCGTAACGAACGAACCGCGGCGCGACGAGCGCGGCACGGTCGATGCCGGCGGGGAGCGGGTTGCCGAGGGCCCGCGGGGCGCCGGGGATCGCCACGTCCACGATTCGAAGCTCGGCCGGCGTTCGTGGATCCGTGTGCTCATAAAGAAGACGGCCGCCGTCCGGTGCCCATTCCGCGCCGACGTTCGTGCCCCGGCCCGACGTCACGGCCTGCAGCCGTGGCGGCGCCGCGCCGTCGCCGATCTCCGCGACCACGAGCTGCCGCGCCCCCGGGTTGGCGCCCTCGTTCGTGTCGAAGGCGATGCGCCGGCCGTCGGGGGACCAGGCGGGCCGGCTGACCTCGAACGTCCCGTGGGTGATCTGCCTCGCCTCGCCGCCCGCGGCGGGGACGATGTAGAGGTGGTCCCAGCCGTCGCGGTCGCCGAGGAACGCAACGTGACGGCCGTCGGGCGAGGGCACCGGCTCCGCGCCCAGGAACTCCATGCTCCAGAAGAGCGGGTCCTCGTCGCGATGGAGCACGCGGGCCTCGCCGGTCGTGGCGTCGGCCAGCACGATCTCCCGGCTCTTCAGGTCGGCGCTGACGCGCTGCAGCGTGAGGTGCGAGGCGTCGAGCCAGCGCGGCGCCGTCTCGGTGCCTTCGCTCCGCGCCACGCTCGTGACCGCGCCCCCGTCCGCCGGGACCGTCCCCACGTGGACCGCGTAGCCCTCGCGGTAGAGGAACGCGATCTTGCCGCCCACGTAGTCGGGCACGTCCTGCTTCGCCGTCCAGGTCGCGATGCTGAAGGCGATCCTCCGGTCGTCCGGAGACCAGGCGGGGTCGCTCTCGTTCGCCGGCGTCTGGGTCAGCCGTGTCTCCCGCGCGTCCGCGAGGACGCGGACCCACAGGTCGCCGTCGCGCGTGAACGCCACGCGCGCGCCGTCGTGGCTCATGGCGACGTCGCTCTCCGCCTCGACCGTGGTCCAGACGCGCTGCGCGGCCTCCCCCCCCGTCGCAGCGACGCGCCAGAGGTCGCCGTTGCGCTGGAAGTAGACCGATCGGGAGTCGCGGCTCCAGAAGAGCCCGGTCACGAGGCCCGACGCCTCGGAGGTGAGGGCGCGCGGCTCGCCCGCGCGGCTCCCGGCGACGTAGACGTTCTGGACGCCGCCATGGTCCCACACGAAGGCCACCTGCTGTCCGTCGGGCGACCAGGCGGCCTGCGAGGGGTGCTTGATGCCGACGAGGGCGTCGATCGTGAGGCGGCCACGCGTGGGCGGGGCCGGCGCGGCCAGGACCGCCGATCCGATGCTCGCGACGAGCAGTGCCAGGCCGGCATGACGCATCGGCTTTCCTCCAGTGTGCGCGGATGATAGCGGATGGGCGGGGTTCACGTTACACTCACGCCCGTCGTCGATCCATGACCCGCTTCCTCCTCGTCTTCCTCGTCCTGCTTCCGGTCCCGCCCTCGGCGCTCGCCGCTGACCCTGCGGACGCCGCGCTCGAGAAGACCGTTCGCGGCCGTCTCGACGCGCTCGAGGCCCGGAGCACGCTCTACGCGAAGCACCTGGCCAGCGGGCGGGAGATCGCGGTCCGCGCCGACGAGCCGGTCAACACGGTCAGCGTGATCAAGATACCGATCATGGTGCTCGCGTACCGCGACGCCGAGGCGGGCCGGCTGAACCTCGACGAGCGCCACGTGATCACGGCGGACGAGATGCGGCGCGGCACCGGCATCCTCCAGCAGTTCGCGGTCGGCCTCAACCCGACCTGGCGCGACCTCGTCACCCAGATGATCGTCACCAGCGACAACACCGCCACCGACCTCTTGATCGCGCGCCTGGGCCTGGAGCGCGTGAACCAGATGCTGGAGGCGATGCAGTACAAGGAGACCCGCCTGCGGATGACGATCGGCCAGCTCTTCCGCGGCGTGTGGGAGCAGCTCGAAGCGAAGAACGCGTCCCTCAGCGACCGCCAGGTCTTCGAGCGCGGGTTCCCCGACGACGCGGCCGCGCCCGCCCGGTACCTCTCTTACGTGGGGGATCCGGCGAGGTGGTTCGGCCGCACCACCGCCCGTGAGATCTCGCGGATGCTCGAGCAGCTCCAGAAGGGCGAGCTGACCGGCCCCGCCTCGACCGAGGAGATGATCCGGATCCTGAAGCGGCAGCTCTACTTCTCGCGCCTGCCCCAGCGCATCCGTTTCCGCGCGAGCGTCGGGCACAAGACGGGCGACTGGCCGCCCATCATCGGCAACGACGTCGGCATCATCTATTCCGACGCGGGTCCCATCGTCGTCTCGGTCTTCACCAACCAGAACCGCGGCAGCTTCTTCGACCTCGAGGCGGCCATCGGCCGGATCGCCGAGGACCTGCTCGACGCGTGGGGAGGCAAGTCCGGCGGCAGGCCGGCCGGCGAATGAAGGTCCACCTGGTGGACGGGACGTACGAGCTGTTCCGGGCGCACTACGGCGCGCCGCCCGCCACCGGCATCGACGGGTCCGCGGTCGGCGCCACGCGCGGGCTCCTGCATACGCTGCTCGCGCTGCTGGCCTCTCCCGGCGTCACGCACGTCGCCTGCGCCTTCGACCACGTGATCGAGTCGTTCCGCAACGACCTGTACGACGGCTACAAGACGAGCGAGGGCGTCCCCGCGGAGCTGCTCGCGCAGTTCCCGCTGGCCGAGCGCCTGACCGAGGCGCTGGGAATCGTGGTGTGGCCCATGGTGGAGATGGAGGCCGACGACGCGCTCGCCACCGGCGCCGCGCGCTGGGCCGCCGAGGCCGGCGTGGAGCAGGTCGTCATCTGCTCGCCGGACAAGGACCTGGCCCAGTGCGTGAAGGGCACGCGCGTCGTGTGCCTGGATCGGCGGCAGCGGAAGCTGCTTGACGAAGACGGCGTGCGCCAGAAGTTCGGCGTCGCGCCGACGTCCCTGCCGGACTGGCTGGCCCTCGTGGGCGACAGCGCGGACGGCTATCCGGGCGTGCCGCGATGGGGGGCGAAATCGGCGAGCGCGGTACTGGGCCGATACGCGCGGCTCGAGGCGATCCCCGAATTCGAGCGCGAGTGGGAGGTGCCGGTGCGGGGCGCGGCCGCGCTCGGGGAGAGCCTGCGGGCGCACCGCGACGAAGCCACGCTGTTCCGCCGCCTGGCCACGCTGCGCGTCGACGCCGACCTTCCCGAATCGCTCGACGATCTGCGCTGGCGCGGCGCGCGCCGCGGCGAGCTGACCGACGTCTGCCGCCTGATCGGCGATACCGAGGTCGTGGCCCGGATGCCCGCCTGGCGACCGGCGTGAGCGGGGCCCCGTGCCGGCGTTGAGGCCGCGCACGGCCGGGCTCCTCGCCGCGGGCGCGGTCGCGGCAGCGGTGGGGGCGGCCATACCCGCCGCGCCGCCGGCGGTCGCCACGCCTTCGCCATCGCCGGTGTCACCCGAAGAAGCGGTCGTGCGCCAGGCCTGCACGCCGTGCCACGCGCTGCCGCCGCCCGACATCCTGCCCCGCGACCAGTGGACCGCCAAGATCTACGAGATGGCCGGGCTGATGATGTCCGGCATCGGCGCGCCTCCGGGCGGCAAGGCGGCCATCCCCGCCGACTTCGACGTGGACGCCGTCGAGCGCTACTACAAGTCGCGCGCACCGGTCGCGCTCGCCTCGCCCGTGCCGTGGCCGCCGGTGGGCGAGGGCTCGCCGCGGTTCGCTCGCCACGTCATGAAGCTCGTGGGCGCGGACAACCAGCCGGCGATCTCCAACGTGCGCTTCCTCGACGTCGACGGCAACGGCGCGCTGAAGGTCCTGGCCACGGACATGACCCACGGCCTGGTGATGGAGGGCGATCCCCGGCACCCCGAGCGCGGGCTGTCGGTCGTGGAGCACGTCCCGAATCCCTGCCACACGACGCTGGCGGACCTGGACCGCGACGGCCGCCTCGACCTGCTCATCGCGGACCTGGGCGACGTGCCGCCGGCGGACCACCTCAAGGGCAGCGTCGTCTGGCTGCAGCGCCTCGCGACCGGTGGCTATCGCAAGCACGTCCTGGCCTCCGGCCTGCCCCGGGTGGCCGACGTGCAGGTGGCCGATTTCGACGGGGACGGCGACCTCGACGTCATCGTGGCCGCCTTCGGCTGGCGCCAGGTCGGCTCGCTCCTCCTCCTGGAGAACCGCACGCGGGACTGGTCCAAGCCGGTCTTCGTGCCCCACGTCATCGATCAACGCACGGGATCGATCAACGTTCCGGCCGTCGATCTCAACCGCGATGGCCGCCCCGACATCGTGACCGTCTTCTCGCAGCACTACGAGACCGTGGCCGCGTTCCTGAACCTGGGCGGGCTGAGCTTCCGGTCCGAGACCATCTATACGGCACCCCATCCCGCCTGGGGATCCTCGGGCATCGACGTGGCCGACCTCGACGGCGACGGCGACCTCGACGTGGTGCTGACCCACGGCGACATGCTCGACGACTTCCTGCTCAAGCCCTATCACGGCATCCAGTGGCTGGAGAACCGCGGCACGTTCCCGTTCACGGAGCACACGCTGGCCGCCCTCAACGGGGTCGTGGGCCCGAAGATCGTGGACCTGGATCGCGACGGCGACCTCGACATCGTGGCGGTCGCCTTCGTGCCCGACCCGCGCCGGCCGGACCAGGGCCCGGCACCGTCGCTGCCGTCGCTGGTCTGGCTCGAGCAGGTGGCGCCGGGCCGCTTCGAGCGGCGCACGCTGGAAGTGGGCGGCCGCCACGTCAGCGTCGACGCCGCCGATTACGACGGCGACGGCGACGTGGACCTCGTGGTCGGCAACTTCAACGCCACGACCGAGAGCTGGGTCGAGGTCTGGGAGAACCTCACCGGCAAGAAGTGACGGGCCCGATTTGACCGTGCCGGGGTCGGGGCGTACTGTGCTGCTCCGTCGGGGAATTCCGTCCCAGAAAGCCGTCTAAGGAGTTGACCGGGGGTGGCATGAGCCAGCCATCGGCCGTCGACCTCGTCCGGCAACGGCGCTTCGGGCACTACGAGATCATCGAGAAGCTCGGCGCGGGCGGGATGGGCGACGTGTACCGTGCGCGCGACATCACGCTCGGGCGGTCGGTCGCGATCAAGGTCCTGCGCGGCGCGGCGTCCCGCGACCCCGATCGCCTCGCGCGCTTCGAGCAGGAGGCGCGCGCGGCGTCGGCCCTCAACCATCCCCACATCGTGACGATCTACGAGATCGGCTCCGCGGACGGCGTGCGCTACATCGCGATGGAGCTGGTGGAAGGCAAGACGCTGCGCCAGCTCCTGCGCGAGGGACCGTTGTTGACACGCCGCGCCCTGCAGCTCGCCGCGCAGGCGGCGGGCGGGCTGGCCGAGGCGCACGACGCGGGCATCGTGCATCGCGACCTCAAGCCCGAGAACATCATGGTCACCCGCGACGGGCGGGTGAAGATCCTGGACTTCGGCCTGGCCAAGCTGGCCGCGCCCGAGACGGACGAGGATGCCACTACCGAATCGGCCGACCTTTACGGCACCGAGCCGGGCAGGATCCTGGGGACCGTGCGCTACATGTCGCCCGAGCAGGCCGAGGCCCGGCCGCTCGACTTCCGCTCCGATCAGTTCTCGTGCGGAGCCATCCTCTACGAGCTGGCCACGGGCCGACCGGCCTTTCAGCGCATGAGCCGCTCGCAGACGCTGTCCGCGATCGTCGCCGAAGAGCCGCCGAAGATCTCGACGCTCAACCCGGCGGTGCCGCCGCCGCTGCGCTGGATCATCGAGCGCTGCCTCGCCAAGGACCCGGCCGAGCGTTACGCGTCGACGCGGGACCTCGCCCGCGAGCTCGAGAGCGTTCTCGTGCACCTCTCCGAGGTGTCGCCGGTCGCGCCGCCGCGCGGCACCGGGCCCGCCTCCCTCGCCTGGCGCGGCCGCCGGCGCGCGTTCGTGGCGACCGGTTTGCTGGCTCTGATAGCCGCAGTTGCCGCCGTTTTGTGGTTGGCTCGTTCGCGCAGCCTCGCCACGCCCGCTCCCGGGGTTCCCGGGCCCGCGGGGGTTCCGGCCCGCCGTTCGGTAGCGGTTCTCGGGTTCAAGAACCTCTCGGGCAACCCCGAAGTGGGCTGGCTTTCTATCGCCCTCGCCGACATGCTGACGACCGAGCTGGCGGCGGGCGGGCGGCTCCGAACCATCCCGGGCGAGAACGTGGGCCGCATGAAGATGGAGCTGTCGCTCACCGACGCCGAGAGCCTGGCGCGCGACACGCTCACCAAGGTCGGAAGGAACCTCGGCACCGACACCGTGCTGCTGGGCTCGTACCTCAGCCTCGACGACCAGATCCGCCTCGACATGCGGGTGCAGGACGTGGCCGCCGGCGAGACCGTGGCATCAATGGCCGAGAGCGGCACCGCGCGCGGTCTGGTCGACCTCGTGACTCGGGCGGGCACTCGCTTGCGCCAGTCGATGGGTGTCGAACAGCCGCCGGCCGAGGAAGTTCGTGCTCTCGCTGCAGGCGCGCCGTCCAACCTGGAGGCGCAGCGCCTGTATGCCGAGGGGCTGGCCAAGCTGCGCATTCTCGACGCGCTCTCGGCGCGCGACCTGTTACAGAAATCGGTTGCCGCCGATTCACACTCCCCGATGGCGCACATGGCGCTCGCCGATGCATGGACGATGCTCGGATACGACGCCCATGCGAAGGAGGAGATCCAGCGCGCATTCGATCTTTCGAGAAGTCTTTCGCGCGAGGAACGTCTTTCGGTGGAAGGGCGTTACCGCGAGACGGCAGGCGAATGGGACAAGGCCATTGGGATCTACCAGGGGCTTCAGGCGTTCTTCCCTGACAATGTCGAATATGGCCTCCGGATGGCAACCGCGCAGAGTACCGCCGGCCGCGGGCAGGAGGCCCTGTCAACTCTCGTCAAGCTACGGAGCCTGCCACGACACGGCGAAGAGGATCCGCGCATCGACCTGACCGAAGCCGCCGTGGCTCAGTCGCTCGGAGACTTCAAGCTCCAGCAGGCCGCGGCCAACCGAGCGGCCGTGAAGGGAGGCGCACAGGGATCGCGCCTTCTCGTCGCCCGGGCTGGCCAACGTGAGGCCTTCGCGTTGGACCGCCTGGGTGAAGTAGAGAGGGCAGGGGTCGCGGTGGAGGAGGCGCGAAAGATCTATGCCGATGCTGGGGATCGGGTGGGACTTGCGCGGGCGCTGAATGCCATCGGGATTCTCGCTTTGGATCACGGAGACCTTGAGAAGGCCAAGACGGCGTGGCAGGAGGCCCTCGCGATTCGTCAGCAGATTGGTCAGCGTCGAGGCGTCGCCGCCTCCGTGGACAACCTCGGGTTGCTGCTCTTGGAACAGGGCGATCTCGAGGCGGCGCGACGCAATCTCGACCAGGGGTACGCAATCTATCGCGAGCTCGGCGATCAACCAGGCATCGCGAGCGAGCTTGAGAACATCGCCGCTGTGCTGAAGGAGATGGGTGATCTCGTCGGAGCAAGGAGAATGGCGGAGCAGGGGCGGACCCTGGCTCGTCAGATCGGCGACAAGAACGAGGAGGCCCTGGTCCTGACGCGTCTGGCCGCGGTGCTGCAGGCCGAAGGGGATCTTGAAGCGGCGGAGGCCACGCATCGAGAAGTCCTGTCTATCCTGCGCGACCGGGGGACGCGCGACGTCATGGCGGACACGCTGTTCCTTCTCGGCGATCTGCTCCTGACGAAAGGAGACCTTCCGGCCGCGCGCAAGAGTCACGAGGAGGCGCTCAGGATGCGGACGGCGTTGCGCTCGGCATTCGCGGTGGCCAAGAGCCAGGTGGCGCTGGCTAACCTCTCCATCGAGGAGGGTCACCCCGACGCGGTGGCGCCGCTCGTGCAGTCGGCCTCTGCGGTGTTCGCCCGCCAGAAGGCGGTCGATTGGGCGGCATCCGCCGATACGGTGCTCGCCCGCTCGCTGCTGGTGAGCGGCAACCCGAGCGAGGCGCAACGCGTCATCGAGCCGGCGGCGGCTCGCGCGGGACGGAGCCAGAGCCCGCATGTGCGTCTCGCCGTCGCCACGACCGCGGCCCACATCGACGCCGCCAACGGCAGGGTGGATGACGCCCTGCGCGCTCTCGAAGCGGCTCTTGCGGATGCGACGCGGCTTCGGCTCGTTGGCCTGCAGCTCGAGATCCGGCTTACTCAAGGCGAGATCAACCTCCGGTCCGGGCGGAGCAACGCGCGGCGGGATCTCGAGATCCTCGCCAGAAACGCGCGAGCCAAGGGATTCGGACTCGTAGGCAGCAAGGCGGAGGCGCTCCTGCAGAGGTATCCTTCGCCGGCGGGGGGAGGGTCTTGACAACCCAGGGGCAGATCCTCCTCGTGTGCATGCCCTTCGCCGACATTCTGTCACCCTCTGTCGGCCTCAGCCTCCTCAAGGCGGAGTTGGCCGAACGAGGGATGCCGGCGAGCATCCGCTACTTCTCGATCAGCTTCGCGGAGCTGGTTGGCCAGCCCTTCTATGCCGGGCTATGTACTGAGAGCAGGCCCTCGATCCAGGACCTCGCCGGCGAGTGGATCTTTTCGGGCAGCCTCTTTGGATCAAGCCCTCGGGAACAGGAATACGTCGAGCAGATCCTGCTCAAGCATGCGCTCGGTCCTGACGACGAGGCGGAGGTCCCCGCATCCCCGGCCTTGATCGCGCGCATCATCGGCGCCCGCGAACGGGCGGGCAGCTTCCTGCAATCGTGTCTCGAAGACGTGCTCCGGGCGCGGCCGAAGCTCGTGGGCTTCACCAGCATATTCCAGCAGCACGTGGCTTCGCTGGCGTTGGCGCGTCTGATCAAGCTCGCGCAACCGGAGATCTTCATTGTGTTCGGAGGGGCCAACTGCGAAGACGTGATGGGCGCCGAAACCGTGCGCCAGTTCCCATTCGTAGATGCGGCGGTCTCGGGAGAAGCCGACCTCGTCTTCCCCGAGCTCGCGCGGAGGGTCCTCGACGGGCGATCCGTCGCGGGTCTTCCGGGTGTTCGGACGAGCGACGGCGTTGCGGCGGAATTCGCGAGCGGTCGCTTCAGCGTCGGCCCGATCATGCGGGACCTCGACGCGCTTCCGTATCCGGATTACGTCGACTACTTCGAGCAGTTCGGCGCCAGCCGCTTCGCGCGTAAATGGCAACCCAGCATATATCTGGAGACATCCCGGGGCTGCTGGTGGGGCGAGCGCATGCACTGCACCTTCTGTGGCCTCAACGATCAGACGATAGGTTTCCGAAGCAAGTCCGGTCGCCGGGCCTTGGAAGAGCTGAACTGTTTGACCACGCGCCACCCGGGCTGTGATGTCGATGTGACCGACAACATCTTGGACCTGCGTTTCTTCAAGGACCTCTTACCGGCGCTGGCCGCACATCCGCCCGGCGTAACGCTGTTCTACGAGGTGAAGGCCAATCTCAGGAAGGAGCAGTTGCGGGTCCTGCGGGATGCCGGCATTCGCACCGTCCAGCCCGGAATAGAGAGTTTCAGCGACCCGGTGCTCAAGCTCATGCGCAAGGGCGTCAGCGCCCTGCAGAACATCCAGCTCCTGAAGTGGTGCAAGGAACTGGGAATCGCACCGAGCTGGAATCTACTGTGGGGATTTCCGGGTGAGCCGCCGGAGGAGTACGAGCGCATGGCGAGGCTGGTTCCCTTCCTGACACATCTTCCGCCGCCGGGGAGCGATGCGCGCATACGGCTGGATCGCTTCAGCCCCAACTTCGACCGAGCGCAGCAGCTAGGGTTTGTGGATGTGATCCCTCTCCCCGCGTATCAGTATGTCTATCCCCTTGGCGCCAACGTCGTGGCCAATCTCGCCTACTCGTTCACCTATCGTTATCGCGAGCCGCGCGACGTCAACGCGTACGTGCGGCGTCTCGAGAGGGAGGTACGCGCGTGGCGGAGGCTAGAGGGCAAGCATGACCTCTTCTCGGTGGACACGGGAAGCAGCCTCATTCTCTGCGACCTGAGGCCCGCAAGTCGCTTCGTGTTCACGGTCATCGGTGGTGCGGATCGTATCTTGTACCAGGCTTGCGATTACGCGTGCGATCTCCGGCAGCTAGCGCAGTCGCTAGAGCGTGCCGGGGAGAGTCCCCTCACCCCCGACGCGATCGAGCGGCGGCTCGAACCGCTGGTGGAGCGCGGCCTCCTCGTCCGGGACGGTTTACGCTATGTGGCCCTGGCGATTCCGCTGGGCGAGTACTCCCCGCCCCCAGTCGCCGTGAGCCGATTCTACGAATTGCTGAAGGCGCTCGGGACGAAGATCGAGGGTGGCTGGATCCTTTCTGCCGACGTCGACGTCCTTGCTGCGCGGCGGCGTCTGTCAGCGCGCCGCCCTAAGCAGCGCCGCCGAGATCGCCGGAAACGCAGAGATGCACTCAGGCTAACGACCTCACAGTTCTCGTTGCTCGAGCAGGGCAGTGTCTTGATTCGGGAGGCCGCCGGTCAGTGAAATTGAGAGGAGGAGTCGATGCCGACGAAAAAGAAGAAAAAGGGCATCCAACCGGGATTGGGAAAGAGGAAGAAGGGGCGCCAGAACGGAAAGCACAAGAAGAACAAGTAGAAGGACGCTCCGTGCCGGCGGGGAACCGGGTCAGGTCTCATCCCGGTTCCCCTATCCGCGTGGCAACGAGGAGGCAATCGATGCGGATGACGATCGCCGTCGTGCTCCTGGCCGCCGGCCCGTCCGTGGCCGGCGCCGACGTCCTTGCCCTCACCCCGCCCATGGGATGGAACAGTTGGAACAAGTTCGGCTGCGACGTGAGCGAGAAGCTGATGAAGGAGATGGCCGACGCCTTCGTGGCCAGCGGGATGAAGGACGCCGGCTACCAGTACCTCGTCATCGACGACTGCTGGCAGGTGCGCCGCGACGCCGAGGGCCGGATCGTGGCCGATCCCGACCGCTTCGCCTCCGGCATGAAGGCCCTCGCCGACTACGTGCACGGGAAGGGCCTGAAGTTCGGTCTCTACTCGGACGCGGGCACCGGCACGTGCCAGAAGCGTCCGGGCAGCAAGGATCACGAGGACGTCGACGCCCGGGCCTATGCGGGGTGGGGAGTCGACTACCTCAAGTACGACTGGTGCAACGCCGAGGGCCAGGACACACGCGATTCCTACGCGCGCATGAGCCGCGCGCTGCGCGCCTCCGGCCGGCCCATCGTCTTCAGCATCTGCGAGTGGGGCAGCACGAAGCCGTGGACATGGGCCCCCGGCGTCGGCCACCTCTGGCGCAGTACCGGCGACATCCAGGACTGCTGGGACTGCGGGAAGGATTGGGGCGGGCTGGGCGTCGTCAAGATCATCGACCTCCAGGCCGACCTGCATCCCTTCGCGGGTCCCGGCCACTGGAACGACCCCGACATGCTCGAGGTGGGCAACGGCGGGTTGAACCCCGCCGAGGCCCGGTCGCACTTCAGCTTCTGGGCCCTCCTGGCCGCGCCGCTGATGGCGGGCAACGACCTGCGCACGATGTCGGCGGAGACCCGCGCGATCCTCACCAACCGCGAGGTGATCGCGGTGGACCAGGACCCGCTCGGAATGCAGGGCCGCAAAGTCCGCGACGACGGTGAGCGGGAGGTCTGGATGAAGCCGCTCGCCGACGGCGCGAAGGCCGTGATCCTGTTCAACCGCGGAGCGGCGCCGGGCAGCGTGGCCGTGGCCTGGGAAGACGTCAGCCTCGCTCCGCGCACGAAGGCGCTCGTGCGCGATCTGTGGAAGAAGGCGGATGCCGGCTCCTTCACGGGCCGCTACGAGGCCACCGTCGGGCCCCACGACGTCGTGATGGTCCGGATCACGCCCGCGCCATGACGGCGACGAGCGCGGCCGTGGAAGCACCCGTCGCGGCGCCGGCGCCGACGGCCGCCGCCGTCCCCACGCGGGCCGAGCGCCTGGCGTCGGTCGACGCCTACCGCGGCTTCGTCATGTTCCTGATGCTGGGCGAGGTGCTGCATTTCTGCGAAGTGGCGGCCGCGCGACCGGGCTCGGTCATCTGGAGCTTCCTCTGCTACAACCAGTCGCACGTGGAATGGACCTACGGCTCGCTCCACGACCTCATCCAGCCGTCGTTCTCGTTCCTGGTGGGCGTGGCCCTGCCGTTCTCGCTCGCCTCGCGTGCACTCGCCGGACAGTCGCGCGGGCGAATGATCGCGCACGCGTTCTGGCGCGCGGCTGTCCTGGCCGCCCTCGGCATCTGGCTGCGCTCCATCGGCCACCCGCAGACCTACTTCACGTTCGAGGACACGCTCACGCAGATCGGCCTCGGCTACGGCTTCCTGTTCCTCCTCGGCTTGCGCCCCGTGCGCGACCAGTGGATCGCGCTGGCGGTGATCCTCGTCGGCTACTGGGCGGCCTTCGCGCTGTACCCGTTGCCGCCCGCCGGCTTCGATTACGCGGCGGTGGGCGTCCCCGCGGACTGGCCGCACCTGTTCACCGGGTTCGCGGCGCACTGGAACAAGAACAGCAACCTGGCCTGGGCGTTCGACACGTGGTTCCTGAACCTGTTCCCCCGCGAGAAGCCATTCCTCTTCAACGGCGGCGGCTACGCCACGCTCAGCTTCATCCCCACGCTCGGTACGATGATCCTCGGCCTCATCGCCGGGGGCGTCCTGCGCAGCCCGCGCCCGCCCTCGGCGCGCGTGCGCTGGCTGCTCATGGCCGGCATCGCCGGCCTGGCGTCGGGCTGGCTGCTGGGCGCGACCGGCATCTGCCCGGTCGTCAAGCGCATCTGGACGCCGAGCTTCACGCTGTGGAGCGGCGGCTGGTGCTTCCTGATCCTCGCCGCGGCCTACGAGGTGATCGACGTGCTCCGCCGCCGCAATTGGGCCTTCCCCCTGGTCGTGATCGGGACCAACTCGATCGCCGCCTACGGCATGAGCTGGCTGTTCATGCGCTTCATCGAGACGAGCCTCGTCACCCACCTCGGCGACGGCTTCTTCCGCGCCCTGGGCGACGCTTACGCTCCGCTCCTGCTCGGAATCCTCGCCCTCGGCACCGTCTGGCTGATGCTCTATTGGATGTATCGGCGGAGGATCTTCCTGCGTATTTGACGGTGTTCCCCTTGACTATCGACAAGAGCCGGTCTAGCCTCCTCTTGTAGACCGTCAAGGGGAGGACCCGTGGGCAAGCCGACCGACCTCGTCCAGGGCACCGTCGACCTGCTCATCCTGAAGACGCTCGCCCTCGAGCCCATGCACGGCTGGGCGATCGCGCAGCGGATCCGCCAGCTCTCGCGGGACGTGCTCCTCCTGCAGCAGGGCTCGCTGTATCCCGCGCTCCAGAGGCTGGAGCGGCAGGGTTGGATCGCCGCCGAATGGGGCGCGTCGGAGAACAACCGGCGGGCGCGCTTCTACCGGCTGACGAAGGCCGGCCGCCGGCGGCTCGAGCAGGAAGTGGCGGGCTGGGAGCGGCTCTCCGGAGCGATCCGTGCCGTGCTCCGGACCACGTAGGCCCGATGCGCGCACTCGACCGCCTGCGGGCGCTCGTCCGTTCCTGGCTGCGGAGCGGCCGTCTCGACGAGGATCTGGGCGAAGAGCTCCGCTTCCATCTGGAGCGGGAGACACAGGCCAATCTCGAGGCGGGAATGCCGGTCGAAGAGGCTCGGCGGGCGGCGCGCCTCTCGCTCGGCGGCATCGCGCAGATCGAGGAGCGCTCGCGGGAGGTGCGGCCGGGCGCGTGGGCGCGGCAGGCGGGACGTGACGCCGCCTACGGCGCGCGCCTGCTCCGCAAGTCGCCCGGCTTCGCCGCGGCCAGCATCCTGATCGTCGCCCTCGGCGTGGGGTCGGTGACCGCGATCTTCAGCGTGGTCTACGGCGTCGTCCTGCGGCCGCTGCCGTACGCGGAGCCGGACCGGCTCGTCGCGGTGTGGACGCGGGCGCCCCGCCTGCGCCTGCCCCGCGCGCTCGTCGCGGCCGCGGACGCGCGCGATTGGCAGAGGGGGAGCCGCGTTTTCGAAGACACCGCCCTCGTCAGGCCCATCGCGAACTTCAACCTCGTCGGAGAGGGGGAACCCGAGCGCCTGCTCGGCGCCCGCGTGTCGGCGAACCTGTTCGACGTGCTCGGCGTGAAGCCGGCGCTCGGCCGCACCTTCGTTGCCGGCGAGGACGAGGCCGGCCACGACGACGTCGTGCTCCTGAGCCACGGCTTGTGGAAGCGACGCTTCGGCGGCGATCCGTCGATCGTGGGGCGCGCGATCTCGCTGAGCGGAACGCCCCACACCGTGGTCGGCGTCATGAGCCCCGACTTCCAGTACCCGGGCCGCGAGTTCGAGGTCTGGACGCCGCTCACCATCAACCCCGACGAGCTGACCCGCAAGGAGACGCCGTTCAACTATCGCGCGGTGGCGCGCCTGCACCGGGGCGTCGACGTCCGGCAGGCGGAGGCGGAGCTGGACGCGACCGCCGCGCGGCTGCCGCAGGCCTATCCGGCCGACAACCTGCGCGCAGGCTTCGAGGTGACCGGCCTGCGCGACGAGAGCGTGCGTGCGATCCGGCCCGCGCTCTACGTCCTGCTGGGCGCGGTCTCGTGCCTGCTGCTCATTGCGTGCCTGAACCTCGCGAATCTCCTGGGGGCCCGCGCCGCCGGCCGCGGCCGGGAGTTCGCGGTCCGGCTCGCCCTCGGGGCGTCGCGCGGCCGGCTCGCGCTCCAGGCGCTGGCCGAGGTCGCCCCCGTGCTGGCGATCGGCGGCATTCTCGGCGTGGCCGGCGCGGCGTGGGCGCTGTCCGCCTTCGTGCCGCTCGCGCCGTCGACCGTGCCCCGCCTCGACGGCATCGGGCTGAACGTCCCCGTCCTCGGGTTCGCGATCGCGATGCTCACGATCACGGGGGTGATCGCGGGCCTCGTACCCGCGGCGCAGGCGTGGCAGCGGGACCTGGCGGGAGCGACGAGGGAGAACAGCCGGTCGGCCGCGGGCGGCCGGCGCCAATCGGCGGCGCGCAGCGCCCTCGTGGTCGTCCAGATCGCGCTCGCGTTGCCGCTGCTGGTGGGGGCGGGGTTGCTCGCGCGCAGCTTCGCGGCGATGACGCGCATAGACCCCGGCTTTCGGGCGGGCGGGGTGCTCACCGCCCACCTCGCCATCCCACGGTCGAAGTACGCGCAGGACCGCGACGTGGCCGCGTTCTGCGCCCGGCTGCGCGAGCGTGTCGGCGCCCTCCCCGGCGTGGTCGCCTCCGGGATGGTGAACCGTTTGCCCCTGGGCGGCGTGGGCCAGATCGGCAGCATCCAGTTCGAGGGCGCCGACGTCGGCGAGTCGCGGCTCCCGAGCGCGGACTGGCGGACGGTCACGCCCGGCTATTTCGCGGCTCTGGGGATCCCGCTGCGAGAGGGCCGCGACTTCACCGAGCACGACGGAGAGAGCGCCCCGCTCGCGGGCATCGTGGACGAGCAGATCGCGAGAACGCTGTGGCCGGGGCGCAGCGCGCTCGGCCGCCGGTTCCGCATCCCCTTCGGCGATGCGCCGTGGGTCGAGATCGTCGGCGTCGTCGGCCACGTCCGCCACGACGCGCTCGAGGTCGACCTGCGTCCGCAGGTCTACTGGAATTACCGGCAGCGGGCGCAGGACCGCATGGTGCTCGTCGTGCGCGCGGCCGGCGATCCGCGCGCCCTGGTCCCGGAGGTGATGCGGGCGGTGC
>WNGG01001520.1_pt1 | contig 26318 bp, 24 predicted proteins | sample 5400661 | NCBI WGS metagenome assembly WNGG01 (sample SAMN13153372, study PRJNA577476) | soil metagenome | isolation source: 100 cm soil or saprolite under Garry oak tree replicate 1 | place: USA:California | collected 2016-06-15
CACGCCGGCTCGCCGTCAAGATCGCGGAGTCCGCAAAGGACATGACCTCGAAGTTTCCGAACATTGTCGTGTCCAAGGACACCTGAGCGGGCTCATTACCGGTCCCCGCTCACGCCAGCAACGAAGTAGTCAAGGACTGCCTATTACGTGGCCAGACGCCGTGCGTTGCAACTGCGAATGGAGTTCGCGCACAATCAGCCGCTCGCCATCCTCGCGCTTCAGCATGCTCTCGAACCTGCCGGCCCGGACCAGCGCGACGTATTGCGTTGGCGATTCAAGAAGCGTGGATATCTGCTTGTCGCGTGGCCACTCAAGGTCGATCTGCCCGCGGTACAAGCAGTGTCCGAACAGGTCGTTGAGGCGACTGGCATTCAGCCGGTCTGGCGGATTCTCCAGGTAGCCCCCGTCCTGCTCGAAGCGCGCCAGTTGGTCCATCAGGATCTGCTCCGGTACGGCAGCTCCGAGCTGCGTATAAGCCGGATTGCCCGTGTAGCGCTGGACGTCCTGGTGAAGGCTAGGGGTCGGCGAGGGCAGAAATTCGCTCCCGCCGTACATCTCGACCTGCATTGCAATCCGCATAGCGCGCTGATATCTGCGCTCGTATTCCTGCTTCGCTCTCCGGATGGAATCGAGAACGTCCGCCGGCCGCGACCAGCCCAGAAGCCGAAGATCTTGATTTTCCTGCCTGCCGACGAACACCAACGCCTTGGGCGAGCCGGCACGAACCGCACCTGCACTCAGCGCGAGCAAACGCGTGACCCACCAGGCATCGCCGTCCTGCAAATCGATAACGACAATCTCGTGACGAGACGCCTGTCGGAGCGTCTCGATAATGTCCATCGGCGCGGTATCCGAAACGATCGGTCCGGCAACACCGATATTGGCCGGCAAACCAAACGACTCCCGCTTAAGTTCCGGTCGGTTGAGGTCGACCTGGCTGAAATCGATTTTCCAGCCCTTATAGGAAAGAACCACCCCGCGGCTCGACAGGAAATCGAGCAGCACGAGGATGACCGGAACGAAACCGGCGGCGAGTACTACCAAGCTGACAATGTTTCGCGATTCGCTGTCGGGCCAGCCAAGCGTTTCTTCGGCTAGATACAAGGCAGCCGCGAGGACCATCCATATCAGCGGGACCAGGAGAAACGCCGCCATGCTGCTGTATGGCCAAAGATTGTTGTGTCTATCGTTGTTCATCTGGTGTCGCCTCAACTGCCACTGTGGTCTTGCGCATCAGCAGAATCGCGCTGCCGCGCGCTCGCGACGTCGGCGAGATACATCTTGCTGATCTCGGCATCGAGCCTGTTCTCCTCGAGCCGCAGCTCATCAGCTCTTCCTCGTGCTCCATCTCGAACTGCTTGAGCGAGATCATCTCCTTGTCGGAGAGGTTGGGCTTGTCCAGATCGATGCCCGTCCTCTCTTTCACGTACGCCGTGCCCTTGGAGAGCGCGGCGTTCGCGAGACCGTTTCCGAGCAACGCGCTTACGATCGGCAACATCTTTCCCTCCTTCTATGGTTGAGAGCGAGCGAGCCGATGTTCTCGGCCCCTCATTCTCGGTGGCGGTGTCTGCCGCAGGGCGCAGGCTATGAATTCATTTTCTGAACACCTCGAACACCACGAGGTCCGTGAACCGACGCTCCACGGCGTCGAAGACCAGCCGATAAGACTTTTGGTTGTGATCGAACTCTACCTCCCGGGACTTCGGGTCCACGCGGCGGTCAAGGAGCACAGATTGCGCCTCACCGCGCACCATAGCGGTCGGCAACATGCCGTGCTCGTCGTTCATGACCAGCGCGTTCGCCTTGGGCACGTAAATCAGCATGCGAAAGGCCGCGTTCTGCTCAACATCGCCGACGTACACCGCGACCTTCCTTTCGAACTCCCCGCCGAGCAGCGTGCGGTGCCGCTGCTTTACCTGGCTTTGCCCGATGACCTTGATCGGGCCCGCGGGCAGCATGAACCGCACCACCTCGGGGGCGAGAAATGACTTGTCCAGCTTGATCAGGGTGAAGTACTGATAGCGTCCGCTCGGCGCGTCCCGAGTGAAATAGGTATCGGCCGGCGCCGCCGACCTGCGCACATAGTCGCGGATGGCGCCGGCCTCCGCCGGAGCGCGTTGCTCGAGCTTTGCACCTCCGAGTTGAGCGGCGAGGACATTCGCCGCCCGCTCGATCGCATCACGAAGCGAAAGCTCTTTGGCTTTACCCAGGTCCGTACTTTCGGCCTCGCCCACGAACTGGTAGATCCCCCCGCGGTCCGCGGGGCCGCGTCGATCCCGGACCCAGGCCGGCGAGGGAGCATCCCCAGCATGGGCCGTGGGCAGAAGCTCGAGATAACTGGCGCCGACCTGGATCTTCCTTTCGATGTCGGAGATCCCGGCCAGAAGCTTTTGGATCTCGTGTACCGTCGTGCGCGCGTTCGAGTCATCCTTGCCGCGCACTTCGGCGAGGAGATCACGCGCGCGCTCGATCTTCTCGCGGACCTCAAACGCCGCCACCCTGAGCGCGCGGTAGTCGGTGGGGAATACGATCCCGACGACGCCCGTGATCACCGCGACCGCCAGACCCGCCGCGGCCGTGGCCGGCTTGGTCCAGCGTCTCTGCAGCTTCTGCAGGGAGGCCGTGACTGCGCCCAGCACCACGATCAGGATGGTCATCGTCATCAGCCAGCTTGCTTTGAGCTCGGTATCGGCAAGCACCTGGATCTTCTCGGCGAGTCTCTCCTCGAGACGCTTCTGCATCTCCAGCATGCCCGAGTATTGGGCCGTGGCGTCCGGAGCACATGCCAGGACGGCGAGCCCGGCGGCGATCGCGGCTGCGGAGATGAGATAACGGTTCCCTTGCATATTCCCTCCCTGTCTACCAGCGGGCAGAAGGCTCCTAGGCTGAAAAAGCTCCGGACGCCGGCGCGCGCTCCCCGCTTTCCGCCAGCCTATGCAACATTCAATTGCGTGATGGAGAGCCTAGTTTCGGCCGGAGACGACCGCTGTTAAGTCTTCCACCAGGAAGGTGTGAAATATTCACAGCGGGTTTGGAAGGACGAGGGATGAGAGCGTGGTTTTCTCCCGCATGGCGTTCGGCGGGCGGATTTAAGAGTCACGCCCCGTCTTATCGGATGCAACGGTCCGCGAGCTTGCGCGCAGCCGTCGGCGAGTCACTTTCGCCCTGAATGGGTCGTTGGCGCCACGGGCGAAAGGCGCTGGCACTCGCCGATGCGGAGCGCTATCCGCTTGAATACTCTCGTGGACCCGAGTTGGCACAAGTGTTGCGAATGACGCGGCTGGAAATGCCGTTTCGATGCGGCAACATGGAAGAGGACGCGATTAACACGCTGGCGCAAGAAGTGGCGACCTACTTGTCGATGCACCCGAACGCGGCCGACACGGTCGAGGGGATTCGGCGCTGGTGGCTGACGCGAGTGCGCGTCGCAGAAGCAACGGCCGACATGCAGTTGGCGCTCGACGTGCTCGTCGAACGCGGTGTCGTCGTCCAGAGACGATTGCCGGACGGCCGGTTCATCTATGCGGCGACCCCGCGGCTGCACTAGGCGCACGAATTGGAGATCCTGCGCGAGGCGAGTTGTGGTGGCGGGAATGTGGAACGCCAGATTGCCGACGATGAACCGTCACGCGCGATCGTGATCGTCGAGCTTGAGGTCGATCGCATCGGGCACCGGCATAACGTCGGTGGTGAAGGTTCAACTCAACAGGAGATCGATGAATCATGACGCACATATTGAAGAACCTGAGCCGTCGCTTGGTCAGCTTTCGCGGCAACAGCGGCCAGACCTGGCATATCGAGCCCAGTACGTCGATCGAGCTACCGGACTTCGAGGTGAGTAAAAACGAGAAGCTCCTCAAGCTGGAAGAGCGTCATCTCATCAAGGTGAACCGCCCGGACGCGAAGGAGAGCGAACCGGATGGCGACGGCCAGGACCGCGGCAAAAGGGCCCAGGCAAAAGAGCACAGCGAAGTGGAAGGCGACGACCAGGACCGCGGCAAAAAGCCCAAAGCGAAGCGTTAGTCCGAACTTGCGAACACAATACGGAGATTGAACATGGCGACTCTCACTTTTCCCGGGGTCTACGTGGAGGAAGTGTCCAGCGGCGTGCGTCCCATTGCCGTGGCGTCCACCTCCACCGCGGCTTTTGTCGGTCAAGCGCAAAAAGGCAGCCTCAGCGAAGCGATCAAAGTATTCAATTTCACCGAGTTCGAGAACCTCTACGGCGGCTTTGTGGACGGCTCGCGTCTGGCGCATGCCGTGTTCCAGTTCTTCAACAACGGCGGCGCGCAGTGCTACATCGTGCGCGTCGCGGGTGCCAATACCACCACGGCAAATATCGCCCTGAACGATCGCGGCACCATCCCTCAGCGCAGTCTCACCATCTCGGCCGTGAGTCCGGGCGTGTGGGGTAACGGGCTTGCGGTCCACGTCGCCAACGGGACGAACAACCCCGGCAACGAATTCGATCTCGCCGTGCACTGGGAGGGCAGCCCTACGCCGCTCGAGCGCTTCCGCAACCTCAGCATGGCCCCCGATGCGCCGAACTTCGTCGAGGCCGTCACCAGCGGCTCCAATTACATCCGCGTAGCGGTCAATGCGGTCAATGCCAACGTGGAACGCGGCGCCAGTCGCGGCGCATCGCCGCCCGTGCTACCGCTCGGAGCCGGGCGGACGAGGTTCCTTATTAACGTCAACGGCGATGGCTATCAGCAAGTCGATATTCAGAGCGGGGTCGGGGTCGGCGCCGGTCAGGCGGCCGACCTGAGCAACGCGGCCAACGTGGCCACTGCCATCACCTTTGTGGTCAGAGCCCTCACCAAGCTGCGTGCCTCCACGGACCAGGCCGTCTTCACCGCATTCACCTGCACGGTGGACACCGGTACCGGAGCGTTGGTACTGCAGTCGGGCGTGGCGGGCTTCGACTCCTCGGTGAACGTCGCCCGAGCCGCTGTTCCCGCTGAAAACGCCGCCGACCAGTTGCGTATCGGCGTTCTGGCGGGGGGCATCGAGACGCTCGGCGGGGCCGTCACGCGCCCGATCGCCAACACCAACACCAATGACCCGGCACAGGCGGCGTATTTCTATCTCGTCGGCGACAACGCGACCGCCGCGGCAGTTGCGTCGGTGCAGCCCGGTTCCGACGGCGACGCGATCGCGAACGACCAGCCTTACATCGACGGGTTCCAGCGACTCAATAACAAGGACGACGTCAGCCTGCTCGCGGTCCCGGGCATCGGGTCGCGCGACCTTGTCGGTGCCGGGATGAACTACTGTGCCAATCGCTCATTGAGCGACTGCTTTTTCATAGGCGACCTATCCCAGGACGACGATACCATCGACGAGGCGGTGACGTTCCGGGACGGCATCACTCCGAAGAACTCGTATGGCGCCATTTACATGCCTTGGCTCAAGATGCTCGATCCAACCGGCGTGTCGTCGGAACCGGTGCTGGTGCCGCCCTCCGGCTATGTCGCCGGCCTGTACGCCAAGACCGACAACGCGCGCGGCGTGTGGAAGGCGCCGGCCGGCACCGAGACCGGCGTTGCCGGCGCCACCGGGCTGATGGTGAACTTCACCGATGTCCAGCAAGGCAATCTGAATCCGAAAAACATCAACGTCATTCGGCAGTTCGCCGCTTCCGGCATCGTCATTTGGGGCGCGCGCACGGTGACTGCGGATCCGGAATGGACCTATGTGCCGGTGCGGCGCACCGCCATCATGTTGCGCGTGAGCATCTACCGCGGCATCCAGTGGGCGGTATTCGAGCCGAACGACACGCCTTTGTGGACCCAGCTGCGGCTCAACATCACCGCGTTCATGATGACGCTGTATCGGCGCGGCGCCTTCCAGGGCTCGACGCCGTCGCAGGCCTTCTTCGTCAAGTGCGACTCCGAGACCACCACGCAGGACGACATCAATCTCGGGATCGTCAACGTTCTGGTGGGTTTCGCGCCGCTCAAGCCGGCCGAGTTCATCGTCGTGAAAATCAGCCAGAAGGCCGGCCAGGCGTCCTGACCCGGATAGAGAGAGGAGAAGTCCATGCCGAAGTTCTCGGTGAACACGCATCGTCGCGATCCGTACCGCAACTTCAAGTTCAGGATCATGTGGGACGGCAAGTATGTCGCCGGTCTGAGCAAGTGCAGCGCGCTCAAGCGCAGCACCGAGGTCGTCGATTGGCACGAATCGGGCGACCCGTTTCCATACAAGATTCCGGGGAGGCCCAAGAGCGAAGCCATCATCCTGGAAGCCGGCGTGACCCACGACACGGCCTTCGAGGATTGGGCCAACAAGGTCTACGACTACTCGAAGGACGGCATCATGGGTTTGAAGGAATTCCGCAAGGACGTCGTGATCATCGACATCTTCAATCTTCAGGACCAGGTCAATCCGGTGATCCGCTACAACGTCTACCGCTGCTGGGTTTCCGATTATCAGGCGCTGCCGGAGCTCGACGCCAACGGCAACGCGGTGATGATCCAGACTATCAAGCTCGAGAACGAAGGCTGGGAGCGCGATAAGAGCGTCGGCGAGCGCGCTGAGACCTGACCTCCCCGCGTGAGCCTGCCATGCGGCAAGCAACCTTTCTGCTACCGGGCGGCTATTGGGACGCGAGCGGCGTCCTGCATCGCGAAGCGGAGTTGATCGCGCTCACGGGTCGCGAGGAAGAGTTGCTTGCGGACAAGACGGCGGGTGCAGCCGCCGGGCTGGTGACCGCCTTGCTCGCGCGTTGCATGCGCGGCATCGGAACAGTCCGGCCGGTCACGGAAGACGTGGCGCGCGAACTGCCGGTCGGCGACCGCCAGTATCTCTTGATCAAGCTTCGACAGCTCACCTTCGGCGACAAGGTGGACGCGACAGTCCGCTGCCCTTGGCCCGATTGCGGCGAGCCAGTGGATGTTGATTTCACGATATCGGATGTTCCCGTCAAAGAGGTCGACGTGCGTGCGCCTCTGCATGATGCCGAACTCTCGCCGGCGGCGGCGGCGGCGAGTGGGCTTGGACCCGATGCGGTGCGGGCGCGCTTCAGGCTGCCGAACGGCGGCGACCAGGAAGCGCTAACGCCCTTGCTCGCCCGCAACGAGGCCGAGGCGCTGACGCAGCTGCTGTGCCGGTGCATTTGCAGCATCGGCGCTCACGAGCGCGCGTCCGAGGAACACGTGCGCAATCTTTCCCCGGCGGCGCGCCTGGAGATCGAGCGCCAAATGGAGAGGGCGGCGCCGGGCGTGAATCTCGTACTCGAGGCGAAGTGCCCGCAGTGCGCTCGCGCGTTCCCGGTGCCTTTCGATGCCGAAGACTTCCTTTTTGGTGAGGTGCGTCATAGCCGGGATCTGCTCTATCGGGAGATCCACTATCTCGCCTACCACTACCACTGGAGCGAGCGGGAAATTCTGGAAATGACGCGCGACAGGCGGCGCGGCTACATCGAGATCCTGAGCGACGAAATGGAGCGATTGAACAGTGCCGCCGGCTGAGCGCCATACGACCGGTTACCTCGGCCGCGTGCTGGCGAGCGGCGCGCGGCAGTTTCAATTTCGCGCCGGGGTGCGCACGTTGCTTACCGGCGTCGGCGCCGACGCCCAGCTCGGCCGTGCGCCCGCGCCGCCACCGCTCGGATTCACGTATGCGCACACGGCGGTCGAGCTCGTGAGCGGCCGCGTCCCCGAGTTCATCGACGCCGCCGTGCACGCCGCGGAATCGACGCTGCCGCGCCCCGCGCCCTACCTGCCCGAGGGCAGCCACCGACGGTGGTGGGGCGAATCCGTGTCGAGCCGCGACGACGATGCCTGGCGCGACCGAACCCGCGACGAACCATCGCTTCCGCCGTCCGGCGCGCGATTGCAGGACCCTGGCGCCTCGGCGACGCTGGGCGCGACATCTGGGGTCAACCCGAAAGCCGCAAGCGAAATCGTCGCCACGCGGTCCAGACGGATCGACCTGGAAGTCCCGACGGTGCGCGCCGTCGCGGCGCCGGCGCCGAACGTCGTCGCCAGTGTCGAGCACGCGAGCACGGGCGTGTCAACCCGGGACGCAGGCAGCGATGACTTGGGCCTGATGCAGCGGCACGAACCGGACACCCACGTCACGAGCGTCCGGCGTTCGGGCGGTGTTGCATCCGATGCTGAGCCGGCGCAGGAAACACGGGTCGGCGCGCGGCGCCTGCGCGAGAATGTCCCGCCGCCATCGACGCAGACAACGGCGGGGCAAGCGTACCAAAGCACGCGGCGCGAGCCTATCGTCCCGCTCGAGCCGGGACCTCCGCCGCCGCCCGTGTCGACTCCGGCGATCGTTTCTGCGCAGCACGTGGAGCCCGGCCCCGCCCGAAAGGCGACCCGCGTCGCCCAAGACCATCGGGGCGAACGCGTGATAGAGCAATTGCGCAGCTCCGTTCAGGCCTTGATGGCCAAGGCGATCGCGGCGAAGCCCGCGTCCGCCGACACGCCCAACCAGGCGCCGTCGCCGCAGGCCGCGCGTCCCGCGCAGCAGGTCATCGTGGTGAACCGTTCCGCGGGCCGCCCGCTTCAAACCCCCGCGTATTGGGAGCGCCGGAATCTCGGTCGGTCGCAATTTCGGGTCTTTCGCTGACGGATGGTGCCATGAGCGCATCGAGTGCCATCGGAATGGTCGGCGAATCCCTGCGGAACCTGCTGGTCGGCGAGATGCAGATTACGCCGAGCGCGGATGTGACACTGCTGGGCCCCGACGAAACCGGCGGAGCCCGGCGCGTCAATCTTTTTCTGTACAAGGTGCAGGAAAATCCATTTCTCAAGAACGCGGACTGGCAGGTGACAGCTGCCGACCCCGCGCGCATCGGTCCGCCGCCGCTGTCGATCAACCTGTTTTATCTGATGACTCCCTATGCCGTGAACGACCCTCAAACGGGCGCGACGCCGGCGCACGAGATTCTGGGCGAGGCGATGCGCGTGTTCTACGAAAACGCCATCGTGCCGGAGCAGTATCTGGTGAACGGGCTCAAGGGCTCGCCGGAGCAGATCAAGATCACCCATAACGTCCTCGACATGGATGAACTCAGCCAGGTTTGGGGCACGTTCAAGCAGCCGTTTCGTCTGTCGGTGCTCTATGAAATATCGGTCGTGCAGGTGGACCAGGCGCCCGCCAGCCAACTGCCCATGCCTCCGCGCGTGCGCCAGATCGGCGTGCCCGACGTCGGCGCGCCTTTCGCCCCTCCCTCAGTCGATCGCCTGCAGCCCTTGGCGGGTCCGTCCGGAACGGTCATAACTTTGAGCGGCAGCCATCTTACCGGATGGAAGGCGTACGTCACCCTGAGCGGAAGAAAACTCGCCGACGGCCTGGCCTTGTCGGCGGACGAATTCACAGTCACGGTGCCCGCCGACCTGCCCGTGGGTTTTCATCAGTTGCGCGTCGATATTTCGCAGCTGTTCGCGCGCACGTTCTTTTTCGAGAAAACGACGTGAGCGCCGGCTTGCGCGAATCGCCGAATGCCGCCGCCTACCGCGACAGCGTCGAGCACATCGAGGACGAGCTGCGCTGGCTCGACGCGCTGATCAGACACCGGATCGCGACCTTCCGCGAATCGCTCAAGGCCCTGGAACGATCCGCCACCGGCCAGCAGATGTACATCTCGCACGGGGAGGTGGACTGGCTGCTCGGCAGCGATACCGCGGCGATCGAAACCGCGACGGAGTCCTCCGCGTTCGCCGTCGCCGGGGCGCTGCGCCGGACTCTCGACTCGCGCGTCGCGCGCAGCCTGGAGCAGGGGGCGGCGTTGACCTTGCCGCAGCTCGCGCACATGTTTCACCTGTCGCCGATCGAGCGGCAAGCTATCGTCGTGTGCCTGGCGCCGGAACTCGACCCGAAGTACGACAAGCTCTTTGCGTATCTGCACGACGACGTCACGCGAAAGAAGCCGAGCATCCGGCTGGTGCTGGAGCTTCTGTGTCCCACGCGCGCCGAGCGCTGGCACGCGCGCGCGCTGCTGACCGATCACGGCGCGCTCTTGCGCACCGGGATCTTGCAGACGGTCGAGGACCCGGCGAGCCCCTCGGGCTCGAGCGACCTCGCGCGTTTCCTCCGCCTGGACCCGACCCTACTGAATTTCGTCCTGGGCTTGAACGTCCTCGACCCGCGTTTCGAACACGCGATGCGGCTGATGCCGCCCAACCCCGTCGCAAACGAAATTGCGGTGGACCCCGAAATCCAGCGCCGCTTGCACGCGCTGATGAAACGCGAGTTCTCGGAGAATTCCGCGCCGGGCCGTCTGGTGGTCAATCTCTATGGACCTCACCGCGCGGGCGCACGCGAGCTGGTGCTCGAAACCTGCAGGCCGCTGCAGCGGCAACTGCTTTGCCTCGACTTCGAGGCGCTGTTGAACGGCCAGCAGGATGCGGAGCTGCTGCTGCGCCTCGCCCTGCGCCAGAGCCTGCTGCTGCAGGCGCCGGTGCTGGCGGAAAACCTGGACGTGCTCCTCGACGGCGACGCCCGCAATAAGGCGCTCGCGCGGCGGCTGGCCGGGCACATCGCCCAGTATTGCCAGCTCGCGTTCCTCGTCTCGACCAAGCCGTGGTACGCCGACTCCCCGTTCCAGGGCCTCACTTTCCAGCACGTGCGCCTTCCCGCTCCGAGCGTGTCCATGCGCGAGTCGGCATGGCGGCGCGAGCTTCAGAGCCTGCCGCGCGCGCGATCCGAGTGGCCGGCGCTGCTCGCGCGCCAGCTGCAGCTGACGCCCACCCAGATCGGCGAAATCGTCAACAGCGCGCGCAACGAGTGCGCGATGGCCGAGCGCGAGATCGCGCTGGAGGACTTGTTTGCCGCTTGCCGTCGGCGCTCGAATCAGGCTCTCGGGGAACTGGCGTTGAAAATCGAGCCGGCCTACCGCTGGGAGCATCTGGTGCTGCCTGCGGACAAGTGCGATCGGCTGCGCGAGCTGTGCGCGCAGGTCAAGCATCACTACCGGGTGTTCGACGAATGGGGTTTCGGGACGCGGCTCTCCCACGGCAAGGGCTTGAGCGCCCTTTTCTCCGGGCCGCCAGGAACCGGCAAGACCATGGCGGCGGAAGTGATTGCGCGCGAGCTCGGGCTCGAGCTCTACAAAGTCGATCTCTCGGGGGTGGTCAGCAAGTACATCGGCGAGACGGAAAAAAACCTGGCGAAGATATTCCGGGAAGCGGCCGCCGGCAACGCGATCCTGTTCTTCGACGAAGCCGACGCGCTCTTCGGCAAGCGCACCGAAGTGTCCGATGCGCACGATCGCTACGCCAACATCGAGACGAGCTACCTGCTGCAGAAGATGGAGGAATTCGAGGGCGTCGCGATCCTCGCGAGCAATCTGCGCGAGAACATGGACCAGGCATTCCTGCGACGGCTGCGTTTCATCATCGAGTTTCCGTTTCCCGACGAAGCGAGCCGGCTGCGCATCTGGCAGACGCATTTCCCGGAATCCGCGCCCGTGAACGAGGACCTCGACTGCGAATTCCTCGCCAAGCAATTCCAGATTGCGGGGGGGAACATCAAGAACGTCGTGCTCAACGCGGCGTTCCTTGCGGCGGCCGACGGCGGCGCGATCGGCATGGCGCACATCCTGCACAGCGCCAAGCGCGAGTTCGAGAAGATCGGCAAGCGCTGGGACGATGCGCCGCTCGCGCGGCGCGTCCAGGCCGTCGCCTCCGGCCGCGGCGTCGCCATGGATGCCGGCAAAAATCGTGTCGTCAGCGGAGCGGGTTAGAAGCGGGAGCGAACATGAGCGGCCTTTCGAACAAACCTAAGAAATTGCGCGGGGCATTCGTGGAATACGGCCTGAGCATTCCGCCGCTGTTCGTGGTTTTCCAGTTCAACCCGGTGCAGCTGTCGCGCAACCGCAGCCTGTCGTTCTCGCCGCCGAACGGCGCGCAGCACAAATACAGCCAAGACCTGGCCGAAAGTGGAAACTACGGGTGGCTTTCTCTAAGAAAGTGGCATCAAGACCAATCTAATCTCGCCCATATCCAGCGAGATCAGCAAGTCGATATTCAGGAGGAGTCGATCAGTCTCGAGATCCGACTCGACGCCACGGACAAGCTGAACGAAGGCGATCCGATCGCCGCAACGCTTGGCGTGCTGCCGCAACTTTCGACCCTGGAGCTGATGACGTATCCCAAGAAAGAGAGCTTGCTCGGTGCCGCGCTCGATAGCCTGCTCGGAGCAACGGGAAAAGGCTTCAGTTTCAGCAAGAAAGAAAACCCGCCGATGGTTTTGTTCATCTGGGGGTACACGCGGGTGTTGCCGGTGAATATCAACAGCATGAGCATCACCGAAACGGAGTTCAGCACGATCCTCAGCCCGACGCGCGCGACCGTGTCGGTCAACCTTACGGTGATCGAGAGTGGGGAACCGCTGTACAAGGTTTACAAAGGTATCAAGGAGGTGACGTCGCTGCTGAACCTCGCCAACATCACCGACGTCGCCCACGTGGTCGTTCCAGGATAGAGCCCATGTTCGCAAAGAACTCCCGTTATCGCACGCTGCCGGACGTGGTGACAGTAAGCGCAGGGAACCGCACCGAGGTCACCAAGGATTTGCGGGTGATGCCCGTGGTGGAGGGAGATTTCCGCCACACCGTGGCGGAAATCGATCGGCTCGACCACCTCGCCTTCAAATATTACAAACAGCCCGGCAAGTGGTGGCGCATCTGCGACGCCAACCCCGAATTCATGTCGCCGCAGGCGCTGTTGGGCCATGAGCCGATCGAAGTCGCGCGTTTTTCCGTCACCTTCGCCGGCACCGCGCCGCCGTGGACCGAGCTGGTGCGGCGGTTGGAAGCGCTGGTGGGCGTCGAGGACGTGAAGATCGTGGAGGACTCCGAGATCGTCGCGGAAGAGCAGACGCTCAGCGGCCAGACCGTCACGGTCAACGTTGAACGCTTCACCCGCGCGGCGATCGTCGCCTACAACCGCACGAACCTCGGCGCCGGGCAGATCGCAGGGGTCATCGAGACCGTCGGATTCGAAGTGGCCGAGCCGCAGCGTGTCGGACGAGTCGGCAAGGAAATCGTCGTTCCGCTCGATGCGGTGGGACCGCGGAGCTAGCGATGGAATTCGAGAACCTCGGCATCGAGATCGACGGCGAGGAGATCAGCGACGTGTATCCGGATCTCATCAAGCTCGAGGTCGAGCTCGACGAGGAGCTCGCCGCCATGTTCCGCATCCGCATCGCGCTGCCGCAGTTGCCGGACGGGACCTGGGGCAAGCTCGACGACGCGCGGCTGAGTTTGTGGAAGCCGGTGACCATCACCGCCGGATTCGAAAGCGGCACCGAGGAGCTTATCGCCGGCTATATCACGCACCTGCGCCCGGATTTCGACCCCGACCCGTCGGGCTGCACGCTCGAAATCTGGGGCCTGGACGGCAGCGTGCTCATGGACCGCGAGCAAAAGCTCAAGGCCTGGGCCAACAAGAAGGACAGCGACATCGCGAGGGAGATCCTCGGCACCTACGGATTCGACGCCACGATCGAGGACACGCAAGTCGTGCACGAAGAGGCTGTCTCCACCATCGTCCAGCGCGAGACCGATATGCAGTTTCTGCGCCGCCTGGCGCTGCGCAACGGCTACGAGTGCTACGTCGAAGGCACGACCGGTTTCTTCCGGCCGCCGCAAATCGACGCGAGCCCGCAACCCTTGCTCGCGGCGCAGTTCGGGGACGAGACCAACCTCATGCGCTTCAGCGCGGAAGTGAACGCGCTCGCACCGGCCAACGTGGCGATGTCGCAGATCGATCGTCTGAGCAAGGAAGTCCTGGACGCGAGCGCCGAGTCGAGCCTGGAAACGGCGCTGGGGCAGGCGGACGCCCGGAGCCTGCTCGGCGCCGGGGTGGATCCGGGGAAAGTGTACGTGGGGATGAACGTTGCAACCGGCTCGGCGGAGATGACGGCGCTGTGCCAGGGGCTCTTTCACAGCGGGCAATGGTTCGTGACCGCGCACGGAACGGTGGCGGCGAATCTCTATGGACACGTGCTGAGACCGCGGCGCACCGTGACGATCAAGGGCGTGGGCGAGACCTACAGCGGGCTCTACTACGTGACCCACGTCACTCACGCCTTCAGCGCGGACGGTTATGTGCAGAATTTTTCCGCCAAACGCAACGCCCTGCAGCCGACCGGAACCGAAGAGTTTTCGGCCGCGGGCGGCGGCTTGCTGAGCGCGGTGCTTTAGGAGGACGCGGCGTGGAACTCGAACAAGTCGTCGCCAACCTGGTGCAGCAGGCCGAGCGCCGCTTTTACGGCAAGTATCGCGGCTTCGTGAAAGACAACGCCGATCCGGAGCACCTCGGTCGGCTCAAGCTGCAAGTCCCGAGCGTGCTCGGCAGCGACGTGGTCACGGGCTGGGCGACGCCCTGCCTCCCGTACGGGGGCGATGCCGATCAGGGTTTTCTCTTCATCCCGGAAGTCGACGCCGGCGTGTGGGTGGAGTTCGAGGAAGGCGACCTCGAATTTCCCATTTGGGTCGGCAGCTTCTGGTCCAAGCCCGGCGGCGACAGCGAATTGCCCAAGCCGAACGATCCGGACGGCGCCGAACAGAGCGACGTGCAGGATCCGCCGACGAGCAAGATCATCAAAACGAAGCAGGGACACACGCTCCAGTTCGAAGATGCCGATGGCGATGAGCGGATCACCTTGTTCGAAGGCAAGAACCAACATGTCATTACGCTCAACAAGGACGGCATCAAGGTCGTGGATGGAAAGAACAGCCACGAGATCGTACTCGACAATTCCGGGATCACGTTGACCAGCAGTAAGGACATCGTCCTGCAGGCGTCGCAGGGCAAGATCAAGCTCGACGCGAAGGAGCTCGAAGTTACGGCCTCGACCACGGCAAAGGTCGAGGCGACGGGCGAGATGACGCTCAAGGGCGCCACCGTGAACATCAACTGAGGCGATGCACATGGGACAACCGGCCGCAAAACAAGGTGATCAAATCACGGCGACAGACACACACATCGTCGTATTGTTAGCGCCGCCGAACACGGCCTCACCGGTGCCGCTCCCGTTCGCCGGGATCATCAACGGCGGGTTGAGTTCCGATGTAAAGATCATGGGCAAGGCGGCCGCGACGGTGGGCAGCACGGCAGACAATACGCCCCCACACATCCCTCCCCCGGGCACCTCGTTTCAAAATCCGCCGAAGAACAAGGGGACGATCAAGATGGGCAGCGCGACGGTGAAAATAAACGGCAAGCAGGCGGCGCGCAACGGCGACACGGCCGAGACCTGCAACGACCCCTCCGATCTCCCCGTGGGACAGGTCGTCGCCGTGGGCACCGTGCTGATCGGATGAATCCATGGCCGACACCATGACGACTTTCGGGTTTCCCCTGGCGATCGACGCCGGCGGGCGCATCGTTGCCAGCGGCGGCGACGAGGCGATCCGCGGCAAGATCATCCAGGTTCTGTTTACCGCGCCGGGCGAGCGCGTCAACCAGCCGACGTTCGGCTGCGGGCTGTTCAACCTGGTGTTCGAGCCCAGCAACGAGGTTCTCGGCCCGGCGATGGAATTCACCATCCGCCAGGCGCTCGTTCGCTGGCTGGCCGACGACATCGTGACCGACGGCGTGAGCGTCATACGCTCGGAGGAAACCGTCACCGTCGAGGTCGCCTACAAAAGAAGGCAAGACCTGGCGCAACAGGCAGTACGCATCCACTTTCGCTGAGGCGGGAATGTGGCCGAGGTAACGAGAACAGATACGAGCGCCGTGATCGACTACACGGCCAGGGACTACGGCAGTCTGCTCGCGGCCATGCGCGCGCTCGTGCCGGGCAAGCTGCCGGAGTGGACGGACTTCACCTCCGAGGCCGATTTCGGCAACGTGCTGCTGGAGATGTTCGCCCACATGGGCGACATCCTGAGCTATTACCAGGATCGCATCGCCAACGAAAGCTTCCTCGGCACCGCGCAGACCCGCCGCAGCATCATCCACCACCTGCGCCTTATCAGCTATCGCCTCGGCACCGCGGCGCCGGCCGCGGCGAAGTTGCGACTGAGCTTCCCGGCTAGCACCAACGGCATCGTTACGGTCAGGAGCGGCTTTGCCTTCGCGACCAAGAGCCGCAAGGACAGCCCAAGCGTGCGCTTCGAATATACCGGCCCAGACTTCGACATCGATTGCAGCGCGCTGCCCGTGATCGCCGGCCGCAAAACCTTCCCCACCGAGATTTCAGTCGAGGAGGGCCGCACCATACGCAACGAGATCCTGGGTACCTCGGACGGCAACCCCAACCAGCGCTTTCGCCTGGCGCAGGCCGGGCTGATCCTGCGCTCCGAAGGGCAGGCGTCCGGCATCAACAAAGACGTCTCGCTGCAGACCGAGCTCGGCGGAGTGATCAGCGAATGGGCGATGCAAGAGTCCCTGGCCTTCAGCCGCGCTGGGCGCAACGACTTCGCCGTCGAGATCGACGCCGACGATCGCGCCGAGATCTTGTTCGGCGACGACGCGTTCGGCGCCATTCCGCCCTCCGGCAGCAAGATCACCGTCGAGTATCGCGTGGGCGGGGGCGAGCGTGGCAACGTCGGCCCGGACTCAATCCAGACGATCGTGGATGCGCCGGCCCTCGCGCTCGCCGGCGCGAAGATCACGAACCCGAAGCCGGCGACCGGCGGCGCGGAACGCGAGAGCATCGAGCACGCCGTGGCGCACGCGCCTCAGGTGTTTCGCTCGTTCCGGCGTGCCGTCACCGCCGACGACTACAAGGCGCTGGCGTTGAAGTACAAGGGCGTGGGCAAGGTCAGGGCGGTGAGCAGGAATTGGAATACGGTCACGCTCTTCGTCGCGCCGCAGGGCGGCGGACAGGTGAGCGACGTGTTGCGCGCCAACCTGCTTGCGTACTTCTCGGACAAGCGCCCGGTTTCGACCATCGTCGAAATCGAAAACGTGGACTACGTGAAGGTGTACGTTGAGGCGAGAGTCGACATCCAGAGCTACTACTCGCAGGCCGACATGAAAGAGAAGGTGCAGCGGGCCGCGGGCGGCCTGCTCGCGTTCGATGCGGTCGACTTCGCGCGCTCGGTCTACCTCAGCAAGTTCTACGAAGCCATCGAGGCGATCGAGGGCGTGAACTTCGTCACGATCACCGAGTTTCGTCGCATCGTGCCGCCGGAGCGCGCGCCGGATCCGGCGGGGGTGCTTTCGTTCGATGCGAACGAAATCGCCAAGATCCCCGACGAGTCAGGTGACGAGGCCTACTTCGGCGGCATCAAGATCGTCGTCACGGGGGGGTACTGATGCGCTTCGAATCGCTCAGCGCAAAAGCCCACGCCTCGGGCAATCGCATCGACCTCAGCTGGGAATTTCCTGATGCCGCCACCTTCCCGGGTGTGCGCGTGCTGCGGCGCGAGGGCAGCCATCCCACCACGCCCGAGGACGGCGTCGTGGTCGCGCAGGGGGTCGGCATCGCCTCGGCCACGGACAGCGAGCTCAAGGGCGAGACCACCTACTACTACTCGCTGTTCGCCTACAGCGGCGACCCGCCGGTATACGACATCGACCGCCACAACCGCGTCGCCGCCTTGGCGACCTCTTCCTACAACCACGCCGGGCAGATGCATGCGCTGCTGCCCGGCATCTACCACCGCTACGACACGAAATTGTCCGACGACCCGGCGCTCTCGCCGCTCGACCAGACACGCGGGCAGCTGCGCCGGTTTCTCGATCTGCCCGGCGGACAGATCGATCTTCTCCACAGTCTCGCGCGCGCGGCGCTCGATCTCTACGACGTCGGGCGGGTCGACGGGTCGCTGCTGCCGCTGCTCGCGCAGTGGATCGGCTGGAGAACGGACAATCTGCTCGAGATCGATACGCAGCGCAACGAGCTCCGTCACGCGCCGCACCTCTATCGCACAGTCGGCATCATTCCGACGATCGAGGCGACGACCAAACGCATCACCAACTGGGAGAGCCGCAGCAAGGAATTCGTGCACAACGTTTTCCGGTCCAACAATCCCGAGCGGCTGAACCTGTGGATCCAGCAGCGCAGCGGCGGCGCGTGGGCACCGGAGCAGATGCTGTCGCTCGACTTTGCCTACGACGGCCGGGCGGTCGCCGTCGCCGTGCGCGACGCCCACGACACCCACGACACGTTGTGGTTGTTCTACCACACCTATAACAACGGCCGCTGGCAGATCTGGACCAAGCGCCACGATTCGGTGGCCGGCTGGACGCCGAGCGAGCCGCTGCCGTCCACGGCGCGCTTGAATAAATATCCCACCGCCTGTCTGGACGGCGGCGTGCCGTGGGTAATCTGGAACGAGTTCGACGAGACCACGCAGAACTGGCGGCTGGCCGCGTCGCTTTGGGACGGCACGCGCTGGTCCGTCTCTCCGGCACTCCCGATCACCGCCGCCGACGCCCGGCGACCGCTGGCGTTCACCGACGATACGGACGCAGGTAACCCCCGCGTCTGGTTGTTCTGGCTCGAGCGCGTAGGCCGCGTGCAGCAGTTGAAATACAGCCGGCGCGATGGCGTGGTCTGGGGCACGCCGGTCACGTTTCCGCTCGACAGCGGCGCCGATCCGCGCGTGGAGGCCGATCCCTACGTTGTTTTCGATCCGGCGAGTACGAGGATCTGGGTCTTCTGGGCGCGCGAGGTCGCCATCGCCCCCGATCAGACGCGCTGGGAAATCGCCTATCGCGTCAAAAGCGATACCAACTTCGACGACGCCAATTGGAGCAACGTGCGCACGCTGCCCAAGCCGGCCTCGGCCGATTACCACGACCGCCAGCCAGCCGCGCGCATCGATGGGGGCGCGCTCGAGCTTTTCTTGAGCTCGAATCGCGGAACAAAAGGTTACGGGATCTGGAGCAGCGCCCTGACCAACGAGGCGACCAACACCTGGGCCGCGGCCGTGCAAGTGACCGCGGGTACCTATACGCAGCGCGATCCGCTGCCCGTGGCCGCCGGCGCCGACCTCTGGCTGCTGTTCCGCTCCAATCGGAGTATTGCCTACCAGAGCGAAGTGTACGAAGCGACCCAGTGGGTCGACTTCCGCTACGCCGGTTCCACGTCCGCCGACACGCGTCACGCGGACAAACTGGCGCTGCGCGGCGAGTTCGAGGACTTTCAGACCTATACCTACGATACTGGCACGGACGGAAAGCGCGACGACAGCAACTGGTACGCGCGCGACACCGTCGGCGTGTATCTCGCCACCGACACCCTCGACGCCGCGCGCGTGCAGGCCGGGACGGAACGCTTGCGCAACGTGCTCCCCGAGTTCATGCCGATCACCGATCGCGCCGTGTTCTTCCCGCGCGCAGACCGCCACGACGACTACGTCTACACCTACGGTGTCCCCGGTGCCGACCCGCCGCAGTTCATCACCGAGACCTACGCCGACGCGCTCACGACGGTCGCCGAGGAAATGGCTTTGGGACCCGGAGAAGATTTTTCGGATGCGCTGGAGTAGCGCGAGAGCGACCCATGCACAAATCCATTTGGCCCGACGGTAAGTACTGCGACCGATTGATCCGCGCCGGCGGCATCGTCCTTGAACACGGCTGGCGCTCCAACATCGTGGTGGATCGCTGTCGCCGGCTGCTGGCGGCGTTCATGAAAGGCGACAGTGCGGCCTTGGGAATCCAGTCGCTTGCGATCGGCCGGGGAGACGCCATCTGGGACACGGCCTTGCAGGCGCCCACACCGGGCATCGAGCAACTCGTCGACACGGCGCCGGTGACGATCCCGATCGCCGCCGCCGACATGAGCTACCTTGACGCCGCTGGCAGCGTAACGGCCGGCCCGACGCAGCGCCTGCAGATCACGGTGACCATGGCTCCCGGCACGCCGCCACCGCCGGCAAGCGAAACCACCTACCCGCTTCGCGAGTTCGCGCTGTTCGGTACATTCGGCGGCGAACGCTACATGATCGACTACGTGCGCCACCCGGTGATCCACAAGGCTGCGGGCGACACGCTAGTGCGAACAATCCGACTCATCTTCTGACGCAAGGATCCGGCCATGGGCGACTATTCGCGGGACAGCTTCAAGCTCACCAACACGCTGCATCAGTTGCAGACAGGGGAGACCGTAGTTGATCCGAGACACTATGTCGGCGTGCGTATGCAGCAGGGCGTACCGCTGCTGGACTCGGATTGGAACGAGCTCGAGGACATACGTCGTTACGATGTCCAGTTGAGCCTGCGTCATTTTTACGGCGACGGGATCCCCCTCGGCAACAACGGATTCCAGATCGGGCCGGTCACCACGGACAACAATTTCAAGATTGAGAACGGCATCGCTTTGGTCGCAGGGATGCTGGTGGTCAACGCTAGCCCGGCGCTGACTTACGGCGATCAAGCGGTGTCTCTTGCGTTTAGTTTGCCGTCTCTATCCGCGCCATTAACCGGCATACGCACCGACCTGGTGTATCTGGACGTCTGGGAAGAACAGGTGACTACCAGTAGTGCGTCGCGTGGCGACGAGAGGCTGACCAACCTAGCCATCGGCGTGGAAACCTGTACGCGCATCGAGCGTCGCTGGGTGGTGCGTGTTGCCGAGGGAGTCGACGACCTTGCAGACGTCACTCAGGACGCCGGTCACGTGTATATGGCACTGGCTCTATTACGGCGAATCGAAGGGGAAAACCGTATTCCAGTGCACCGCATTACCGATCTTCGCCGCACAGGTCTAAGCGTAGCCCAAAATCTAAAAGTACCGGTACACGTCGAGCGCGGTATCGTTGTCGTGGACAGCCAGGCTCTGGCGCAGCTTCTTGACGGGCTGCGCTCAATCCTGTTCGCGCGCCTGCGAGATAATGAGCTGTTCGTCAACACCGTTACTGACCATAGTCGAACCGTCGTCTATCTTGCGGTGCAGCAGATGACACAAATTTGCATTACCAGCGCGCTACAGGCAAAGACGAACAATTTGACCAACGCGGACGCGCTCGAGGTTCTTTCCACGCTATTCACCGCACAGGAAGCATTCTTGGATGAACTCGATGCACGCGGCGACGCCGGATCCGCCAAGACAAGCTTTGTAACGCAATACCGGCTATTGCTTACCGGGGGACCCGGCGTCGGGGGCATACAGACGCCGCTGACCGAGAACGACTTGATCGGCGCGTATCAGGGCCAGCAGCAAGTAAACGCTTTCCTTTCCGCTGCAGTCGATGTTCTGCCGGAGGGCGGAGTTTCGCTCCAGTACCTGAGCGTTTTGCCTTTCGAGCCGTTGATCGCGGCCAAACCCTACGCGTTCACCGTGGAATTTACGAGCGGTGTTACCTCCGACCAGACCAACGAGATATTCGATGTCACGGTCGAGCTGTCTTCCGCTCTGTGGAACGTCGATCGCGAGACGGACCAGATCACACTCGACAATCTGGGTGGCAAGGGAACGCTCGCATTTACCGTGACGCCGAACGCGGCGAATATCGAATGCGTGTTCACGGTACAGGCCATCGTGCGGCGCAACCCCGCAATTGTCAGTAGCCAACCTGGACTCACGCTCGCACTGGCTCAACGCCCCGCCGTCGGCGCAAAGCTGCTGTACGCGGGGCCCGTGTTCAACGCGGACGGTAGACTGGAAATTTCCAATGCGGAACTCACGAGCGGTCTTGGCATGGCCATTAATTTCGCGCTCAACAACCGCACGATCGACAGCCACACCTATAGGCTGCGTTGGCACCTTAGCTTGACCGTTGGCACCGAGGCCGGCTGGTCGCCACTGGCTGCCCTGCCGCAGGAAAACCAGTTTACCGTGCCCGCCTCCAGCAGCGCCTCGGCACCGGTCACCATGTCCGGACCAACCGGCGCTAACGTCGTAGGAAACCGCGGTACCCTTCAAGTCACGTTGTTTCGGATGGACGGGGTCGACTTGCCGGCGGAGACCCAAGAAACAATCAGCGTCAATTTCATAGTGGTCTAACTCGCGGAAGTTTTCGCGTCACGGAGGGAAACGTCATGAGCATCAATCGTTTGATACTTGGATTCGTCTTGTGCTTCATAGCATTGGCTTGCATCCAAAGCGGCATCGGGTCGGCGCAAGCCGATACCGGTGGGCGCTTCCGGATCCCCGAGCTTCCGGCAGGTACGGTGATTACGTTAGATGGCGCGGATGGTGACTGGCCGGCGGGAGCGCTCACATTTACGTTCACGCCCATCACCGGCCCGGCCGCAAGCGGGAAAATGTTCATAAAGCATCCGGATGATCCCATGCTTGATGAGGAGCTCTATATCTTCATCAGCGTCAGCGACGCAACGTCCAACGTCGGCCCGGCGCCAAATCCCATTGACGATGTAATCCTGATGCTCGACAACTCGCACGATCAAGTTGCACCGGATACCAGCTCGTTTAACGCCAGCGATGATCGCGGAATATCTTTCGGGCGAGACGGGACCGTTAAACGTATTTTTGGAGTGTTGACGGCCCCGACGGACGATTCGGATCCGACTCCGTTTCCGACTGCGCGCAAGTTTATATTACCCGGTGCCACCCCCACAAGCTGGACCATGGAGGCCAGGCTGTTGCCATCCGACCTGGGCCTGAACAGTTTCCATGCCCTGGTCGGGGCGGCCATCATCGCACGAGATTGGAACACCGGCTCGGCTGCATTAAGTCGCTGGCCCAGCCTCGCCGCGGTCATGCCGACCTTGACGTGGGCCAACCTGATTACACGCATGCCGATCGACTACGTGTTGCTCATCGATCAGTCAGGCAGCATGTTCGGTTCGAAATGGGAGTCAGCCAAACGCGCGGGAAATAATTTCGCGGCGATCTTGTCGAAGATGAAGGACAGCACGCTCGATTCTGAATTCTCGGCGCTCGGCCAGCAAGGAGACAGGCTTGGTTTGGCCAATTTTACGTGGAGCGGTGGCGATCAATCGTCAATCCTAAAGGCGCTCACAGGTATCCCCGTGACTCCGGGAGACTATACAAGTGTGTTGCCACCCAATCCCGGTGGGGCGACCCCGATTGCGGGCGGAATCAACAAGGCGGTGGAGATGTTCGGTGGCGTCGCGGCGCTGAGCAGCACGCCGAGGACGCGCATCGTGATGTTAATGACGGACGGGCAGCACAACAGTCCAAGCACAACGATCACTTTTACCCCGAAAGCGAGCGGGGGAGATTTCGACTACGTGCCCCAGCCATGTGCCGCAAATAGCCTGGTTCGCGTCAACCCGGTAGCTATCGGTTCTGACACCACCGTGGACCCGGCAAAGCTGAACGACATAAAGAACTGTTTTTCTGGCAAGGCGTTCACCAAGCCGGACAGCAGCCTGAACATTTACAACATCGCCGATCCCAATGAAGTCGGGCTGACTGCACAACTCACGAAATACTTCGTTGAGGCGCTGACGCCCTACTACGGATGGAACGTCCTGTCCGACACCCTGGGCCCGGCGCCGAATTTTTCTCTCAAGGCGGGCGAGCGCAAGTTGATCCTGTTCGCATTCTGGGATAACAAGAACAATGCCGTGCCGCTCAGCATCAAAAAGCCGGACCTGTCGGTGGTAACGGGTACTGCCGATACCAACCTCGGCTATTCGATTCTGACCATCGACAATCCGCCGGCCGGAAACTACACCGATTTCACCGCTGCCGGCGCGACGGGGAGCAAGGTGTTGCTGGATCTGCGGGTAGAAGGCCGTTTCGCGATTGACAACGAGCCGCATGGCACGGGAAGCACGATCACCTTGAGGGCAAAGTTGCGGGAAGACGGGAAGCCGCTTAAAGGCGCAGACGTTCGTGTGGATATTTCGAAACCCGGAGAAGGTTTTGGTACCTATGTCTCGACACACACGCTCGCGAACTGCGAAGCTGCCCCACCGCAATTGCCTCCGCTGGATCAGAGCGGGAAAAACTCGTCCGTTGGGCTGACCTCCAAACTTTCGACGCAGACGCCTAGCGCCGCGTCAACGACTGGTCAGGGAGATGTTTCGGCACCGCGATTCTTGCTGATGGAACAATTACTCAAGAAATGCAACAAAAATGCATTAATACGCACGCAGGATCCGGGCCTGAAACTGTATGACGACGGTACTCACGGGGACCTGGTGGCCGACGACGGGCTCTACACCTTGAGTTTCGAAAACACCCAGTACGAGGGTAGCTACGTGTTCCGTTTCCGCGCGAACGGGACGACCCCCGCCGGCGTGCCATTTGCGCGCGTACGCGAAATCGGCGAGTACGTACGCGTGGACGTCGACCCGGCACAGACGACACTCGACTCGCGCGTATTGAGCCAAGCGGGAACCGTGGTGACGCGACAATACTACGTCACCCCGCGCGACCGTTTTGCAGGCTACCTCGGGCCGGGTTATCCCGAACAGGTGCAATTCCTGACGAGCGGCGGCCAGTGGTTGGGCGCAGTGACGGACTACAACAACGGTATCTACGCCCAGACACTGCGTTACGACACCCGGCAGGGCGAACCTCAAGTGACGCCCACTGTCCAGGGCAAGGTCGTCGGCAAGCCGTCGACGCTCCTGCCGTGGTGGTTGTGTCTGCTCATCATCCTGATCCTCGTCGCGATCATCGTCGTGCTTTTGCTGATGCGCTTGCTCAGATGAGGAATGACCGTGCTCACGGAAGCCTTCTATTGGACGATGGCGGCTCGAGTCGGGGGTGACGAGTCGGCCCCAACGGGCTTGTATCTCGCGGTAGGCGGGGGCGATTCCGCGTGGGATCGCAACCCGCCGCTCCTGCTTCGCAGCGTAACGCGGCTTGCAAACGAGATCGCGCGCAAACCGGTGGGGTCGGAGCACCTGAGCTTTCTCGACTCCACCGGGGCGGATGCGAAGACGGCCACGCCGCATCTGCGCGTGCGCCTGCGTTTCGACAGCGGCGACGCGAACGGCACATTGCGCGAGGTCGGTTTGTTCGGGCAGGCGAGTGGCGCGCGGAACTCGGGGACGCTCTTGTCGTATTTCGTGCATGCGCCGATCGAAAAGAGCCCGGAGATGAACCTGGAGCGCACGTTGCATCTCGATCTCACGCCGCGCGCCGTGACCGGCGTGCAGCCGACGCGCTATCTCGGCAACAGCCACTCGCGCGAAGTGCACGATGTGGAGAACCGAAAGGCGGACTGCCAGCTGGACAAGATTCGCTTCGATCGGCGCATTTTTTTCGGCACGGCGGAACAGGCGGTCGAGTTAGGGTATGACAAGTGCGCTTTTTGTTTTGGACGGGCGCAGTCCAAGCGCTGATTCGCGCGCTGATACGCCGAGATATGTTTCGGGGCAGCTGAATCGGGGATGTGATCGAACGCAATGCGACAACAACCATCATTCGCACATCAAGGTCGCGCGACTCCCCCGGTGCCCATTCGCCCTGCGCCTGTCGCGAGGGCAAACGTTCCGCCGCATCAGGAGCTTCACCGGTCCCTTGGCAACCAAGGGCTGCAGCGTCTGCTTCATGCACGCGCGGTTCAGGCCAAGCTGCATATCAGCCAGCCGAACGATCCGTACGAGCAGGAAGCCGACCGCGTCGCCGACCGGGTGATGCGCATGCCGGTTCCGGACGGACGGAAGGAAACTCCGTGCGCCGCGTGCGCCGGTGGCGGACCGACGTGCCCGGCCTGTGCCGCTAAGAACCCGCTGGTTCAGCGTCGGGTCAACGCGCCAGATCCGGCCAACTTGGACGCACCCGCCCCCGACAGCCTGCTGCAGGCCCTCGGCGCTGGCCGGCCGCTCGATTCGCAGACCCGCGCCTTCATGGAACGCCGTTTCGGCCACGACTTCGGCCAGGTCCGAATTCACGCGGAAGAGAGGGCGGCGGAATCCGCGCAGGCGGTGAATGCGGCGGCGTACACTGTGGGACGCGATCTGGTATTCGGCGCCGGGGAGTACTCGCCGCACTCGAGGGCGGGCCGGCAGCTGATCGCGCATGAACTCGCTCATGTAATTCAGCAGGCGGGCGGTGCGGCGTCAGGTAATCCAGTTTCGGGCCGCGGCGCACACCTGGCACCGCTCGCCTCTGGTGCGAATCACACGATTCAACGTCAGCCCCGGCGAGGCCGAGCCACGCGGTCTGCCTCGCGAGGTCCCGCTGTCGTGGAAGATCGTCAGGGCGTTTCGGCCGGGCAGATGCATCGGTCGGAGTTTCTGGCGACCTTGCGCGAGGCCCTGCTCGAAGCAACCGACGCCGAGTTTAGACACTTTGGTCGGACAGCGAGGGACTGCCCGTATATTCTTCGCACCATCGAGCGCTACGCGACTCGCCCCTTGTCTTCAATGATGCGTCTCATCCGGGCGTTCGCGCGGCCGCCGGCGGGCGCCGACGCGCGCGGGCTCATCAGTGCCGTGACCGCGCGCGCTCGAGTCGTGGCCCGACGGATCGGTGAGAGACAGGGTCCGCGGGCGCAGGCCGTGACC
>WNGG01005003.1_pt1 | contig 26317 bp, 37 predicted proteins | sample 5400661 | NCBI WGS metagenome assembly WNGG01 (sample SAMN13153372, study PRJNA577476) | soil metagenome | isolation source: 100 cm soil or saprolite under Garry oak tree replicate 1 | place: USA:California | collected 2016-06-15
TAGAGTGGCGACTTGGAAAATGTGTCCGGCAAGGGCGCATGCTCAAGTGAGGTGCAGTCGCGCAGCGCTTGTTTGAGACTGCCCACGAACTCACCCACCCGGGCTACTAAATCTGGCTGGCCGCAGTGGGTTTCGATGAGCTGGGAGATAGCACTGCCGACGATCACTGCATCGGCCGCACTCGCCACATCAGCCGCTTGGGTAGGAGAGGAGATCCCAAATCCCACGCCCACCGGCACCGGTGAGATGGCCCGGATGCGCCGTACCATTTCCCCCAGGTCAGGCGGAAGCGTGGCGCGGGCGCCGGTCACGCCGGTGACTGCTACATAGTAGACAAATCCACGCGCTCGGCTGAGCACCGTGCGCGCTCGGGATAGGGAGCTGGTCGGAGCAAGCAGAAAAATCAGGTCTAGATCCTGCCGATCAGTCTCACGTTTCAGTTCGTCCGCTTCCTCGGGTGGCAGATCAACACATAAGACCCCATCGACTCCCACCTGCCGCGCGTCACGCGCAAACCGCTCTCCTCCGTAGCGGAAGATCGGATTGTAATAGCTAAACAGAATGATCGGCAGGGTCAGGGAATGACGCAGACGCTGGACTAGATCAAGAATGCGCGCGAGCGAGGTGCCACCACGCAGGGCGCGCTCTGCAGCGCGCTGGTGGGTCGGACCATCAGCCATCGGGTCAGAAAACGGCACTCCCAGCTCGATGAGATCAGCGCCCTGCCGAGCCAGTTCGTGGACCAGTTGAAAAGTGGTGTCGAGGTCGGGATCGCCGGCAGTGATATAGGGGATCAACGCGGCTTCGCCACGCCCTCGCAGAGCGGCAAAGGTGTCAGTGATTCGTGTCATAACCCCAACAGGGTGCTAAAATCGTGTTCGTGCTTCGACAAGCTCAGCATGAACGGAAAATTCCTCGATGTTTTCAAGACCTCCCCCGTTCGCCCTGAGCCTGTCGAAGGGTGAACGGCGGGTTTTTCCACAGTCGTAGCCCGGATGAAATCCGGGGAAACCCCCATCTCGCGCCCTGGATTCCGCTTCGCTTCATCCAGGCTACTTCGCCCAGTTTCCTGGTAGGGGCGAATCTTGTATTCGCCCCGCCCTCTTCCCCCAAGGGCGATCACAAGGATCGCCCCTACACAAGGGACACAGGCAACTGCAAACCGCTCTAGGGCTGCCCATCCATAAAGCGAGCGACGCCTTGCAGATCCTTATCCCCACGACCGGAGAGATTAATCACCACGATCTCCTCGGGCCGCAGTTGGGGAACGAACGTCGTGGCATAGGCCACCGCATGGGCGCTCTCCAGGGCCGGGATGATGCCCTCGGTCTCGGCCAGCAACTTCATCCCTTCGACCGCGTCATGATCGCTCACTGTGACATAGCGCACCCGCTGCTGGTCGTGGAGGTAACTCAGCTCGGGACCGACCCCTGGGTAGTCGAGCCCAGGCGCCAGGGAGTGGGTCGGACGGATCTGGCCGGTCTCGTCCTGCAAGAGGTAGGTCTTACTGCCGTGCAGGACGCCGACGTGACCGTTGGTAATCGACGCGGCATTCTTCCCTTCACCCAGACCACCAGCCTCGACACCAATCATCTGCACTCCGGGGTCCGCCAGGAAAGCAGTGAACAGACCCATGGCGTTGCTGCCACCACCGACACAGGCGATGAGATAGTCAGGCAACCGTCCCTCACGCCGACGTACCTGCACCCTGGTCTCACGACCAATTACTGACTGGAAGTCGCGGACCAACATCGGATAGGGATGCGGTCCAGCGACGGTGCCGATCACATAGAAAGTAGTGGCGACCTGAGCAATCCAGTCGCGCAGAGCTTCGTTCATCGCGTCTTTGAGCGTGCGGGTGCCGGCGGTCACTTCACGCAACGTTGCGCCCAACAGACGCATACGAAAGACATTGGGCGCCTGGCGGACGACGTCCTCGCTGCCCATGAACACTTCGCACTCCAGGCCGAAGAGCGCGGCGACGGTAGCGGTCGCCACTCCATGCTGCCCGGCGCCGGTCTCGGCGATCAGCCGCCGTTTGCCCATACGCCTGGCCAGCAGCGCCTGGCCAATAGTATTGTTGATCTTGTGCGCGCCGGTGTGGCACAAGTCTTCCCGCTTCAGATAGATCTTCGCCCCGCCGAGCCGCCGCGTCAGGTGCTCGGCAAATGTGAGCGGCGTGGGCCGGCCAACGTAGTCATGGAGCAAGGCGTGCAATTCACGGCGAAAGTCCGGGTCGTGCCGACAGCGGCGGTAGACCTTTTCTAGCTCGATTAGCGCCGGCATCAGGGTCTCGGCCACGTAACGCCCCCCATAGGGGCCAAAATGACCGTGACTGTCAGGCAGCCTTGGCATTGGTGATAAACGCTCGTAATTTCTCTGGGTCTTTGCGGCCCGGCGCGGACTCCACGCCGCTGGCAACGTCCACAGCCCAGGGTTGCACCGCCCGCACAGCAGCAGCCACGTTCTCCGGGGTGAGGCCGCCGGCCAAGATCAGACGGCGCAAGCACTGAGCCGGCAAGGCCGCGGCACGCTCCCAGGCAAAAGCCTCGCCCGTTCCTCCGTATCGTCCAGCCTTGTCCGTGTCAAGGAGAAGGTAGTCAGTCGGGAACTGCTTCCAGTCTGGCAACGGCTCATCCGCAGGCACCCGCAGGGCCTTGATGGTCACGCAGGGCCATCCTCGCAGGTCAGCTATCGTCTCGTCACCATGGAACTGGATCGCGGAGAGATTGAGTCGCTCGACCAGAGACGCGATCTGCGCTCTCTCGGCATTCACGAACACCCCGACACACCAAACGCCAGCAGGGATCGCTGCGCGGATCTCCAGGGCGGTCGGCAGGGACACAGAGCGCGGGCTCGGCGGGTAAAAATTGAGGCCGATGAGGTCAGCCCCACACTGCACGGCCAGGGCTGCGTCCGCGGCGCTGGTCACGCCACAGATCTTCACCCGCACGCTCACCCTTCGCCTCGCAGCAGCGCGCGCAAGGGCACGCCCGGGTCAGGCACGGCCATGAAGGTCTCGCCGATGAGGAACGCTCGGACGCCCTGCGCTTCGAGCCGGGATAACTGCTCACTCTGTGAGAGCCCGCTCTCCGACACCACTGTTACCCCGGACGGGACCAGGCGCACCAGTCGCTCGCTGGTTTCGATGGTGGTGTGGAACGTGCGCAGGTCACGGTTGTTGATGCCCAGTAGTTGCACCCCACAGGCGAGCGCGCGCTCCAGTTCGGCCTCGTCGTGCACCTCAACTAAACAGTCGAGGCCGAGGGTACGGGCCAACGCGCTCAACTCGGCGAGCTGTCCGTCAGAGAGAATAGCGACGATGAGCAGGATCGCGCTGGCGCCAAATGCGCGGGCTTCATACACCTGGTAGGGATCGAAGAGAAAATCTTTGCGCAGGAGTGGGAGAGCAACGTGCTCGCGGATGAGACGCAGGTAGTCCAGGCTGCCCTCGAAAAACCGCCGCTCGGTCAGCACCGAGATCGCCGCTGCGCCCTGCGCGGCATACGTCCGCGCCAGAGCGAGCGGGGCGAAGTCGGCGCGGATCACTCCCTTGGAGGGAGACGCTTTTTTCACCTCAGCGATGATCGCCCGGCCTGGCCATTCCCGCAGGGTGCGGAGAAAAGGCGAGGGAGCAGCGTGAAACAAGGCCATGTCCTGGAGCTGGGCCAGGGACACTGCCTGTTTCTGCGCTGCTAGTTCGGTACGTTTGTAAGCGACGATGTCGTCGAGGATCATGCAGGCTCCATCTGGGTGAGGGTGATGAAGCGATCGAGCGTCCGGGCCGCAGCCCCACTGTCGAGCGTCGCGCGTGCCAGTTCTACTCCGGCAGCCAGGGAAGGAACGGCGTCTCCGGCATAGAGCGCGGCGGCGGCGTTGAGCAGCACGATATCGCGCTGCGGACCGCGTGCGCCGGCGCACACTGCTCGGATGAGCGCGGCCGATTCCTGCGCGCTCTCTACCTGCAGGTCAGCGAGGCGGCAGGGGGTCAAGCCGAACTCTTGCGGGTGCAGGGTGAACGTACGCACCGTGCCAACGTGCCACTCGGCTGCCAGGGTCGGACCGGTAAGCGAAATCTCATCAAGCCCGTCCTCCCCATGGACCACCAGAGCGTGGATACTGCCCAACCGCCCCAGGGACTCGGCCAGCGGGACGACCCAGCGTTTGTCGAACACGCCGATCAACTGGTGACGGGCGCCGGCTGGGTTGGTCAGCGGCCCGAGCAGGTTGAAGATCGTGCGGATACCGATCTCGCGGCGCGGGCCGACCGCGTGGCGCATGGCACGGTGAAACGCCGGAGCGAGGAGAAAGCCGAACCCCACCTCACGCAAGCAGTGCTCGACCTGCGCGGGTGACAACTCGATCCTGGCCCCCAGGGTTTCCAGGACATCGGCCCCGCCTACTGCGCCAGACATGGCGCGGTTGCCGTGCTTGGCCACGCACAGCCCAGCGCCAGCCGCGACCAGCGCCGCAGCCGTAGAGATATTGAACGTGTGGCAGCCGTCCCCGCCAGTGCCACATGTATCCAGCACTGCCCGGGGTGCATGCACCCGGGTGGCCAGCTCGCGCATCACCCGCGCCGCACCGGCAATCTCAGCGACGGTCTCACCTTTGATATGCAATGCGGTGAGGAGCGCGCCAATCTGCGCCGGGGTCGCCTGGTCATTCATAATCTCGGCAGTGACCGCGGCCATCTCCTCTTCGGCCAGATCGTGACCGGCGACCACGCGGGCAATCGCCTCTTTCACGGTCATGGGCGGCAATTTAGAAGGAGGAGCGCACTCAGTAATCGTAGTCCTGCTCTCTGCGGCGACGTTCCTCGTCACGCCGCTGTTGCTCATACGCACGGTTCTCCTCGATCTGGCGCTGCTGATCGGGGTCGTACTGTTGCTCCTCACGCCGCTGCATCTGGTCGCCCACTATGGCGCCGCCCAGGGCGCCAGCCGCGCCGCCGATCGCCGCCCCTTTGCCTTTACCAAGCAGCGCCCCAGCCCCGGCCCCGATTCCGGCACCAACGAGCGCTCCTTTCTCACGTGTGGTGAGGGGTTGAGAACAACCTGCCACGCTTATGAAGAGCATACCCGCCAGTACCTTTTTCAGGGTGTTCCCCTCGCTTTGTGACCTCATCTCTTCCTCCTCTTCTCCCTTGAGGGTGGGTCAAAGTCTGGTGTTAGAGCCTTCTAGGGTAGCAGATTACAAAGGAAAATATTAGAGGTCGTGACACTTTCCCGCAAGGGGCAGCGGCGATGAAATCGCTCACAATCAAGGATCTTGAGAAGAAGAAAGCAAGAAATGTATGATTGCGAGACCTCACTCCTTTTCCTTGAAGGTGGGCAGTCATGACAATACGAGGTGCGCCATGAAAACCACGCCAGCCAACCCCCAAGCCACACGTCAGGGAGCGGCCCGACAAGCTCCGGCCTCGGCAGGGCCGGCCGACCCGTCACTGATCGAGGACCTGGTAGCTGCCAACCGTATCCTGGCGGACCAAGGCGTACTCGATGGCTACGGGCATGTGAGCGCGCGACACAACCACGACCCTAACCGCTATCTCTTGTCGCGCTCTCTGGCTCCGGAGTTGGTCACCGCTGATGCCATTATGGAGTATGACCTCGACAGCAACCCGCTGGACGCTCAGAGCCGTGTGCTGTACGTCGAGCGGTTCATCCATGGTGAGATCTACAAGGCACGAGCAGAGGTGAAGGCCATCGTTCACAACCACGCGCCCTCGGTTATTCCGTTTGGCGTGAGCACGGTGCCACTTCGCCCCCTTTACCACATGGCCGCGTTCCTGTGGGAGGGTGTGCCGGTGTTCGAGATTCGTGACGTGGCGGGGATGACAGACCTGCTGGTGCGCAACCCAGCGCTTGGCCGCGCTCTCGCTCAGAGCCTGGGCAATAAGGCGGCGGCCCTGATGCGTGGCCACGGGGCTGTGGTCGTTGGCTCCTCTCTGCCTGAGGTTGTCGGCCGTAGTATCTACATGCAAATGAACGCGAAGCTGCAAGCCCAGGCTGTGGCCTTCGGCGGACCGATCACCTACCTTGATCCCGAGGAGGCCCGCAAAGTGGACTTGAGCGGGTACCAGCGGGCCTGGGAGCTGTGGAAACGCAAGGCGATGGTAAAAGTAACAGGAGAGGTCAGAGGGTAGAGGGTTCGCGTGGGCGAGAGCGTCGCCATCGACACTGAAAAGCGAAGTGGAGAGGTGCAAGTATGGCGAGTCTAGTCAGCATCGGTCAGCCGGCAGGTCACGTTGAGGGACCGGCAAAAGTCACTGGTCGTGCGCTCTACACCGCAGATGTCACGCTGCCAGGAATGCTGTGGGGCAAGTGCCTGCGCAGTCCCTTCCCGCACGCGCGCATCCTCTCCATCGAGGTCTCGCAAGCCAGACAACTGCCGGGTGTGCACGCTGTGCTGACCGGCGCTGATCTGCCGGAGGCGCGCATCGGCCGTTTCTTGCTCGACCTCCCAGTGCTGGCCCGTGACCGCGTCCGTTTCGTCGGGGAAAAGGTCGTCGCCGTGGCGGCCGAGTCGCCCGACATCGCAGAAGAAGCTCTTACGCTCATCGATGTCCAGTACGAAGAGCTGCCGGCTGTTTTTGCTCCGCTGGAAGCCATGCAGGAGAACGCCCCGCGGATTCATGAGCATCCGGACTCGTACGCGCATCCGCCGATCCCTGAGGCCTTTTTACACGGCGGTGAAGTGCAGTTTTTTCCACTCATCCCCAACGTGGTCTCACAAGTCTTCTACCGTCACGGTGATCTCGGCGCCGGTTTCGCTCAGGCCGACCGCGTCTTCGAGCACACGTTCTTTGTGCCCTCAGTCCACCAGGGTTACATCGAACCCCACGCCTGTGCCGTCTCCATTGAACCCACCGGCAAGATCAACGTCTGGCTCTCCAACAAAACGCCCTTCATCGCCCGTAGCCAGCTCGCGGCTGCCCTCGGGGTCCCCGAAGAGCGCGTTCGGGTGAATCCCGTGTCCATCGGTGGTGACTTCGGCGGCAAGGGATCGCTCATGGACAGCGTGGTGTGTTACTACCTGGCCCAGCAGTCCGGTCGGCCGGTGAAAATGGTGATGACCTATACCGAGGAGCTGCTGGCTGGCAATCCGCGTCACTCCGCTGTGATCACCCTCCGTAGCGGCGTCACCCGTGACGGTCGGCTGACCGCACGGCAGGCGAAACTGGTCTTCAACTGTGGCGCCTACGGAGCTTTTACGCCGCTGCACACCGTACACGGTGGCGTCCATGCCGGCGGCCCCTATCGTGTGCCGCATATCGAGATCGAGTGTCTACGGGTGTACACCAACACGGTCCCGGCTGGTCACATGCGCGCGCCGGGTGCGCCACAGACGGTCTTCGCGGTCGAGAGCCATATGGACATGATCGCGCACGAGCTGAGCCTTGATCCTCTAGAATTTCGCCTGCGCAACGCGCTCTCCGAGGGCGATTCCTCACCCATGGGCGAGCGCTGGCAACACGTCCGCTGTAAAGAGACGTTATCTGCCGCTGCCCAGGCGGCTAGGTGGGGCACGGAGAAGCCGCCGCACGTGGGTCGGGGCATCGGCATGTATGACCGTGAGCCCGGCGCCTTTGGACCATCGGGCGCGACGCTCAGCATCGACGCCGCTGCTAGACTCACGCTGCTCACCGGCGCGGCTGACACCGGCACCGGTTCCTATACGGTGCTGCAGCAGATCGTGGCCGAGGAACTCCAGGTGCCACTGACTGCGGTGACGGTTGTCCAAGGTGATACCGATACCGCCGCCTACGAGGTAGGCGCTGGCGGCAGCCGCTTCACGCATACCGCCGGCCAGGCAACCCTGGCTGCGGCGCGCGAGCTCAAACAGGCCCTCCTCACCTTGGCAGCCCAACGCCTAGCCTGTGCGCCCGCGCAGGTACAGATGCACCAAGGCCGCTTCGTCGCTGCTGACGGCGGTAGCCTGGACCTGGCAACGCTCATGGCTGGGGCGGCAGAGCAGGGGACTGCGCCTCTCACCCGCACTGGCAGTTACATGCCCGGAGGGCCGGTCGCGGTCACGTCCTTTTGTGCCCAGGTGGCTGAGGTAGAGGTGGACCCCGAAACTGGTCAGGTTCAGCTCCGCAAGCTGGTGACCGCGCATGATGTCGGGACGGTTATTAACCCGCTCACGCATCAAGGACAGATCGAGGGTGGTGTGGTACAGGGAGTGGGCCAGGCGCTCACCGAACAGTTGCTGGTGCAGGATGGGGTGGTGACCACCCTGCACCTGGGTGACTATAAACTGCCTACGGCCATGGACATCCCGGAGTTGACCACGGTGCTCATCGAGACCAAGGCTGGGCCGGCGCCCTATGCCGGCAAGGCCGTCGGCGAACTCAGCAACGTGGCCATCCCTGCCGCCGTGGCCAACGCAGTCTTCGCTGCCGTAGGAGTGCGACTCACGGAGTTGCCCATCACCGCGGAGAAGGTGTATGCCGGACTGCGGGCAAAGGAGGGCAAGCAATGAGAACGATACGGCTGCGGGTGAACGGCCAGCCGGTGGTTCGTGAGGTTCCTGACAACCGCCTGCTGGTCGATTTTCTGCGCTACGACCTGGGCCTCGCCGGAACGAAAGAGGGCTGCAGTGTGGGCGTGTGCGGCGCCTGCACGGTGTTGTTGGACGGACAGCCAGTGAGTTCCTGCATCGCCCTGGCTGTCATGGCGGACGGCTGCACGGTCACCACCATCGAAGGGCTGGCGCAGGGCGATCGCTTGCACCCCCTGCAACAAGCCTTTATCGAGTATGGCGGCTTCCAGTGCGGGATTTGCACGCCTGGCCAGATCATGGCTGCCAAGGCGCTCTTGGACGTGAACCCGCATCCCACGACAGACGAGATTCAAGCCTGGATGATGGGTAACCTGTGCCGCTGCACCGGCTACTACCAGATCATCGCGTCGATTCAGGCAGTAGCCGAGGGGAAGGTCACGCCATGATCTCGTTCACCTACCTCGAACCGGCGGATGTAGATGAGGCGCTGGCGACTCTCGCCCGTTATGGTGAGGAGGCGAAGGTCATCGCTGGAGGGACCGGACTGGTCAACTTGATGAAGCAGCGGCTCGTCCAGCCGACGTACCTGATCGGCCTCCGTCGTCTCGCTGGACTTAGCGGCCTGCACTATGACGGCGCCGTGCGGATCGGCGCCCTCTGCACCCAGAGGACAATTGAAACCTCCGCGCTGGTGCGGACCCATGTTCCCCTGCTGGCAGAAACCTGCCGGCACGTTGCTAGCGTGCGCATCCGCACCATGGCGACGCTCGGTGGCGCGCTGGCGCATGCCGACCCGAACCAGGACCCGCCACCAGCGCTCATGGTGCTCGACGCCCGCGTGCGGCTCCGCTCCCAGCAGCGTGCGCGCGAGGTCTCCATCGCTGAGTTCTTCACGGGGTACTACGAGACGGTCATGGAGCCTGACGAGCTCATCACGGAAGTGATCATCCCGCCACAGCCAGCCGGCAGCGGCGCGGCCTTTGTCAAATTTCTGCCCCAGACGCACGACGACTATGCCACGGTGGCGGTCGCAGCACGGGTCACATTGGACAGCGACCGCATTGCCGAGGCACGGGTCGCGCTCGGCGCGGCAGCAGCGACGCCGCTACGCGCCACAGGGGTAGAAGACGCCCTACGCGGCCAGGCCCTAACGCCGGCCACGTTGCGTGAGGCGGCAGTCCTGGTCGCTGAGGCAGTTGACCCGACCTCGGACTTCCGGGGGTCCGCCGCCTATAAGCGGGATATGGCCGTGGTCTTCGTCCGGCGGGCGCTGACGCAGGCGGCTGCCCAGGCACAGGCAGGCGGAGGCGCCGCATGAACTTCGAGCACCGCTGCACCCTCCCGGTCGCGCGAGGGATGCTGTGGCAGTTTCTCATGGACGTGCCGCAGATGGCGACCTGCGTGCCTGGCGTCGAAGGTATCACTGCCAGTGGTGATGACCAGTACGCTGGCCGCCTGCGCGTCAAAGTCGGACCGATTCATCTCACCCTGCAGGGCGTGCTGACCATCCAGGAGCGTGACCAGCAGCAGTGGCGGGCAGCGGCGCGGGCCGAGGCGAATGATCGTCGCGTTGGTGGGGGCGTCCACGTCACTGCCCACATGAGCCTGGTCGAGAGTGGTCCAGCAGCGACGGAGCTGGCCATCCAGGCCCAGGCACGGTTCCTGGGCAAACTGGGGGAGTTCGGACAACCGGTGATTCGCAAGCAGGCCGATGCCCTCATCGCTGCATTCACCCGCAACGTGGCAGCGCGCTTTCACAGCGCGGCCATAGCGCCACAAGGCGAGAGTGGACAGAGCGAAATCCCCGTTCCCCGGCAACTGGAGCCGCGGCAGGCGGTGTCTCTCGCTCGCCCTTTTCCGCTCAGGCACCTCATCGGTACGGCTACGGGACTCAGCCTGGCGACCTTGCTCTTGACCACCCTGCCGCTACCTGCTTCACCTTTGCTGTACTGGTCACTGGTAGGGCTGGTGGCAGTTGGGTTGATACTATTGGGCGCAATGGCGGAGAGTGGTCTCCGCCTCTGGTGGAAGAAAAGAGGGACAGCTTACTCCGAGACCAGATAAGCTTGGGCAAATTTGCCTTCGCGCCGGAAACGAGCGGCTGCGGCTCGGGCCTCTTCTTGGTTGGTAAATGTGCCCACTCGCACTCGATACCACACCTCTCCCTGCCTCACGACTTTATTCACCAGGGGTGTATGCCCCTGTTCACGCAACAGCCTGGCGACGTTCTGCGCCACCTCTTGTTGTGTGGTCGTCTGCACCTGGACGCTCCAGCGTCCAGCCGGCGCCGCAGGTTTTTTCCCCACAGGAGCGGAGACAGGCCGCAGAACTGAAGTTTGCGGAGCAGCGTGTGCCGGGGTTGAGGAGAGCGGAGAGACAGCGGGTTTTTGCGCAGGAGGAGAGGCCCCAGGAGTTGGCGCTGGCGGGGGCACAGCGGGCTTTTCCGTGGGCAACTTCCATAACAACGAGGGAGCCCCTGCCAGTGGCCGGGCATGAGTCGGTTCTTCGGCGGTGGACACCGGCAGGCGCACGGTGCGGGTTTGCTCAGCGACTTTGCGCGCCTCTACTTCTTTCCCCACATACACGCCGAAGAGAAAGACGAGAAAAGAGCAGAGCAGCAGACTCAACACTATGACACAGCCTTCTGGGAGGCTGAAACGGAAACCGTAGCGGCGTTCTGCCATCGCAACTCTCCTGCTGCCTACCCTGACACCGCGCAGGAATACCAAGGGGGAGGCCGTCCATTGGCAGCACTCCCCCTCAGCAGCACTCCAGGTGTCCTCTCCCTACCCACTCATGCGCGTGGCGGGTTGCCTGCTGACGCCGCCGCTTTCCCCGCCGCCCCTTCCGCACGGACTGTGAATTCAACCAGCGAGAGCGGGGCGGCATCGCCGCGGCGCGGACCAATTTTGAGCACCCGGGTGTACCCCCCGGCGCGCCCTTGAAAGCGTGGAGCCACCTCATCAAACAAGCGCGCGACCAGCTTGCGGCTCCCCAAATAGGCAAAAGCCAGGCGCCGTGCGTGCAGAGAGCCTTTTTTGCCCAGGGTGACGATGCGATCGGCCCAGCGTCGCAATTCCTTTGCCTTGGCGTCGGTCGTACGGATCTGCTCGCGCTGGATGAGCGCCTTGACCAGGTTGCGCATGAGCGCCTTACGAAACCCCTCCAGCCGCATCCCCAGCTCCAATCCCAGGTTGTGGATGACCTCTCTGATCTCATTGAGGGATTTACGGCCGAAGTTTTTGGTTTTGAGCAGGTCATTCTCGCTCTTCTGCACGAGCTCGCCAACATAGCGGAGGTCGGCACTCTGCAAGCAATTGGCTGAGCGGACCGAGAGGTTCAGCTCCTCAATCGGCCGGTAGAGGTTGTCGTTCAGAGCGGCGTCAGGCTCCTCCACCTCCTTCCCGCGCCACTCCCCTTCCTCGGCTGGACCAACAAAGATTGCCAACTGATTCTGCAGGATATGGGCGGCAGTAGCGACCGCCTCGTTCGGCCTGAGGCTCCCATCGGTCCACACCTCCAACGCGAGGCGTTCATAATCGGTCCGTTGTCCGACCCTGGCATTAGTGACGATAAAATTGACCTTGCGCACCGGTGAGAACGCGGCATCCAGGGGAATCGTCCCAATAGGATCCTCTTCAGACTTATGATGTTCTGCCGTGACATAGCCACGGCCGCGGCGGATGGTCGCTTCGAGCTCTAAGCGCGCGTCTTTGCCCAGCGTTGCCAGGTGGGTACTGGGATTGAGGATCTCAACGTGCGGACCAACTGTGAGATCCGCCGCGGTCACCTCACGCTCCCCACGCACGGCCAGGCGCACGATCTCAGACTCATCGTCGCGCAGGCGAAACCGGACCTCCTTGAGGTTCAGCAGAATATCGGTGATATCCTCGGTGACACCAGGAACGGTAGAGAATTCGTGTAGCACACCCTGAATGCGCACCTTCGTAATCGCCGCGCCGGGCAGGGAAGATAGCAGCACCCGCCGCAGAGCATTGCCTAACGTCGAGGCGAACCCACGCTCGAACGGTTCACCAAAGAACCGACCATACGTCGAGGTCAGGGTCTTTTCCTCAGCCTCGATACCCTTGGGCTTGATCAGGTCACGCCAACTATCCTGCATGCGGCTCCCTCTGCCCGTATGCGTGACAGACCCAGCTGGGTCCGTTCCGCACAGGCTACACTTTGGAATACAGTTCGACGATCAGCTGTTCGTTGATCGGCAAGGTCAGTTGCGCACGAGTAGGCAGGCCGCGCACCCGGCCGGTAAACGTCTCTTTGTTCACTTCCAACCATTCCGGCACCCCGCGCCGCTGCGCCAGCTCAAGCGATTCCTGGATACGCGCGACCTTACGGCTGGCCTCACGGACCTGGATCTCATCGCCAGGATTCACCAGATACGAGGGAATCGTCACCCGCCGTTGATTAACGAGAAAGTGACCATGGCGCACTAACTGTCGGGCCTCCGCCCGTGAGGTCGAGAACCCGAGGCGGTAGACCATGTTGTCGAGACGGCGCTCCAGCAGGAGCAGCAGATTCTCACCGGTGATCCCGCGCCGCCGCTCGGCCAAGGCGAAAATGCGGCGGAACGGCGCCTCGAACATGCCGTAAATCCGTTTCAGCTTTTGCTTCTCGCGCAACTGGACGCTATATTCGGTCGCCTTCTTGCCGCGTCCCTGCCCATGCTGGCCGGGCGGGTAGCCGCGTCGTTCGATCGCACACTTATCTGTGTAACAACGCTCGCCTTTGAGAAAGAGCTTAATGCCTTCCCGTCTGCACAGGCGGCACACTGGACCGATGTATCGTGCCACAACGATCTCCTGTTCTTCTGAGCTCTGAGCTGTTAGCTCCTCTCCCTTGCCCTGACGCGAGACCCTAGACGCGAGACTTTGCCGTTTGCACCACGCGGTATTATACCCGGCGACGCTTGGGAGGACGGCAGCCGTTGTGGGGAATCGGGGTTACGTCACGGATCAGGTTGACGGCAAATCCGGCCGCTTGCAAGGAGCGTAGCGCAGCCTCTCGCCCAGCCCCCGGTCCTTTCACTTGCACCTGAACGGTCCGCATCCCGACATCGACGGCTTTGCGCGCCGCGCTTTCCGCAGCCACCTGTGCCGCGAACGGCGTCCCCTTACGCGACCCTTTGAACCCCACGGTCCCAGCGCTCGCCCACGCCACGACGTTCCCCTGCGGATCGGTAATCGTCACGATAGTATTGTTGAAGGTGGAATGGATGTTCACCACTCCCTCGGGAACGGCTCTTTTCGCCTTTTTTTTCCGCGGCGCGGCACGTTGTTCTACAGCTTTGGCCATCATGCTCTCCTGAGGTTGCGACCGGGGCTACTTTGGCGCAGGGGCGCTCTTCCTGCCAGCCACGGTGCGCCGGGGCCCTTTGCGCGTGCGCGCGTTGGTCCGTGTCCGCTGCCCGCGTACCGGCAGGTTGCGCCGATGGCGCAAGCCACGGTAAGCGCCGGTATCGATATAGCGCTTGATGTGATTGGCGATATCACGGCGTAGATCTCCCTCAACCCGATGCGACTGATCGATCACCCGGCGGATGTTGGCCACTTCCTCATCAGTTAAGACATCAGTCTTTTTCTCCGGGGCGACCCCCGCTTCGGAGAGGATCCGACGGGCGCTCGATCGCCCGATCCCGTAAATGTACGTGAGACCAATCTCCGCTCGCTTGTTGCGAGGCAGCTCGATCCCTGCAATGCGCGCCATAACCTGTCCTCCCTTTTCCGGTCTCCTCTCTCCTAAACAAAATCTCCAAACAAGGACTTACCCCTGCCGTTGTTTGTGCCGGGGGTTTTCGCAAATCACCCGAACGACCCCAGCCCGTTTGATGATCTTACACTTGCGACAAATCTGCTTGACTGAAGCCCGCACTTTCATAACTGTTGTTCCCCGTGGTGCAGAGAGGCAGCTCCTGACTTTCGCCTTTCTCTTTTCACCTTGCCCCTGTTGTTCCCCGTACAGAGGGGCGGCTCTGCGTGGCCAGCTAGAGCTGGCTCAACACTTCGGGCCCTTTCTCAGTGATTGCTATCGAATGTTCAAAGTGAGCGGACAGGCTCCCGTCTCTCGTGACCGCGGTCCAGCCATCGCTTTTCAGCGCGACCTCAGCTCCTCCGACATTGACCATGGGCTCAATCGCCAGCACCATCCCTTCGCGCAAGCGCACCCCACGACCGCGCATACCATAATTAGGGACAGGGGGATCCTCGTGCAAGCGCCGGCCAATCCCATGACCGACAAACTCCCGCACCACAGAAAACCCCTCACGCTCGACCCGTTCCTGAATCGCTGCGGAGATGTCGCCAAGGCGATTGCCGACGTGGGCCTGTGCAATCCCTTGGTTCAGGGCGTCTGAGGTGGTCTCCAGTAATCGTCGCACCGTTTCGTCCCCCTCACCGACCGCGAAGGTCAGAGCCGCATCTCCGTAGAAATCGCGGTAGATCACCCCAAAGTCGAGGCTGACCACATCCCCCTTTTTGATAATGCGCTGGAACGAGGGGATGCCGTGCACGACCTCGTCGTTGAGCGATATACAAATGGTCGCCGGGAACGGTATCGACCCGTTACGCATCTGATACCCTTTAAAAGCTGGGCGCGCCCCTTTCTTGCGGATGAGTTCGGCGGCAATCCGATCGAGTTCGCCAGTTGAAATTCCAGGGCCCCCTCCCCGCTCTCGCAGCTCAGCCAAGATCTCGGAGACCACTCGATTCGCGGTGCGCATGATCTCGATTTCTTGCGGAGATTTCAGAAAGATCATGACGGAGAGAGCGACGGCGAGACTCCAAGGGCGGTCGTGATCCGCCGCAACACCTCCTCCGGCTTGCCGCTGCCGTCTGTCTCGCGTAGGAGCCCGTGGTCACGGTAGTACGAAAGCAGCGGCGCAGTGGCACGTTCATAAACTTCCAGGCGGGCATTCACGGTGGCAGCACTGTCATCGCTCCGCTGGTAGAGGACCCCCTGGCAGCGGTCACATACCCCGGACCGCTGCGGAGGACTAAAACGCTCATGATACATAGCCCCGCAATCCCTGCAGACCCAGCGCCCGCTGAGCCGTTCGACCAATTCAGCCCGAGGCACCACTAGGCTGATGACCCCGTCGAGTCGTTGCTGATGCTGAGCGAGTTCGGCCGCCAGGGCCTCAGCTTGGGCGATAGTGCGGGGAAACCCATCGAGCAGAAAGCCTGCCGCACAATCGGGGCGCTGTAACCGTTCCGCTACCATGGCAGTCACGAGTTGGTCAGGCACCAACTCGCCCGCGTCCATGTAGGCTCGCGCTTGCTGTCCGAGCGCGGTCCCCTCTCGCACCGCCTCACGGAGGAGATCACCCGTAGAGATCTGGGGAATGCCAAAGGTTTGCTGGAGCATACGAGCCTGCGTCCCCTTGCCAGCGCCGGGTGGTCCGATCAGCACGATGCGCATGTCCGTCCCAGCTCTCTTAGCCCCTACGGCCGCGTAAGCGGCCGCGTTTCATGAACCCCTCGTAGTTGCGCATCAGGATCTGCGTCTCAATCTGCGCGACGGTGTCGAGCGCGACGCCAACCACAATGAGCAGCGCGGTGCCGCCAAAGTAGAAAGGGACGTTGAAGGCACTGACAAGCAGGTTGGGCAGAACGCAGATGAGCGCAACGTAGATCGCTCCACTCAAAGTAACCCGGCTGAGGACCCGGTCGATGTATTCGGCGGTACGCTGTCCCGGACGGATACCGGGAATGAATCCCCCGTATTTCTTCATGTTGTCCGCGACATCGACCGGGTTGAACACCACAGCCGTGTAAAAGTAACAGAAGAAAATGATCAACGCTACATAGCTCAGGTTATAGACCAGGCTGCCAGGGGCCAGCGCGCCGGCCACCGCTTGCGCCCAGGGATGATCGGCGAAGCTGGCAATCGTTGCAGGAAAAATCAGGACTGAGGAAGCAAAGATCGGGGGGATGACCCCGGAGGTGTTGATTTTGAGCGGAAGGTGAGAACTCTGGCCACCATAGACCCGGCGTCCGACCACCCGTTTGGCGTACTGGACCGGAATGCGACGGTATGCACGCTCCATGAAGATGATGGCGGCGACGACCGCCACCATCACCAGCAGGATCAGGAGCAGCACGAGAATGCTGAGTTCACCCTCGCGGACGAACTCGGTCGTCGTGGTCATCGCTGAAGGAACACTCGCTACGATCCCAGCAAAGATGATCAGGGAGATGCCGTTTCCTATCCCACGCTCAGTGATCTGTTCGCCCAGCCACATGATGAAGGCCGTGCCAGAAGTGAGGGTAATCATGGTCATCAGGCGGAACCCCCAACCCGGATGGAACACGACGGAACTGCCACCCGGAGCCTGGATCTGCTCTAGGCCCATACTGATGAAAAACCCCTGCAGCAGTGAGAGCCCGACCGTGCCATAGCGAGTGTATTGGGTAATTTTACGGCGTCCCAACTCGCCTTCTTTGGAGAGCCGCTCCAGCGCCGGCACGACCACGGTTAGGAGTTGCAAGATGATCGAGGAGCTGATGTAGGGCATGATCCCCAGGGCGAAGATAGAGAACCGCTCCAGGGCACCACCCGAGAAAAGATTGACCAGGCCGAAAACCGTGTTGCTCGCCTGCTGAAAGAACGCCGCCAGGGCCTTCCCGTCGATTCCGGGCGTAGGGATCGCCACGCCGACGCGGTAGACCCCCAGCAGCGCAAAAGTGAAGATGAGGCGGCGGCGTAGCTCAGCGATCTTGGCCGCGTTCTGTAATCCCTCGAACATTGTTATCCGACCTCGGTCGCGCCTCCAAGCGCCATAATCTTTTCGCGGGCTTTCTGGCTAAAGGCATGCGCCTTCACCGTCAGGGTCTTGGTCAGTTCCCCGTCTGCCAGGATCTTGACTTTTCGTTGGCCACGTACGAGGCCGGCCTCACGCAGGACTGCCAAGTCGACCACTGAGCCAGGGGCAAACCGCTCCAGGCGGCTGAGGTTAATGATCTGGTATTCTTCACGAAAGGGGTTGCGGAAACCGTGCTTGGGTAAGCGCCGCGCCAGGGGCATCTGCCCGCCTTCATATCCCGGCGGAGTGTTCCCACCGGAACGGGAGCCGCGTCCTTTGTGCCCTTTGCCCGCGGTTTTACCCTGGCCGGAACCAGGCCCCCGGCCAAGCCGCTTGCGTTTTTTCACTGCTCCGGCTGCCGGTCGCAGATGACTAAGATTCATGCTCGTACACCTCGATCAGATGACGTACTGTACGGAGCCTACCCTGCAAAGACGGAGAATCGTGATGGGTGGTCGTCTTCCCGAACCGAGTCAGACCGAGCCCACGCAGCGTTTCGCGCTGGCGGCGTGGGCAGCCGATCCCACTGCGCTTGAGTGTAATGCGGACCACCCTGGAACCTGTGGTGTTTGCCATACGTTATCCCTGCACCTCCGCAAGAGTCTTCCCCCTACGTTCGGCCACCTGTTGGGGCGCAACCAGGTTACGGAGTGCTGCCAACGTCGCTCGCACCACGTTGTGGGGGTTGGTCGAGCCGAGACATTTAGTCAGCGCATCGTGGACTCCGGCAAGTTCCATGACCGCCCGTACTCCCCCGCCAGCGATGAGACCAGTCCCTGGAGAGGCAGGTTTAAGCAGGACCTTGCCAGCACCGTGCTTACCAAGCATCGCGTAGGGCAAGGTCCCCTCGACGAGCGGGACACGGATGAGCGCTTTTTTCGCCTGCTCGATTCCCTTGCGAATCGCTTCAGGCACTTCGTGGGCTTTGCCCAAGCCATACCCGACGTGTCCAGCCCCGTCTCCGGCCACCACCACCGCACTGAAGCTGAACCGTCGCCCGCCTTTGACGACCTTGCTCACGCGGCTGATGTGGACCACTTTTTCTTTGAGGTCTAACCCGTCGGGACTGATGCGCTCTTCGAAGATGGCCATGGTTCACTGCTCCCTAGAATTGCAGGCCCGCTTCGCGCGCAGCCTCGGCCAAGGCTTGGATGCGGCCATGATAGAGAAATCCGTTGCGGTCGAACACCACCTGTACGATGCCCTGCTCCTGGCACCGGCGGGCAACCAACGTGCCGACCTCTTTCGCCGCTGCCACCGTCGCGGTTTTTTTCTGCAAGGTCGGGCGTAATTCTTCACAGAGGCTCGATGCTGTAGTCAGCGTCCGGCCGCTCTCATCAGAGATCACCTGGACGTAGATGTGCTTGCTACTGCGATAGACACACAGGCGCGGCCGCGCATTGGTGCCGTGCACCCGTTTCCGCACTCGCTTCTGCCGCAGGACCCGCCCACGGGCACGAGGATTCGTGTGCGCCATAGTTTTTACCGTGCCCCAGCGGTTTTGCCGGCCTTTCTGCGAATCTTTTCCTCAGCGTACTTGATCCCCTTCCCCTTGTACGGTTCAGGCGGACGCAAGCGGCGCATCGCCGCTGCCACCTCGCCAAGGAGCTGTTTGTCAACCCCTTCGAGGGTCACCACGGTCTGCCGTTCGACCTTGGCCTGGATGCCGGAGGGCAGTTGGAAAACAATCGGGTGGGAGAAGCCCAAGCTGAATTGGACCACGTTCCCTCTGACCTCGGCTCGATAGCCCACACCACTGATCTCGAGCGTACGGCTGAATCCTTTGCTCACCCCCTGGACCATGTTAGCGATGAGTTTGCGTGTGAGGCCGTGGAGCGCTCTAGCCTGGCGGGACTCCTCCAAGCGCGTCACCACTACGGTTCCATCCAGCACCTGTACGGACAGCGCTGGACCGATTTCAAGCTCAAGGTTGCCCTTCGGCCCCTGCACGGTGACCCTTCCCGTGCGCTCGGCGACCTTGACCTTCTCTGGTATTGGTACGGGCCAACGCCCAACGCCTGCCATATGAGCTGCTCTCTTTTCCCAGGTTTACCACAGGCTACAGAGGATTTCGCCACCCACATGCTGCCTGCGCGCTTCGCGGTCAACCATAATCCCGCGCGAGGTCGACAGCACGCTGACCCCGAGGCCATTTTGCACCAACGGGATCTCATCGGCGCCCACGTAGGTGCGCAGGCTCGGTTTGCTCGCGCGTGTGAGGCCGCGCGTGACCGGCCGTCCACCCGCGTCGTACTTGAGCCACACTCGCAACCAGGGGCGTCGTTGCTCTTCCACAACGCTGTACTCTTTAATGAACCCTTCCTCCGCTATGACCTTGATGATCGCCTCCTTGAGGCGGGACCAGGGAATATCGACCCGCTCCTTACGAGCATGGAGCGCATTGCGGATACGAGTCAGGAAGTCGGCGATCGGATCAGTGCCCATAGCCTCTCCCTACCAGCTTGCCTTGGTCATGCCGGGAATCTGCCCTTTGAGGGCAAAGCTCCGCAGGCACAGGCGGCACATACGAAAGCGTCGGTAAAACGCCCGCGCCCGGCCGCACAGCGGGCAGCGATTATACTGACGGACCTTGAACTGTTGCTTCCGTTGGGCTTTGACTCGTAAACAGGTTCGCGCCATGGGTATTAACTCCGCAAAGGCATACCGAGGGCGCGCAGCAACGCGCGCCCTTCCGCGTCAGTCCGCGCGGTGGTGACCAGCGAGACCGTGAAACCTTTGACTTGTTCGACCTTATCGAGGTTGAGTTCGGGAAAGATGACGTGTTCACGGATGCCCAGTGAATAATTCCCCCGGCCATCGAATGCGTTTTCAGACACGCCGCGGAAATCCCGTACCCGCGGGAGGGCAATGTTCACCAGGCGGTCGAAGAATTCGTACATGCGCTCACCGTGCAAGGTCACCGCGCAGCCGATCGACACCCCTTCGCGGAGCTTGAAGTTGGCGATCGACGTATGGGCTCGCGTAACGATGGGTTTCTGTCCGGTGATCAGCGTCAGTTCGCTGACCCCGCTCTCGAGGATTTTGGGGTTTTGCACCGCACTCCCCAACCCCATATTCGCTACGATCTTTTGCAAGCGCGGGACTTGCATGAGGTTCGTGTACCCCAGCTCCTGCATCAGCGCTGGGACAACCTGTTGTCGATAGAACTCTTTGAGACGTGCCATCTTACTTATCCAGTAACTCGCCGCAGCGACGGCACACGCGGGCTTTGCTGCGGTCTTCGAGTATACGGTATCCCACCCGTACCGGCGCGTTGCAGCGCTCACACATCGGCATCACGTTGGAGAGGTGGAGTGGGGCCTCCTTCTCCAGAATGCCGCCCGGGCTCTGCGGACCGCGGGGCTTGAGGTGGCGTTTGACCAGGTTGAGACGTTCGATCATCACCCGATTTTCTGCGGGCAGCACACGCAGCACCTTACCAACCTTGCCGCGCTCTTTGCCGGCGATGATCATCACCGTATCGTTTCTCTTCACCCGTGCTGCCATAGTGAACGCCTACAGCACCTCAGGCGCCAGCGAGATGATCTTCATGAAGCGCTTAGCGCGTAACTCCCGCGCGACCGGGCCAAAAATACGGGTCCCGACCGGCTCCCGCTGGGCGTCCAAGAGCACTGCCGAGTTCGTGTCGAACCGGATGTAGGAGCCGTCCGGGCGACCAATCTCTTTGGCGGTCCGCACAATCACCGCGCGCATCACCTCGCCTTTCTTAACTTTGGCGTTGGGGATCGCTTCTCTGATCGACACGACGATCTCGTCCCCGACGGAGGCGTACCGCCGCCGCGTGCCGCCGAGCACCCGCACACACCGGACCCGGCGCGCGCCCGAGTTATCAGCCACATCCAGAATCGTCTCTACCTGAACCATGCCCTGCTCCTCTACCCGGCCGCGGCCTGTTTGAGAATGGTGTGGACACGCCAGCGCTTTTCCCGGCTGAGCGGTCGCGTCTCGACGATGGACACCTGGTCTCCTATCCGGCAGCGGTTGTCTGGATCGTGCGCTTTGTATTTCTTCCGCTGACGGATGTACTTCTTGTACATCGGATGCTGGACCAGGCGCTCAACGAGCACGACCACGGTCTTATCCATCTTATCGCTCACCACAATCCCTTGCCGTACTTTCCTGGGTCCTGGCACCGTTACTGTTCTCCTGTCCCGAGCCTGGTGCGCTCGTGCTGAATGGTCTTGAGCCGTGCCAGGTCCCTGCGCAGGGTGCGCAGGCGCATGGGGTTGTCGAGCTGCCCGGTCCTCTTGCGCAGGCGCAGACGAAAGAGTTCTTCGGCGAGGTCGCGCTCCTTCTGGCGCACCTCCTCAGCGGTCAGGTCACGGATCTCTTTAGCTCGCATAAGTAGTCTGGCGGCGTTCGCAGAATTGGGTGCTTATCGAGAGCTTATGCGCGGCTAGCCGCAGGGCCTCCTGGGCCACCTCACGGGGAATGCCCTCCATCTCGAAGAGTATGCGCCCTGGTTTGACCACCGCTACCCAGAACTCTGGCGGGCCTTTGCCTTTCCCCATACGGGTCTCGGTCGGCTTCTTAGTCACCGGCTTGTCAGGAAAGATGCGCACCCAGATGCGGCCACCACGCTTAACATGGCGGGTGAGAGCGACGCGCGCAGCCTCAATCTCGCGAGCGGTGACCCAGGCCCGCTCCAGCGATTTCAGTCCGTAATCCCCAAAGGTCAGCGCAATGCCACTCTTCGCGTTGCCGCGTACCCGGCCTCTTTGCTGCTTGCGATATTTCACTTTTTTGGGGGCAAGCATCTCTCCTCCCCTTACGCGTTCAACGAGGTTCTTTGTTGCTCTTCTTCGCGGGTCAAGACCTCCCCACGGAAGATCCACACCTTGACCCCGATCACCCCGTAGGTGGTCTTAGCCTCAGCCGTCCCGTAGCTGATATCGGCACGGAGGGTGTGTAAGGGCACGCGTCCCTCACGGTACCACTCCGTGCGAGCGATCTCCGCGCCGGCGAGCCGGCCGGAACAGCGCACCTTCACCCCCTGCGCGCCCATACGGATGGCGCGGGCGACGCTCTCTTTCATCGCGCGCCGAAACGCCACCCGCCGTTCGAGTTGCAGGGCCACATTCTCAGCCACAAGCTGGGCGTCAAGATCGGGGCGGCGGACTTCATGAATGTTCAGGTATACTTCTCGATCCGTGAGCCGGGCGAGTTCGGCCTTGAGCTTTTCGATCTCCGCCCCTTTTTTGCCGATCACAATGCCGGGCCGGGCCGTGTAGATGTTGACCTTGGCCTTGTTGGCCGCACGTTCGACCTCGACCTTGGCGATCCCGGCGTGGTGCAGCCGCTTCTTGATAAACCCGCGGATGCGGATGTCATCATGCAGGAGCACGGAATAGTCTTTCTCCGCGAACCAGCGCGATTCCCACCCTTCGATGACGCCGAGACGAAACCCCTTCGGGTGTACTTTCTGCCCCATGCTACGCTTCCCTATTATTGCTTCTCTCATCCACCACTACGGTGAAGTGGCTGGTGCGTTTGCGAATTGGCGTCGCGCGGCCGTGGGCTCGCGGGATAAATCGTTTCAAGGTTGTCCCGCCGTCCACATAAGACCGTTTGACGTAGAGCACATCAGGATCGACGTGCTGAGTGTCAGTGGCGTTGGCTATCGCTGACCGCAGCGTCTTGCTCAGGATCCGGGCCGCCTTTTTCTGCGTGAACCGCAAGATGAGCAACGCCTCTTCCACTTGTTTGCCGCAGATGAGGTCTGCCACCAACCGCGCTTTCTGGGGAGAGATGCGAACGTTGCGGGTGATCGCCCTCACTTCCATACTGACTGCTCCTACACTTTTGCCGCCTTCTTGACCTCGCCCTTGCGGTCTCCTCCAGAGTGACTGTAAAAGGTCCGGGTCGGAGCAAACTCGCCAAGCTTGTGCCCGACCATGTTTTCCGTCGCGTACACGGGCACAAACTTCCGCCCATTATGCACAGCAAAGGTATAGCCGATCATCTCAGGAATGATGGTGGAACGCCGGGACCACGTCTTGATGACTCTCTTATCACCACTCCGCACCAAGACTTGGACCTTCTCTAGCAGATGATCGTCAACAAAGGGACCTTTTTTCACTGAGCGGGGCATCTTCTTTTACTTCCGTTTCTGCACGATATACTTGTCTGTCCAGACGTTACGCCGAGTTTTATACCCTTTGGCCAACACGCCCCAGGGGCTCTGCGGGTGGTTGCCTTTACCCCTGCCTTCTCCCCCTCCCATAGGGTGATCGACAGGATTCATCGCTACCCCCCGGACATGGGGACGACGACCTAACCAACGGGAACGACCAGCTTTTCCCAAGGAGACATTTTCGTGGTCCAGGTTCCCGACCTGACCAATCGTCGCTCGACAGTGTTGGTGGACGCGCCGCACCTCTCCAGACGGCAGCTTGATCGAAGCGTAGGAGCCTTCCTTGGCCATGAGTTGGGCAGCAGTACCTGCGCTGCGCACGAGTTGTCCACCTTTCCCGATCTTGAGCTCGATGTTGTGTATCATCGTCCCGAGCGGGATGTTACGCAGGGGGAGGGTGTTCCCGGGCTTGATGTCAGCCTCCTCGCCGGACATGACAACGTCTCCCACGTGGAGCCCAACCGGAGCGAGAATATACCGCTTCTCTCCGTCCCGATAATGTAGCAGAGCGATGCGGGCAGAACGGTTCGGATCATACTCGATCGCCGCCACCTTGGCGGCCACCCCATCCTTCTCCCGGCGAAAGTCAATGATGCGGTACCGCTGCTTGTGCCCGCCCCCACGATGAAAACTGGTCTGCCGGCCACGATTGTTGCGGCCACCACTTTTGTGCAACGGGGCTAGCAGTGAGCGCTCAGGCGTTTTTTTACTAACCTCGCTGAAGTCCAACACGCTCTGAAAACGTCTTCCAGCCGAGGTCGGTTTGTACTGTCGCAGGGCCATACGTCAGACTCCTTCAAAGAAGTCGATGCGGCTGCCGGCCGCCAGGGTGACGTATGCCTTTTTCCAGGCTGGCCGCTTGCCTCGGGATTTGCCTACGCGCCGCTCTTTGCCCAGATACTGCACCGTGTGGACCCGGGTCACCTTGACCTTAAACAGCGTCTCGACCGCGTTTTTAATGGCGAACTTGTTGGCGTCCGGACGAACACGGAAGACGACCTGATTCCCGGTTTCATTCACCAGGGTCGCTTTCTCCGTGATCAAGGGCGCAGTAATCACCGAGTACACGTCCCTACTCATGTCCCTAACCTTTCGCTCACGCGCTCGAGCGCCGGTTGCGTAAAGAGCACCTGGCGGTAATAGAGCAGGTCATAGACGTTGAGCCCCTCGCTCCGCAGCACCTTCACCGTAGGAAGGTTGCGTGCGGATTTCTCCACGTTAGCATCCGCTTCAGCGATTACGACCAAGACACTCTCGCTCAGCCCCAAGCGAGAGAGGAACTCAACCATGCGCTTGGTCTTTGGCTCGGGCAGGGTAATGCTGCTTACGACCATGAGTTCGCCTTGGCGTTGCTTGAGAGCTAACGCAGCGCACAGCGCGGTGCGGCGGGCGCTACGCGGTAGCCGGTAGGCATAGGAACGGGGGCGCGGACCGAAGACGGTCGCCCCACCTACCCACAGCGGAGAGCGTGTACTCCCAGCCCGGGCCCGGCCGGTCCCCTTCTGCCGCCAAGGTTTCTTGCCACCCCCCCTCACCTCACCGCGCGTCTTGGTCGAGGCAGTGCCGGCACGCCGGTTAGCTAACTGCATCTTGACGACTTCAAAGAGGAGGTGCTCACGCGGCGGTTGGCCCGCTATGTATGCAGGCAACTCCATTTCACCGACAGGTTCACGCTCCGGCGAGAGGACTGGAATGCGTAGTGGCTGCGTGTCCATCCTCTCCCCCTCTACCTCTTGGCCTCATCCGCCTTGCGCACCAGCACGAGTCCTCTCCGTGCCCCGGGCACAGAGCCTCGTACTAAGAGCAGATGAGAGTCAGGACGCACCTCCACAACCCGCAAGTGTAAGGCGGTCATGCGCGTGTTGCCGTACTGCCCAGCCATGCGTTTCCCTTTGAATATGCGACCGGGATAGGAACGGTTGCCGATGGAGCCGCCGTGACGAAAGTACTCGTGGGTGCCATGGCTTCCAGGAAAGCCGCTCATGCCGTGCCGTTTTATGACCCCAGTATACCCACGCCCTTTGGTCTGCCCGACGACGTCAACCAACTCTCCGGCCTGGAAAACCTGAGCCGCGGTGAGTTCGCTGCCGATTTCATACGGATCGACATCAGCAATAAGGAATTCGCGCAGTACAATGAAGGGACCTGCACCCGCAGCCTTACAGTGGCCAAGGAGGGGTTTCGTGGCGCGTTGGGGTTTACGCACGCCAAAGCCTAACTGCAGGGCGGTGTACCCGTCCCGTTGTACAGTTTTCTTCTGCACCACCGTACAGGGGCCGACTTGGATGACCGTAACAGGGACAAGGGTGCCATTCGCGGCAAAGACCTGACTCATCCCCAGCTTCTTACCAATAAGTCCAATCATTGCTTTTCTTACTGAAGCTTAATCTCGACGTCGACCCCGGCCGCCAGCTCCAGTTTCCCAAGGGCGTCAATGGTTTGCTGCGTCGGGTCGAGGATGTCAAGCAATCGCTTATGGGTACGGATCTCGAACTGCTCGCGCGACTTTTTATCCACATGAGGAGAGCGGAGCACAGTAAACCGCTCCATCTGTGTCGGCAAGGGGATAGGACCAGCCACCCGGCCACCAGTACGCTTAACGGTCTCGACGATCTCTTTGACCGATTGGTCTAGGACCCGGTGGTCGTACGCCTTGAGGCGAATGCGAATTTTTTCGTTCATCCCGTTCATAGGGCCATCACTGGAGGATTTTGGTGACGACCCCGGCACCCACCGTCCGCCCCCCCTCCCGGATCGCAAACCGCAACCCCTCATCCATCGCTATGGGCGTCAGCAACTCCACCACCATCTTCGTGTTGTCCCCCGGCATCACCATC
>WNGG01002105.1_pt1 | contig 26316 bp, 24 predicted proteins | sample 5400661 | NCBI WGS metagenome assembly WNGG01 (sample SAMN13153372, study PRJNA577476) | soil metagenome | isolation source: 100 cm soil or saprolite under Garry oak tree replicate 1 | place: USA:California | collected 2016-06-15
ATGGCCCATGCTATCCAGATGCTGAGGGCCATCCCGATCAGCGCACCGACCACTAACGCGCCTCCACGACGGGCGCTGCTAAAAGAAAACCCGGCCATCTGTCTCAACAATTCAAACCCGATAGGGGCGCTAGCAACACCATCAGGTTCCATCCGATCAAAATGATCGAAGCCCTTTGAGCCCAGACCATTGCGCTGACTCGGGTGGACTCACTCATAGGTGCGTTTCATGATGCATAACGTGAAATCATATTCCGAAAAACGCACTAATCTGGTGGGCAAGTCTACGCTACCCAGATTTCTCTTGCAAAATCACGGCTGAAGGGTGTACTGTATATAAACACATGTCGTGATAGGTTGCGCGCGGAGGGTCAAGTGTCTGATTTCTCTGGGGGTGAAACCCCGCACGGGCGTGAGCCCCGGCTGCTTGATCGGGTGCACGAGGCGATTCGGCGCCTGCACTACAGCCGCCGCACGGAGGAGGCTTACGTGCACTGGATCCGGCGCTTCATCTTTTGGTCGGGCAGGCGTCATCCCGCGACGCTCGGCGAGGGCGAGGTGACGGCGTTTCTCAGTCATCTGGCCGCCGATCGCAATGTTGCCGCCGCGACGCAGAATCAGGCGCTCGCGGCGCTGCTCTTCCTCTACAGGCAGGTTCTGGGAAAGGAGCTTGGCTGGTTCGATGATCTGGTGCGCGCGAAGCGGCCGGTGCGGCTGCCGGTGGTACTGACTCACGGCGAGGTGAGGGCGCTGCTCGCGCAGTTGAAGGGGACCCACTGGCTGATGGCGAGTCTTCTCTACGGCGCCGGGTTGCGTTTGATGGAGTGCCTGCGCCTGCGCGTGAAGGACGTCGACATCGCCTACCGGCAGATTCTGGTGCGCGACGGCAAGGGCGGCAAGGACCGGGTGACGATGCTGCCAGAGTCCGCGGTGCAGCCGCTGCACGCGCAGCTGGGGGAAGCGAAGCGCCTGCACGAGATCGATCTGCGCGAGGGTTTCGGGGAGGTGCACCTGCCGTTCGCGCTGGCGCGCAAGTATCCGCGCGCCGGGTACGAATGGGGCTGGCAGTACATCTTTCCGTCGGGCAAGCGCTCCGCCGATCCGGACGACGACGTGATCCGGCGACATCATCTGGACGATTCTGTGCTGGCGCGTGCGTTGATGGAGGCGCGCCATTGCGCCGCAATCGCGAAGCCGGTGAGCGCGCACACGTTGCGCCACTCGTTCGCCACGCACTTGCTGCAGTCGGGGAGCGACATCCGCACGGTGCAGGAGCTGCTCGGGCACTCCGACGTGTCGACGACGATGATTTACACGCACGTGCTGAACCGTGGTGGGCGCGGGGTAAAGAGCCCGCTTGACCGGATCGAGCAGCCCCGCGCGACCTACCGGTGCGTCGAGCCGCCGGCAAGCCCGAGACAGCCGACGGCAGTCTCTTGCCCGGGCCGTGTAGCCGGGATGCCCCTGGCGTAGGTATATTGGAGCCTACGCCATGCTCCCCGAAGACTTCCATCCGATCCTCCAACGCTGGTGGGAAACGCATTTCCGCGAGCCCGGCAGCGGGCGGATCTTGCCGCCCACCGAAGCGCAGCTCGAGGGCTGGCGCGCGATCCGCTCGGGCCGCCACACGCTGATCGCAGCGCCCACTGGCTCGGGCAAGACGCTCGCCGCTTTCCTCACTTCGATCGACCAGCTGCTGCGCGAGAGCGTGGCGGCAGGCGAATTGCCGGACGAGGTGCGCGTCATCTACGTCTCGCCGCTGAAGGCGCTCTCCGCCGACATCCACAAGAACCTCGCCGAGCCGCGCCGCGAGATGCGCCGCATCGCCGAGGAGATGGGCTCGCCGCCCGTGGGGATCACCGCCGCGGTGAGGAGCGGAGACACCCCTCAAGGCGAACGCGCCGCGATGCTGCGCTCACCGCCCCACATCCTCGTGACGACGCCCGAGTCGCTCTACCTGCTCCTCACGGCCGAGCGCTCGCGCGAGATGCTGAAGACGGCGCGCGTGGTCATCGTCGACGAGATCCACGCGGTGCTCGAGTCGCGGCGCGGGGCGCACCTCGCGCTGTCCCTGGAGCGCCTCGACCACGTCTGCGGCCGGCGCCTGCAGCGCGTGGGGCTTTCCGCGACGCAGAAGCCGATCGAGGAGGTCGCGCGCTTCCTGGTCGGCTCCGAGAAGCCGGACTGCACTATCGCTGACGTTGCCGTAATAGATCGCGGCCACAAGCGGAAGATCGACCTTGAGATCGAGGTGCCCGGCTCGCCGCTCGAGGCGGTGATGTCCGGCGAAGTCTGGCAGGAGACCTACAAACGCCTGGTCGAGCTGATCGAGTCGCACCGCACCACGCTCATTTTCGTGAACACGCGCCGGCTCTCCGAGCGCATGGCGTTCCAGCTTTCCGGGCGTCTCGGCGCCGAGCACGTCGCCGCGCATCACGGCAGCCTCGCCAAGGACGTGCGTCTGGAAGCGGAAGCGAAGCTGCGCGAAGGCCGGCTCAGGGTGCTGGTCGCCACGGCCTCGCTCGAGCTCGGAATCGACATCGGCCACGTCGATCTCGTCTGCCAGATCTCCTCGCCGCATCGCATCGCGACGCTCTTGCAGCGCGTCGGCCGCTCGGGACACACGGTGAGCGGGCTGCCCAAGGGCCGCGTGTTCCCGCTCACGCGCGACGACTTGATCGAGTGCGCGGCGATGGTGCGCGCGGTGAAGGACGGCGAGCTCGACCGCGTGCTCATCCCGGACAAGCCGCTCGACGTCCTCGCCCAGCAGATCGTCGCCGAGTCCGCCGCCGAGGAATGGGACGAGAACGTCTTGTTCGAGCTTTTCCGCCGCGCCTACCCGTATCGCGGCCTGGAAAAAGCCGAGTTCGACGAGGTCGTCGCCATGCTCGCGCACGGCTACGCGACCAAGCGCGGCCAGCGCGCGGCGCTCGTGCACTACGACGCCGTGCACCGCAAGCTCCGCGAGCGGCGCGGCGCGCGCATGATCGCGATCATGTCGGGCGGCGCGATCCCGGAGGTGTTCGACTACCGCGTGAAGCTCGAGCCCGAAGGCACCTTCATCGGCACGCTCAACGAAGATTTCGCGATCGAATCGCTGCCCGGCGACATCTTTCAGCTCGGCAACACCTCCTGGCGCATCCTGCAGATCGGCAACGGCGTGGTGCGCGTCGCCGACGCGCAGGGGCAACCGCCCTCGATGCCGTTCTGGCTCGGCGAGGCGCCGTCGCGCAGCGACGAGATGAGCGCGGCGGTCTCGAGGCTGCGCGCTGCCGCGGATTCGCGGCTCCCCGCGCCCGATCAGCCGCGCAAGCCCGATGAGCTCGATGCCGCGGTCGCGTGGCTCGAGCAGGACTACCGGCTTCCACGCTCCGCCGCCGAGCAGATCGCGGCCTATCTCGCGGAGGGCAAGCGCGCTCTCGGTGTTGTGCCGATCGCAGAGACCCTCGTGCTCGAGCGCTTCTTCGACGAGGCGGGCGGCATGCAGCTCGTGCTGCACGCGCCGCTCGGCAGCCGCGTCAACAAGGCCTGGGGCCTGGCGCTCAGAAAGAAGTTCTGCCAGAGCTTCAACTTCGAGCTGCAGGCGGCGGCGACCGAAGAAGCGCTCGTCCTCTCGCTCGGGCCGACGCATTCCTTCGCGCTCGAGGAGGTGTTCCGCTACCTGAACCCCAAGACCGTGCGCGAGACGCTGGTGCAGGCGGTGCTCGACTCGCCGATTTTCGAGACGCGCTGGCGCTGGACCACGACGCTCGCCCTGGCCGTCCCTCGCAACCGCAACGGCGCGCGCCTGCCCGCGCAGATCCAGCGCATGATCGCCGACGAGCTGCTCGCCGCGATCTTCCCGGACGCGGCGGCGTGCCTCGACAACATCCAGGGCGCGCGCGAGCTCCCCCGACATCCGCTCGTCGACCAGGCGTTGCGCGACTACGCCCGAGCCTTCGGTGTTCTGCCACGAGATCCTGAACTCCGCCGTCTACACCTTTCTCGACGATGCCCCGCTCGAGGAGCGCCGCACCCGCGCCGTGTACACGCGGCGCACGACCGAGCCGAGGAGCGCCGACGACCTCGGCGCGCTCGACCCGGCCGCGATCGAGCGCGTGCGCGAGGAAGCCTGGCCCACGGTGAACACCTTCGACGAGCTGCACGACGCCTTGCTGCTCGCCGGGTTCATTCGCGCGACAGAAGCGTCGCCCGGCTGGCGCGCGCTCTTCGATGAGCTGGTCGCCGCGGAGCGCGCCTGTGACGCCAGCGGTATTTGGATTTCAGTGGAGCGTTTCGACGAGCTGAACGCCGTCGTTCCTCAATCCACGATACCGGCGATTCCGGAGCGCCTGCGCAAGTCCTGGACGCGCGAGGACGCGGCGCGGGAGCTGGTTCGCGGGCGAACCGAGGTGCTTGGTCCGGTGACCGCGCGCGGTCTCGCCGATTCGCTCGGACTTCACGACACCGCGCTCATCGACGGCGCCCTGCTTGCGCTGGAAAACGAAGGCAAGCTGCTGCGCGGGAGATTTACCCCGGGCGCGACCGAGCTCGAATGGTGCGACCGCAGGCTGCTTGCCCGCATCCACCGCTACACGCTCAACCGGCTGCGCGCCGAGATCGAGCCGGTCAGCGCCGCCGATTTCATGCGTTTCCTCCTGCACTGGCAGCACGCCGCGGGCGAAACTCAGGTGAAGGGCATCGAGGGACTTGCCGCTGTGATCGAGCAGCTCGACGGCTACGAGGTTCCTGCGGGCGCCTGGGAGCGTGAGGTGCTCGCCGCCCGCGTGCAGGACTATGAGGCCAATTTCATCGACACGCTTTGCCTCTCTGGACGGGTAGCCTGGGGCCGGCTCTCTCCTGCAAATGGCTCAGGCAAGGCGCCGCTGCGCAGCTCGCCGATCGCCATGATGCTGCGCGGGCATGCGGGGCTGTGGCGCGCTGCAGGCGAGCCCGAGGCCGGCGAGTCAAGCTCGGAGGCGAGCGCCGTGTACGAAACCCTGCGCTCCCGGGGCGCATCGTTCTTCGATGAGCTCGCCTCGGTGACCGGGCTCCTGCGCACGCAGCTCGAGCGCGCGCTCGGCGAGCTGGCGGGCTCGGGCCTCGTCACCGCGGACAGCTTCAGCGGACTGCGCGCGCTGCTTGCACCATCGGACAAGCACAAGCGGCGCTCGCGCCACCGGCGGCCTGCCTACGAAGTGGACACCGCCGGGCGCTGGGCGCTGCTCCGGGGCGATGCGGCCATCGACGATGGCAAGCGCGTCGAGCAAATTGCGCGCGCCTTGCTGCGGCGCTACGGCGTCGTTTTCCGCGCGCTGCTCGCGCGCGAAGCGCGGCTGCCGACCTGGCGCGAGCTCGCGGCGGTGTACCGGCGCCTCGAAGCGCGCGGAGAGATCCGCGGCGGACGCTTTGTCTCGGGTTTCGGCGGCGAGCAATTTGCGCTCTCCGACGCGGTCGGCCGGCTGCGCGCGGTGAGGAAGCTGGATAAGGGCGGCGAGCTCGTCGCGCTCTCCGGCGCAGATCCGCTCAATCTCGTCGGCATCGTGACCCCGGAGGCGCGCGTCGGCGCGATCACTCCCAACCGGGTGCTCTATCGCGACGGCCTCGCGATCGCCGCGCTCGAAGGCGGCGAGCTGCGCCGCCTCGCCGCCTCGGAATTCGATGACGATACGCTGAAGACGCTCTTCTGGCGCCGCTCAAGCGCGCTCGGCTTCGAGCTGAATCCGCTCTCCGAAGCCAGCCGTAAGCGCTGGCTGGAGCGCAAGGTACGTGTGCCGCAGCCCGGCTGAGCTCATGACGTCGTAGTCGGGTGGAGGTAATGGAGAAAGGGAAAGAACTTGTCCCTTTCCCTGATCGTAACTTACGCGCTTGGGCGAATGCTCGCCGTCAGGCGAGCATGTCAGCCCAGATATTTTGAGCCCAGGCCCACCCGTAGGCGCCTTCGATCTCGCCGCGCGCGGCGGATACGCCCGCCGTACCCGGTATCACCACCAGCGTCTTCTGCGCCGGGTCGTAGCGGTGCACCGACGCGACGTGAATCGCTTGCCTGTCGCTGACGAAGCTGTAGCAGGTGTTCGCGATGACCGGCAGCGGATCGGGCTGGCGGCCGTTCATGAGCTCGATGATCGCGGCGGCGGCGAGCTTGCCGTGATTGTTCGCCATGTGGCCGGACTTCGGCATCGCCGGCGCCGAAAGCGTGGCGTCGCCGAGGACGTGTATGCCCTTGTGCGCGAGCGATTCCATCGTCAGCCAGTCCACGCCGCACCAGCGCGTGTTGCCGGTCATGAGGCCGGCCGAGCGCGCGATGTCCCCGGCGCGCATGGGCGGCAACACGTTCAGGACTTCGCCCTTGATCGTGTCGAAGTCTGTCTTCACCACCATCGCGCGCGCGTCAAGCGCTTTGACTTCGGTGTTGTTGCGGTACTCGATGACGCCTTTGTAGAGATCGTTCCAGGCGGCCTTGAAGAGTGCCGGCTTCGACACGATATCCTCGTTGGCGTCGACCACGATCACCTTGGAGCGCGGCTTGGCCTGCTTGAAGTAGAACGCGACCTGGCAGGCGCGTTCGTACGGCCCCGGCGGGCAGCGGTAGGGCGCGCGCGGAACGGAAATGAGGAAGACCCCGCCGTCGCGCATCGATTCGAGTTGCCGCCTGAGCGCCAGAGTTTCCGGTCCTGCTTTCCACGCGTGCAGGATGGCTTTCTGCGCCTCGGCGCCGTAGCCCTCGATCTGGTCGTGCATGAGGTCCACTGCAGGCGAGACGATCAACCGGTCGTAGGCAAGCTCTTCGGTCCGGCGCAGCACGACTTTTTTCTTTTCCACGTCGATCGCCGTGGCTTCGTCGCGGATCACCTGCACGCCGTAATCCCGTAGGCCTTCATAGCTGCGCGTGATATCGGCGATTTTTCTGCTGCCGCCGAGGACGAGATTCGAGGTGGGGCAGGAAACGAACTCTGCATTGCGCTCGATCAGGAATACCTCGATAGCGCCTTGGCTCCACATGCGCAGATACTTGGCCGCGGTGGCGCCGCCGAAGCCGCCTCCGATGACGATCACGCGGCCGATCGGCTTGACCGGCGCGCCCGGCTGCACGGCGCAGCCAGGGAAAAACGCCGCAGCGGCAGCCGCGCTCGAGGCTTTCAAGAATTCGCGGCGGCTGAAGCCGATCATGTTGCCCCTACTTCGCCGCTTTCTGAGCCGCGAAGTACGCGGCGAGCGCGTCGATGTGCTCGTCGGTGTAGCCCTTCGAGATCTGATGCATGATGGTCGCCGGGCGCGCGCCCGATTTGAAATCCCTCATCTCCTGAACCAGACGAGATTTTTCTTGACCGGCGAGGCTCGGCATGCCTTGCCGGCTCACGCCGTTCGTGCCGTGGCAGTTGGCGCAGGCGGCCGCGAGATTGCGGCCGAGGTTGGGATCGGTGCCCTGCGCCGATGCTGAGGGGATGGCCGTCGCGCAGACAGCGGCGAGCAGGAGGCGGGACAGGGGGGAAACCATCCTCAAAGGTCCAGTGTAGCTACCGCGGCGAGTTTCCGCCCCGCTCAATTCGCTGTCAAGGGTCGGAAAAAAGGAAGGCCGCCTCGAGGCGGCCTTGTGCATACTTCAGCGGGCGCTTATGTTTCCGGGGCGACCTCGGCAACTTTTTCTTCCGTGAACTTGAGGGTGATCTTGTCGTGCTCGTCGATGTCCACGGTGACCTTGCCGCCATTGGCAAGCTTGCCGAACAACAGCTCGTCGGCGAGCGCGCGCCGGATCAGGTCCTGGATCAGGCGCGACATCGGTCGGGCGCCCATGAGCGGATCGAAGCCGCGCTTCGCGAGGTGCTCGCGCAATGGGTCGGTGAAGACCGCCTCCACCTTCTTCTCGTGTAGCTGAGCTTCGAGCTGCATCAGGAATTTGTCCACGACGCGCAGGATGATGTCGTGGTCGAGCGACTTGAAGGAGATGGTCGCATCCAACCGGTTCCTGAACTCCGGTGAGAACAGCCGCCTGATCTCGACGCTCTCATCCCCGGGCTCCTTCTTTCCCGTAAATCCCATGACCGGCCTGTTGAGCGCGTCGGCGCCGGCATTGGTCGTCATGACGATGATAACGTTCCTGAAGTCGGCTTTCCTGCCGTTATTGTCGGTAAGGGTACCGTGGTCCATCACCTGCAGCAGGATGTTGAAGATGTCCGGGTGCGCTTTCTCGATCTCGTCGAGAAGGAGCACCGCGTACGGTTTCTTGGTGATGGCCTCGGTCAGAAGGCCCCCTTGGTCGAAGCCGACGTATCCGGGAGGCGCGCCGATCAGGCGCGACACGGCATGGCGCTCCATGTACTCGGACATATCGAATCGGTGCAATTCGATGCCCATGCAGTAAGCGAGCTGGCGCGCCACTTCGGTCTTGCCAACGCCGGTGGGGCCGGAAAAGAGGAAGCAGCCGATCGGCTTCTGCGGATTGGCGAGTCCGGAGCGCGCCGTCCGGATCGCCGCCACGAGCGCGGCGATCGCCTGATCCTGGCCGAACACCACCGCCTTCAGATCGCGGTCCAGGTTCTGCAGCGCGGCCCGGTCGTCCTGCGACACCGATGCCGGCGGAATGCGCGCGATCTTGGCGATGATCTCCTCGATCTCGGTTTTGCCGACCACCTTTTTTTGCTTCGACTTGGGCAGGATCTTCTGCGCGGCGCCGGCCTCGTCGATGACGTCGATCGCCTTGTCGGGCAAGTGCCGGTCGTTGATGTAGCGCGCCGAGAGCTCCACGGCGCTGGTAAGCGCGTTGCCGCTGTATTTCACGCCGTGGTGCGCTTCGAAGCGCGACTTCAGGCCCTTGAGGATTGCCACCGTTTCCTCGATCGAGGGCTCCGGCACGTCGATCTTTTGGAAGCGCCGCGACAGGGCATGGTCTTTTTCGAACACGCCGCGGTACTCGTTGTAAGTGGTCGCGCCGATGCATTTCAACGCGCCGGACGAGAGCGCCGGCTTGAGCAAGTTCGAAGCATCGAGCGTCCCGCCTGAAGCGGCACCCGCGCCGATGAGCGTATGGATCTCGTCGATGAACAGGATCGCGTTGGGGTTGTCGACCAATTGTTTGAGCACCGCCTTCAACCGCTGTTCGAAATCGCCGCGATATTTCGTGCCGGCGAGGAGCGCCCCCATGTCCAGCATGTATACCTGGCATCGCGTCAAAATTTCCGGTACTTGTCCTTCGACGATGCGGCGGGCCAGACCTTCGGCGATGGCAGTCTTGCCGACCCCGGCCTCGCCCACCAGCAACGGATTGTTCTTCCGCCTGCGGCATAGCGTCTGGATGACTCGCTCCAATTCGCGTTCGCGGCCGATCAGCGGATCGATCTTTCCCACCAGCGCCTGGGCATTGAGGTTGAGCGTGTAGGTCTCGAGCGCCCCGCCCGTCTGCTGTTCATCGCCAGCGGCTTCCTGTTCGGCTTCGCCGCCTTTCGCGTCTTTGGCCTGCTGAGTCTTGGTGATGCCGTGCGAGATGTAGTTGACCACATCAAGGCGCGTGACGCCCTGCTGATGCAAGAAATACACAGCGTGAGAGTCTTTCTCGCCGAAAATGGCCACGAGCACGTTGGCGCCCGTCACCTCCTTCTTCCCGGAGGATTGCACGTGCAGGATCGCGCGCTGGATGACGCGCTGAAAGCCGAGCGTCGGTTGAGTGTCGATTTCCTCCGTCCCCGCAACCGTGGGCGTATGCGCGGTGATGAAGTCCCCGAGCGCCTTTCTCAGTTCGTCGAGATTGGCGGCGCAGGCGCGCAACACCTCGGCGGCGGTGGGATTGTCCAGCAGCGCGAGCAGCAGGTGCTCGACGGTGATGAACTCGTGCCGCTTTTGGCGCGCCTCCACGAAGGCCATGTGGAGGCTCACTTCGAGTTCCTGCGCGATCATCGTTTTGTAGTCCTCAGCCTCAAGAATCTAAGATGGGGTGTACTGCCCGACCAATCAATTTTCCTCCATTACGCATTGTAGCGGGTGCTGGTGCTTGCGTGCGTAGCCGACGACTTGCTCGACCTTGGTGGTGGCGACGTCTCTGGGGTACACGCCGCAGATACCCATGCCCTCGCGATGGACCTTGAGCATGACCTGGGTGGCGATTTCCCGTGTCATCGAGAAGAATTTCTGCAGCACCACGACGACGAATTCCATGGGCGTATAGTCGTCGTTCAAGAGAATAACCTTGAAAAGAGGAGGGGGCTTAAGCTTGGCTTTCTTAGCCTCAAGTAGGGCGCCTTCTCGCAAGCGGGTGGCCATACATCATTTAACTTATTCCAGAAGCTTGTGCCGGTCAAACGGCATAGACCCGTTCGCGGGGCTAAAGTCACCGGCTTTGCACGGACTTTTTTCGGGCGGGAACGCCTCCACTCGGTGCAAACGCGTTACCGATAATGTAATCGCTGTCGCCCCCGCGTGCAACCTTAAACGTGTCGCCGGAACAAGGGGTTGACTCGCCCTAGGGGCACTTGACGCGGCCGCCCAAAGCGCGTAAAAGGCTTTCCTGTGTTTGTCCTCCATGCGGTTTGCAGGCGTCAAATCCCTCTGCTGCGATGAAGTGAACAGGCATAGTTTGGGGAGTTCCCCAGTTTCAAAATTCAGGAAGGTTCTATGCCAACAGGTACGGTGAAGTGGTTCAATGATGCAAAGGGTTATGGCTTTATAACCCCGGATGACGGCGGGGAGGATTTGTTCGCGCACTTCTCCGCGATCCAGATGAGCGGATTCAAGACGCTCAAAGAAGGACAGAAGGTCCAGTTCGAAGTCACGCAAGGCCCGAAGGGCAAGCAGGCTTCGAACATTCAGACTGCGAGCTAGCAGCTCACGGCTCGCCCGGGCGGCACCGCCGCCCGACGCTGCAGGAACCCCTTCGTTTTCGGCCTCGGTTTCCGGGGCCGGGCGGACTTTTTTCAGAACGGTCGCGTCGCGGGCGGCGTCCCTATCGTCAGCAGCACAGCGGTTGAAAACCCACGCCGGTTCGCGCGGCCCCCGGGGATCCCCGGGCCTCAGTGCATGCGGCGCTTGAGCTCCGCGTCGATGGCGTTCATGAAGCCGTCGGTGGTCATGAACGGGTGATCGGGGCGAATCAGGATCGCAAGATCCTTGGTCATCTTGCCCGATTCCACCACGTCGACGCAAACCTTTTCCAGCGTTTCGGCGAACCGAATCACATCGGGGGTGTTATCCATCCGTCCGCGAAACATGAGGCCGCGCGTCCAGGCGAAGATTGAGGCGATTGGATTGGTCGAAGTCGGCCTGCCCTGCTGAAACAGGCGATAGTGACGCGTTACGGTTCCGTGTGCCGCCTCGGCTTCGACGGCCTTGCCATCCGGGGACATCAGCACCGAAGTCATGAGGCCGAGCGAGCCGTAGCCTTGGGCGACGGTGTCGGACTGCACGTCGCCGTCGTAATTCTTGCAGGCCCACAGATACCCGCCGTTCCACTTGAGGCTGGCCGCGACCATGTCGTCGATCAAGCGGTGCTCGTAGGTGAGACGCGCCGCTTCGAATTGCTTCTTGAACTCGCCATCGAAAATTTCCTGGAACAGGTTCTTGAAACGCCCGTCGTAGGTTTTGAGGATCGTGTTTTTGGTTGACAGATACACTGGATACTTGCGCTGCAGGGCATAATTGAAGCAGGCGCGCGCGAAGCCCTTAATCGACTCGTCGAGGTTAAACATCGCCATGGCGATGCCGGCACCGGGTGCCTTGAACACCTCGCGTTCGATCGGCGCGCCGCCTTCCGGCTGGAAACTGAGCCTGATCGTGCCGGGGCCGTCGAATTTGAGCTCGGTGGCGCGGTATTGGTCGCCGAAGCCGTGGCGCGCGATCACCACCGGCTTGTTCCAGTGTGGAACGATGCGCGGTACGTTCTTGCAGATAATGGGTTCGCGGAAAATGGTGCCGTCGAGGATATTTCGGATGGTGCCGTTCGGGCTGCGCCACATCTGTTTGAGGTTGAACTCCTTCACGCGCGCCTCGTCCGGGGTAATGGTTGCGCACTTCACCGCGACGCCGTGCTTCCTCGTAGCGTTGGCCGCGTCGACGGTGATCTGGTCGTTCGTCTTATCCCTCGCCTCGACACCAAGATCGTAGTACACCAGTTCCACATCGAGGTAAGGAAGGATGAGGTTGTCGCGGATCATCTTCCAGATGATGCGCGTCATCTCGTCGCCGTCCATCTCGACAATCGGCTTCTTGACCTTGATTTTGCTCACGGGGGCTCCTGCAGTTTCGCTGTGAAGGAAATCAGCGGCGCGGCGGGCAGTCTCGTTGTGGCGGCGGGGGAACGGAGGGCGAGGTTTTCCTGAAAGGCCGGTATTATAGCGAATCGCTCCGCGCCGAGTTCCGCGGCGGGCCTCCGCCGCTCCGCATTTTAGATCGCCTGTCAACGTGGTCGTCGACGATGCCGTTATAGACGCTGATGCGGTTTAAGGTACCGGCGTCCGGTTACCGTGAAGAGGAAGGGACCATGAAGACGTTCTTTACTTTGCTCGTTGCCGCGGCCTTCGCCTGCGTAGGCGGCCTGGCGGGCGCGCAAGGCGCCGCTCCTGGATCAGCTCCGGCCCAGGCGGACAGCGCCAAGCCCGCGGCAAAAACCGATGCGCCAAAACCGGGGACCAAAACCAGGAAGGCAAAACCGGCCAAGAAGACCAGGAGGGCTAAATAGGCCATCTGGTTGATTTTTCATAAGAAACGAATTCAACCTAATTTGCGCCGGGCGGGCGTTATTCAGTACAATGCCGCCGCGCTTGTCAACCTTGGGGCGGACAGGGCGTTAGTGGGTGGGACTGGTTCCGAAGCAAAGGACTGGTCGCAACCTGATCCCTAACTTCAGAGAGAGGAAAACATGAGGAAGCTTATCTCCATCCTGGTGGCTGCGGCGTTCGCCGTTTCCAGCGGCGCGGCTCTGGCCGCGTCTCACACCGGCGCCCAGCCGATGAAAGACGACAAGAAATCCGAAATGAAGAAACCCGACAAGAAAAAGGCCGGCAAGAAAACTGCGAAGAAGGACGCGAAGAAAGACGAAATGAAGAAGTAATCGGTCTTTCGGCGAATTCAAGGCAGGGATCCAGTCCCTGCCTTTTTATTTTGGTACGGGATCACGCGTGAAAACAAGAATCTTTGCGGTGTTTTGCGCCGCGGCGGTCTCGATTGCGGCGGGCGTCGCGCTCGCGCAACTGCCGACGATGGAACTTTCGGCAGGCATTCACCTCATTCGAGCCGAGCTGGCTTACACTTTCGAAACCCGAGCGCAGGGGCTCATGTTCCGCAAATCGCTCGGCCCGAACGAGGGCATGTTGTTCGTTTTTCCACAGGCCGAACCCCATTGCATGTGGATGAAGAACACGCTGATCCCGCTCTCGGTCGCGTTCATCGACGAAAAGGGCAGGATCGTCAGCATCTCCGAAATGCGGCCGCAGACCGAAACCTCGCATTGCGCGGCGGCACCCGCCAAATTCGCGCTAGAGATGAACCGCGGCTGGTTTGCGGCGAAAGGCCTCAAGGCGGGCGCCGGCATAGGCGGGCTGGACAAAGCTCCCGCGCCGCGCTAGCGACCGGGTGCACGCAAAAAAAAGCGGATGGCAAAGCCCATCCGCCTCTTAATTTCGTCGACGTCGCTTAACCGAAGAACAGCGCCGTATGCGCGCCTGCCGCCATGAAGTACAGCATCGGAATCGAGAACATGGTGTTGGTGCGCGATGCGAGGAAGGCAACGCGGCGCGCCTTGTTCTTCTCTTCATCGGTCGCCGGCACCATGCCCAGAATCTTCTTCTGGTTGGGCCAGATCAGCACCCAGACGTTAAACAACATAATGGTGCCGAACCAGGCCCCGATGCCGATCGCGTAATACGATTTGTTGAGAAACAAAAAGGCATCCAAAAAATGCCGTTCCAGCAGCGCCGCGCCGGCGAGCCAAGTCACCACGGCCGACCAGCGAAAGTACAGCAGCGCGCGGGGCATGACGTGCTTGCTGATGCCGGCTGCGGTGCCGTCGGCCGCAGCCGCTTTTGCCGCCGCGACGTTTACGAAGTTGAAGTAGTAGAGCAGGCCGATCCACATCACCCCGGCCATGAAGTGGATCCAGCGCGAGATTGCAGGTACCCAGTCCATGTCAGCCTCCTAGCGCGTGCGCGACGATGTTGTGCAGGATAAGGGTAAGGATCAGGCCGCAGATGATCGTTCCCCAGAGTGAATCGAGCGGATTCTTCATGGTTGTTCCCCCATTGATCGCGGGCTGTCGTTTGACGGCCCGCGTAATTTTCTGTCCAAAGCCGCGCCGATTGCAAGCGCGGGACAAAGACCCTCACCCGAGCACGGGTTTGGCGCTGCACGTTCAATCCTTGGCATCGATTCGCGCTCGGGCGCGACCTTTGGCAAAGCGCAGGCCCACTGTTTCCCCCGCGGTGAGCACGGCGCTGTCGCGCACAATCCCGCCGTCCAGCTTTTGGACGATGCTGTAACCACGCTCGAGCACCGCGGCCGGATCCAGATGCCAGAGGCTAGCGTTGAGGCGAGCGCAGCCCGCGACGGCGCGCTCGAGCGCGGTCTGCGCCGCCGAACGCAACCGGGCCGCCAGCTGCACCGGCCTCGCGGAGATCTCATCGATGTTAGGTAGCCGGGCGCGGCGGCGCCGCGAAAGGTCCGTTAGCCGCCAGCGCCGCTCGGAGACCTCCCGCATCGCGGCCTGGCCGAGCCGAAGCCGCAACTGGCCGAGCAGCTCGCCTTGAGCTTGCAGCCTTGTGCCCGGGTGAACCAGACGCCGGGCGAGCTGGTCGACGAGTTGCATGCGGGCCTCGAGTTCCCGTTTGAGGCGCAGGCTCAGCCGCGCTGCGAGCTCACCGATGGTCTCGAGCAGCACTGCGCGCTCGGGGCTCACCAACTCGGCGGCGGCGGATGGTGTTGGCGCGCGCCGGTCGGCGGCGAAGTCGGCGATGGTAAAGTCGGTCTCATGGCCGATGCCGGTCACCACCGGAATCGCGCAGGCGCGCACGGCGCGCGCCACGCTCTCTTCATTGAAGGCCCAGAGGTCTTCGATGCTGCCGCCGCCGCGCACCAACAAAAGCAAGTCGCACTCGGAGCGCCGCCCGGCGAGCTCGAGCGCGGCGGCGATTTTCTCGGCCGCGCCCTCGCCTTGCACCGGAACAGGATGGATGACCACCGCGATCGCGGGATTGCGGCGACGCAGCGTCGTCAGCACATCCTGCAGTGCGGCAGCCTGCAGGGACGTGATCACCCCGATCGTTCGGGGAAACGCCGGCAGCGTGCGTTTCTCCGCAGCATCGAACAGGCCTTCCTTTTCGAGCTTCTCGCGCAGCTTGAGAAAGGTTTCGAACAGCGCGCCGAGGCCCGCGCGTCGCATGGTTTCGACATTGAGCTGGAAATCGCCTCGCGGTTCGTACAGGGTGACGAACGCCTGCGCTTCGACCCGCATGCCGTCGCGGGGGTGCCAGTCGAGATATTGGTGGCGGTGCCTGAACATGACGCAATGCACCTGCGCCCGTTCGTCCTTCAGCACGAAATACGCGTGCCCCGACTTGGCTAGGCTGAAGTTGGATATTTCGCCGGCAACCCAGAGCAGCGGATAACGGCGCTCGAGCAGGTCGCGAACGCTTCGTGTCAGGGCTGAAACGGTGAGAATTTCCGAGGGAGAGGGCGTGGAATCCCGCGCCAGTTCTTGTTCTCGGAGCATGTGCCGATTCTAACCTATCCACAACGGGATTTCCCCCGGGACAACCCGCTATGAGCGGTTCAGGTGAAGGCCGAAGGATTGGGCATAACTCGTTGAGCAGGAATAATAAAAACAGAAGATTAACTTTTGGTCAGCCACAAGAAAATCCTTATGCGCGATTCACTTACACCGGGTTTTCGCCCGCTATGCACAACCTTATCCACACTATTTGTGGATAAGGTTGTGCACCGAGTTGCGCCCTTTCCATGCCCGAAGCTGCAATGATAATTCTCCAAGCGCCGATGCGGAATTTTCCTTGGAATCCTTTGTCTTGCCGAAACCTTTGTCGCAGGCTAAAGTGTGCCCGTTTTTTGTCCGAGTTCGGAGAACGCTGTTGTTCGCCATCATCCAGGCCGCAGGCTGGCCGATTTATTTCCTGCTTGCGGCGTCGATCATCGCATTAGCGCTGATCATCGAACGGTTCATCATCCTGCGGAAGGAAAAAATCGCGCCGAGCGGCTTGCTTGACAAGGTTGTCGCCGTGTACGAGAAGCAGGGCCTATCGGAGGACATTCTGATGAAACTGGCGCAGGATTCTCCCCTGGGACAGGTGCTCGCGGCGGGTCTGCGCAACATCAGGAGCTCGCGCTATGTCATGAAAGACGCCGTCGAAGAGGCGGGCCGCGCGGTCGCCCATGAACTCGAGCGTTTCCTGACCACGCTCGGTACAATCGCGACGATCAGCCCCCTCATGGGTCTGTTCGGCACCGTGGTCGGCATGATCGAGATCTTCGGCTCGCAGGGGCCGGCCGGAAGCAACCCGCAGGAGCTCGCGCACGGGATCTCGGTCGCCTTGTACAACACCGGCTTTGGTCTCGTGATCGCCATTCCCGCGATGATTTTCTTTCGCCATTTCCGTGGCAAGGTCGAAGCCTTGGTGGTCGAAATGGAGCAGCAGGCGTCGCGGCTGGTCGACATGGTCCACGGCGAGCGCTTCGACTTCCAGCCGCCACCCAGCACGCACGCATGAAGTTCGCCCGCATCCCCAAGGAAGATCCGGACATCAACTTGATTCCGATGATCGACGTGCTGCTGGTGATCATCATCTTTCTGATGCTCACCACGACCTACTCGAAGTTCGCGGAGCTGCAAATTAATCTTCCGAGCGCCGCAGCGGAAAAACAGTTCGAGCGCGCCAACGAGATCAATGTCGTGATCAGCGCAACCGGCCAGTACTTGCTGCAGCGCAAGCCGATTCAGTTCCGCGACGTGGCGAGTCTGGCGCAACAGCTGCGCAGCGCCGGCGCCGGCTTGAAGGATCCGATCGTCGTCATCAACGCCGACAACAATGCGACGCATCAGTCGGTGATCCGCGTCATGGACGCGGCGCGCCAGGCTGGCTACGGCCAAGTCGCGTTCGCGGTGGAGCAGGCCACCAAATAACGCGACTCATGGTCCGCGCGGGCCATGCCGTCCGGAGCATCGGCCGCCTATGAGCTTTGCCGCACGCCACTGGTATCGGCTGAGTCCAATCTCCATCCTGCTGTTTCCGGTCAGCCTTGTTTTTCGCCTCTCGGTGGCGCTGCGCCGGCTGCTCTACCGCCTCGGGATATTGCGCTCGGTGCGCGTGCCCGTGCCGGTGATCGTTGTCGGCAATCTCACGGTGGGCGGCACGGGAAAAACGCCGCTGGTCCTGTGGCTTGCCGACTCCCTGCGCCGCAGAGGACGGCGCCCGGGTATCCTCAGCCGCGGGTACCGCGGCCGTAACGCGGGGCCGCGTGCAGTGGGTGCGGGAGAGGAGGCAGCGCTGGTCGGCGATGAGCCGTTGCTGCTCGCGGAACGCTCGGGGTGCCCCGTGTGGATCGGCGCCGATCGCGCGGCGTCCGCGCGCGCGCTGCTCGCCGCGCACGCCGATTGCGATGTCATTCTTTGCGACGACGGTTTGCAGCACTACCGTCTGCAGCGCGACTTCGAGATCGCGGTGGAGGACGGGCGTGGCCTCGGCAACCGCCTGCTGTTGCCGGCAGGGCCCCTGCGCGAGCCGGCGAGCCGGCGCGTGGATGCGACTGTGGCCAACGACGCCCAACCAAGGCCCGACGCGTTCCGCATGAGCCTCAAGCCGGCGGGATTTCGCCGCGTGGACGATCCCGGCAAGCCGGTGGTTCCCTCAGAGCTGTCGGGACGAAGACTGCACGCGGTGGCCGGAATCGGCAACCCGGAGCGGTTTTTCGCCGAGCTTGCGCGCATGAGACTGACCTTTACGCCGCACGCGTTTCCCGACCACCATCCGTTCCGGCCCGCAGATCTCGAATTCGCCGAATGCGACTTCGTGCTGATGACGGAGAAGGATGCGGTAAAATGCCGGCAATTCGGACGGCGCGATCTGATCGCTTTGCGCGTCGAGGCCGAACCCGATCCCGCCCTGGCCGACCTTATCCTGAGACGCATAGATGGACGCGCGCCTGCTTGATATCCTCGTGTGCCCGATCTGCAAGGGGCCGCTCTTCTACCGCAAAGCCCAGGTCGAACTGATCTGCAAGGCCGACCGGTTGGGCTTCCCCATCCGGGACGACATTCCGATCATGCTCGAAGGCGAGGCAAGAAAGCTCCCCCCGGAGGAGGAAGTGAATGAGTGAATGCGTGACTGAGTGAACGAGTGGGGAGCGCCCGCTTTTTACTTCTTCACCCCTTTACTCCTTCGCTCTTTCGCGTGTCCTTCATCGTCGTCATTCCGGCACGATTTGCCTCGAGTCGTCTCCCCGGGAAAGCGCTTGCCAGCCTGGGCGGCACGCCTATGGTGGTGCGCGTTGCGGAGCGGGCGCGGGAGAGCGGAGCGCGACAGGTCTACGTCGCGACCGATCACAGCGAGATCGCCCGAGCCGTAGAGCGGCACGGGTTTTTGCCGGTGATGACGCGAGCCGATCATCCCACTGGCACCGACCGCGTCGCAGAAGTCCTGGAACGCCTCGATCTGGCACCGGAGGCGGTGGTGGTCAACGTCCAGGGCGACGAGCCGATGGTCGAGCCCGGGCTGATCCGCGCAGTCGCCACATTGCTCGCCGATGCGTCCGACGTCGCGATCGCGACCGCCTGCCATCCGATCCGTGACGCGGGCGAGTTGTTCAATCCCAATGTGGTCAAAGTGGTTCTTGATCGTGCGGGGCTTGCGCGCTACTTCAGCCGCGCGCCCATCCCCTGGGCGAGAGACGCGTTCGCGGCCTCCACGGCCGCGCTGCCGGCAGGTCTGCCGTTCTTCCGGCACATCGGCATCTACGCATACCGCGCCGAATTCCTGCGCGTCTATCCGCGGCTCGAGCGTTCGCCTCTGGAGGAGCACGAAGCGCTCGAGCAGCTGCGTTTTCTGTGGCACGGTTACGGCGTCGCCGTCGCCGTGCGGGAGGACGCACCGTTGCCGGGTGTGGACACGCCGGAGGATTTGCAACGAATGCAGGCGCTGTTTGACCGGGCCGGACATAAACGGTAAGGTCGGCTTCGGAGCGCCAGGGAGGCGCTCCGGCCATTTGTAAGGGCAATAATGAGGCTTATCGTTTTCTGCCCACCCGGCGCGGGTATCTCTTACGGTCGCACTGCCGGTTTTGCTGGAAGCTAGGGGACGTTTTTCGTGAGACTGATTCTCTTGGGCCCGCCGGGCGCCGGTAAGGGCACGCAGGCGAATTTCATCAAGGAACGCTTTCGCATCCCGCAGATCTCCACCGGCGACATGCTGCGCGCTGCGGTAAAAGCGGGCACGCCCCTCGGCGTCGCGGCAAAGAAAGTGATGGACGTGGGCCAGCTTGTATCCGATGACATCATCATAGGTTTGGTGAAGGAGCGTCTCAAGGAGTTCGATTGCAGGAATGGCTACCTGTTGGACGGCTTCCCGCGCACCATTCCCCAGGCCGAGGCGATGCGCAACTTGGGCGTCGATCTCGACTTCGTGCTCGAGATCGCCGTCGGTGACGACGAAATCATCCAGCGCATGAGCGGGCGGCGCGTGCATCCGGGATCCGGGCGCATCTACCACATCAAGTTCAACCCGCCGAAGGTCGCGGGTAAGGACGACGTCACGGGCGAACCGCTCATTCAGCGCGACGACGACAAGGAGACAACGGTCAGAAAGCGGCTGGAGGTCTATCAGCAGCAGACCCGGCCGCTCGTGGACTATTATTCAAAATGGGCGGCGCAGGGCGACGCGCGTGCGCCCAAGTACCGCAAAATCTCCGGCGTCGGCTCGGTCGAGGAGATCCGCGCACGCGTCTTCGCGGCGCTGATTTAGTTTTCCCCCAATGCCATGAAACCGAAGAATGCTTTCTATGCACAGTCGGGCGGCGTGACCGCCGTTATCAACGCGAGCGCCGCGGGCGTGATCGAGACCGCCCGCAAACAGAGGCGCCACATCGGCAGGGTCTTCGCCGGCCGCGACGGTATCATCGGCGCGCTCACCGAGGACCTTATTGACACCAGCAAGGAGCCGGTCTCGGCGATCGCGAGGCTGAAGACCACGCCCGGCGGCGCGTTCGGCTCGTGCCGCTACAAGCTGAAGGGTATCGAGGAGAACCACGCGCAATTCGAGCGCATGATCGAGGTGTTCCGCGCGCACGACATCGGCTACTTCTTCTACAACGGCGGCAACGACTCCGCCGACACCGCCTGGAAGGTATCGCAGGTTGGAGAAAAACTCGGCTACCCGCTTGTCTGCGTGGGGATTCCCAAGACCGTCGACAACGATCTCGCGATCACCGACAACTGCCCGGGCTTCGGCTCGGTGGCGAAATACGTCGCGACCTCGATCCGCGAGGCCGGGTTCGACGTCGCCTCGATGGCGAAAACCTCGACCCGCATTTTTGTCATGGAAGTAATGGGGCGCCACGCAGGCTGGATCACCGCAGCCTGCGGGCTGGCGGCCGATGAAGAGGGCGATGCCCCGCAGATTCTTCTCTTTCCGGAGATACAGTTCGACGAGGAAAAATTCCTGGCGCGGGTGAGGCAGGTGGTTGAGCGCGACGGCTGGTGCGCTGTCGCCGTTTCCGAGGGCCTGCGCAACGAAGACGGCAAGCTCATGTCGGAAAGCGGCCTGAAGGACGCGTTCGGCCACTCGCAATTGGGCGGCGCGGGCCAGATCGTCGCCAAACTCATCAAGGACCGCCTCGGGTACAAGTACCATTGGGCGCTCGCCGACTACCTGCAGCGCGCGGCGCGGCACATCGCGTCGAAAGTGGACGTCGAGCAGTCCTATAAGCTCGGCGTCGCGGCGGTCAAGCTCGCCATAGCGGGCAGGAACGCGGTGATGCCGGTGATCGAGCGCCTGTCGAACAAGCCTTATCGCTGGCGCATCGGCGTCGCCAAACTCGCGGACGTGGCAAACAGGGAAAAGATGATGCCGCGCGATTTCATCACCGCAGATGGCTTCCATATCACACCGAAATGCCGGATCTATCTGTCACCCCTGATCCAGGGTGAAGCGCCGCCACCGTACAAGAACGGGCTGCCCGATTACGTGAAGCTGAGAAACGAGCCCGTTCCCAAGAAGCTCCCGGCTTTCAAGGTCTAGCCCGGACTTCGTGCTGCTATAATTCGCGCCTTTCACAAATTTCAGGCCCGGGACAAGGGCCGTCATTAGAGGAGAATTCCATGAGCGGAGGTCTCTGGCTCGCCATCGTCTGCGGTGCGGCGGCGCTTGCCTATGGCGGCTGGCAAATATCGTGGATCCTGCAGCAGCCCACGGGCAACGAGCGCATGCGCGAGATCGCGCAGGCCATTCAGACCGGCGCGATGGCCTATCTCAACCGGCAATACACGACGATCGGCATCGTCGGCGTCGTTCTTTTTCTCGTTATCGGCCTCTCCCTCGGCTGGGCGACTGCCTGGGGGTTCGCCACCGGCGCCATTCTCTCGGGTGCGACGGGTTACATCGGGATGAACATCTCGGTGCGTTCGAACGTCCGTACCGCCGAGGCCGCCCGCATCGGGCTCAACGAAGCCCTCGCCATCGCTTTCCGCGGTGGCGCGATCACCGGGCTCCTCGTGGTGGGTCTGGGCTTGCTCGGGGTCGCCGGGTTCTACGCCGTCATGGCAAGTTCTGCCGCGCCGGGCGCCGCCTTGAGCGACGTCATCAAGCCGCTCGTGGGTCTCGGATTCGGAGGATCGCTCATCTCGATCTTCGCGCGTCTGGGCGGCGGCATCTTCACCAAAGGCGCCGACGTCGGCGCGGACCTCGTCGGAAAGGTTGAAGCCGGCATCCCCGAAGACGATCCAAGGAACCCCGCGGTGATCGCCGACAACGTCGGCGACAACGTCGGCGACTGCGCCGGCATGGCCGCCGATCTTTTCGAAACCTTCGCCGTGACCCTGATTGCCACGATGCTGCTTGGCGCGCTGATAGTCAAGACGACGAGCGACGCCGCGCTCATCTATCCGCTCGTAATCGGCGGCGTGTCGATCCTCGCTTCGATCGTCGGCTGCATGTTCGTGAAGGCGCAGCCCGGCAAGAAGATCATGAGCGCGCTCTACCGCGGCCTCATTGTCGCAGGCGTGCTCGCTGCGATCGCGTTCATCCCGGTGACCTATTGGATCATGGGCAGCGTGGTGAAGGAAGTGCCGTTCGAGGTTCTCGGCGGCAAGCAGATGATCAGCGTGTGGCACCTTTGGGGCGCGGCGCTGGTCGGCCTGGTGCTGACCGCGCTAATGGTGGTCATCACCGAATACTACACCGCGACTGAATACTCTCCGGTGCGGCATATCGCACAGGCTTCGACCACGGGCCACGCCACCAATATCATCGCGGGCCTGGGCGTGTCGATGAAAGCGACCACCTGGCCGGTGATCGCGGTATGCTTGGCCATCCTGCTCGCGTACAAATTGGCGGGGCTGTACGGCATCGCCATTGCCGCAACATCGATGTTGTCGATGACCGGAATCATCGTCGCGCTCGACGCCTACGGCCCCATCACCGACAACGCCGGGGGCATCGCCCAGATGGCGGACCTGCCCGATTCGGTGCGCGCGATCACCGATCCGCTCGACGCAGTGGGCAACACGACCAAGGCAGTGACGAAGGGCTATGCCATCGGCTCGGCGGGCCTCGCCGCGCTGGTGCTGTTTGCCGACTACACGCACGCCCTCGATCATGCGGGCAAATCGTTGTCTTTCGATTTGTCGAACCACATGGTGATCGTCGGCCTGTTCATCGGAGGCCTCGTTCCTTACCTCTTCGGCGCGATGGCGATGGAGGCGGTGGGGCGCGCCGCCGGGTCGGTAGTCATCGAGGTGCGGCGCCAGTTCAAGGAGATCCCCGGCATCATGGAAGGCAAGGCTAAGCCCGAATACGGCACTGCGGTGGACATGCTCACCCGCGCCGCGATCAAGGAGATGATCGTGCCCTCGCTCTTGCCGGTGCTCGTGCCGATCCTCGTGGGCCTCGCGCTCGGACCGCAGGCCTTGGGCGGCGTGCTCATGGGCTCGATCGTCACTGGGCTTTTCGTCGCGATTTCGATGACCACGGGCGGCGGCGCTTGGGACAACGCCAAGAAATTTATCGAGGACGGCCACCACGGCGGCAAGGGCTCGGACGCTCACAAGGCCGCCGTGACCGGCGACACCGTGGGTGATCCCTACAAGGACACGGCCGGCCCGGCGGTCAATCCGCTCATCAAGATCATCAACATCGTTGCGTTGCTGATCGTGCCGCTGATGGTGTGACGGCGGCGCGTTGTGCCCTTATTCAGCAATCCAATTCGACTTCGATTTTTTCACGCACCAAGGTATCGATGCCCGGGGCGAGGCAATCGAGGCATTGCATGCCGGACATCGACCGCAGCCAGGTGAGCTGGCGCTTGGCCAGCTGGCGCGTGGCAAAGATGCCCCGTTCGCGCAACTCGCTGCGCGCAATCTTTCCTTCGAGATACCGCCACGCCTGGCGGTAACCGACGCAGCGCATCGACGGCAGGCCGGGCGTGAGCGCGTAGCGCTTTTGCAGCGAGCGCAGTTCCTCCAACAGCCCGGCTTTCAGCATCGCCTCGAAGCGCGCCTCGATGCGCCGGTGCAGCGCGCCGCGGTCAGAAGGCACGAGCGCGATCGGGATCAGGCGGAACGAGAGCTTGGATCCGTTGCGCTGCGCGAGCAGCTTCGACATCGGCTTGCCGGTGATGCGAAAGATCTCCAATGCCCGCTGGATACGTTGCGCGTCGCCGGGCTTGAGGCGCGCCGCGGTGTCTGGATCGACTTCTGCGAGTTCGGCGTGCAGCGCGGGCCAGCCGCGCGCTGTGGCCTCGGCGTCGATGCGAGCGCGCATTTTGGTATCGGACTCAGGCAGCTTGGACAGACCCTCGCGCAACGCCTTGAAATACAGCATGGTGCCGCCGACCAGCAAGGGAATGCGCTTGCGCGCCGCGGCGTCTCGCATGAGGCGCAGGGCATCATCGTGGAATCGTGCAGCCGAATACGCCTCGGTCGGATCGATGATATCGATGAGGTGATGCGGCACCGCGCGGCGCTCCGAAATCGAAGGCTTCGCCGTGCCGATGTCCATGCCCCGGTAGATCTGAGCGGAATCGACGCTTATGACGTCGAATGGAAACTCCCGCGCGAGCGCGAGCGCAAGCCGGGTCTTGCCGCTTGCGGTCGGACCCATGAGCAGGACCGCCGGGGGTAGGGCCATGCGGGCCATCGGATTACCGGCCACGCATGAAAAGCTTGTCAAGGTCCGATAGGCTCATCTGATACCACGTCGGCCGCCCGTGGTTGCATTGGCCGGAGCGCTCGGTTTCCTCCATTTCGCGCAGCAGGGCGTTCATTTCCGGAATCGTGAGGGCGCGGTTGGCGCGCACGGCTCCGTGACAAGCCATGGTGCCGAGCAGCTCGTCCCTGCGCTCGGTCAGGACGCGGCTCGCACCGTACTCGCGGACGTCCCTCAGCACGGCGCGCGCGAGCTCAGCCGGGTCGGCGTCGGCGAGCATGGCGGGGACCGCGCGCACGGCGAGCGCGAAAGGAGAAATCGGCGCGACATCAAAGCCGAGCAGGTTGAGCGTCGCGCCGTGTTCCTCCGCCGTGGCGACATCGAGCCGGTCAGCATGGAAGGTCACCGGGATGAGCAGCTTTTGCGTATTCATTGAATGCGAGTCGAGCGCCGACTTCAGATTCTCGTAAAGAATACGCTCGTGCGCGGCGTGCATGTCGACCAGAATCAGGCCGTCCCGGTTCTGCGCGAGAATGTAGATGCCGTGCAGTTGCGCGAGCGCGAAGCCGAGCGGCGGGGCGTCGGTCGCCTCCATGCCCGTCTTCGATTGCGTGACTGCGGATCCCGCACCCGAACGTGCATCGGTGAACGTCGCTGTGTAGCTCGCGACAGGCTGCGCGAGTCCAAGAACCGTTTGGCTGGGGCGCGGTCGGGCCACATGCCCCGCGGCAACGATCGGCGCGGCGACGGCCGGGGGCGTCTGCGCCGCGCTGCCGGACAGGCTCTTTGTGACGGCATGGAGCACGAACTGGTGCACTGCCCGTGGATCGCGGAACCGGACTTCGATTTTGGCGGGATGCACGTTGACGTCGACGCCGCGCGGATCGATCTCCAGGAACAGCACGTAACCTGGATGCCGCTCGCCGTGCAGCACGTCGTGATAGGCTTCGCGCAGCGCGTGCGAGAGCAGCTTGTCGCGCACGAAGCGCCGGTTCACGAAGACGAACTGCGCGTCGCGCGAGGCGCGGGTATAGGCGGGCGAGCCGGCGAAGCCGCTCAGACGCACGGCGCCGCCGTCGGCCTCGATCCCTCGCATCGAGCCGGCAAACTCCGCGCCGAGCGCCGCCTCGACCCGCTGCGCAGCATCGGATGGCGCATGGCGCGCGACGACCCTGTCGTTATGCCTGAGCGTGACAGCGATATCGGGCCGCGACAAGGCGGTGCGCTTGAACACATCCTCGCAATGGCCAAATTCGGTCGCCGCGCTCTTCAGGAATTTTCGCCGCGCCGGCGTGTTGTAATAGAGGTCGCTGACCTCGACCGTAGCGCCAACCGGGTGCGCCGCCGGCTGCACGGCGCCGATCTCGCCGGCCTCGGCGCCGATCGCAAAAGCGCGGGCCGCTCCCGCCGCTCGGCTGGTCAGGGAAACGCGGGCCACCGAGGCGATGCTCGCCAAGGCCTCGCCGCGAAAGCCGAGCGAGCGCACCTGCTCGAGGTCCTCGAGCGACGCAATCTTGCTGGTCGCGTGCCGTGAAAGCGCCAGTGCGAGATCATCCTGTTCCATGCCGCGGCCGTTGTCGATCACGCGGATCTGCTTGATGCCGCCGTCGGTGAGCGCAACGCCGACGTCGGTCGCGCCCGCGTCCAAGCTGTTCTCCAGGAGCTCTTTCAGCACCGAGGCGGGACGCTCGACGACTTCGCCTGCCGCGATCTGGCTGATCAGCGCTTCGGGCAGGAGGCGAATGTTGGGCATGGTTCTCTTGATCGCGCGGGTCGAGCGGTGCGCGGCATCCGGCCCGGACTCGCGCGCGGATTCAATTATAAGTGACGCGGTAAAATGCCGCGGTGGAACTTCTGCCATCCGGCTGGGACCTGCTGGTCCACCTCGACCGCCACCTCGCCGTGTTGCTCGAGCAGTACGGCGCGTGGGTCTATCCGCTGCTGTTTACCATCATCTTCTGTGAAACAGGGCTGGTGGTGACGCCGTTTCTTCCCGG